>Ga0210406_10003139_pt1 | contig 18331 bp, 14 predicted proteins | sample IncBWC30MmetaG_FD_155454 | JGI IMG/M metagenome (GOLD analysis project Ga0210406, IMG submission 155454) | Forest soil microbial communities from Barre Woods Harvard Forest LTER site, Petersham, Massachusetts, United States - Inc-BW-C-30-M | ecosystem: Environmental > Terrestrial > Soil >... | reverse complement strand
CACACGCTCGGCAGGCAAGCCGCAGATCCGCAGCAGATAGTCTCGTTCCATCTCTCCCTTGGCAAGATACAGATCGGAGGACAATTCTTTCAGGAGAAAGCGGCCGTCCAGCGCCCCGTGATGAAAATCCAGTGTCGGGATGCCCTGCTGGCGGGCCAGAAGCACCGGAAGCCTGGTGTATGGGTTGCTATCGTCGCCGCACATCACAGTCAACACACGTTCCTGGGAGAGCACCTTCCGCCACGCGTTCCGAACGGCAAGTCCATCGCGAAAATGGTTCGGGAACTTCTCCAGCATCCCCGCGCGGGAAAGCAGATCCATCTCCGGCGAAAATGCGAGGCTTCGTTTCAGATTCTTCCACTTGCCAAGGATCTCCAGATACTCCGCCTCCGGCTCAGGTCCACCCGCATAAGCAGCCAGGCTCGCGCAGGTTACGTTCGGAGACGAGTCGAAGTGGGTGCCGCTTCGGCGGGTCGCGACCAGCAGAAACGATTGTTCGGGAAGCATGCTAGCGTAAGCCACTGCCATTCGCGACACATTGGTGTACGCGCTGGGCAAAAGGACGAATGGTCCTTGCCGACCGCGCCGCTTGGCGACGAACTTGGCGCGCCATCGGTAGCGCAGATCGTACTTGTCCAGAAATATCTGAGCGAGTTGGTCGAATGAGAATCTCCGCAGCAACTCCCCATAATGGCGAAAGTGTGAGGAGCGAGGTGTACCGGGGAAGGTGCGCAGGGGACGCTTCAGAAGAAGGGCAACTCCGCTCGCCGGCCACCCAGGCCGCGTTGCGTGCAACTCCGCGGCAGCATCCAGTTCCTCGGCCAGGCGCCCCAGCAGCACCGCTTCATCGAGCGCCGAGTAGATAGAAACGCTGGTCAAATCCCACCAATCCAAACCTGATTCATCGACAAGCTGGTTACGTCCTGCGTGCAGGAGTTTACGGATCGAGGCAAAATCCTGGATGCCACGGCGCAGCGAGTCTAACTGCAAGATGGGAGAATCCAAACGCTCTTGCCACGAGGCTCTGGTGAATGCGGAGGACTTCCCGAGGTCTACGATTAGGTCCCATTTTTCGCCAGTCCAGGGCCCTGCGCATGGGGAGTCTTCGGGATGGACAAGGAGAGTTTTCAAGAATCAAGTGTCAGGCCTGAGAGCTACGATCCGGCCTGCGCCTCCACTTTCGGACTGGGTCCGTCGAAGGCAACCTTGCTCACCCGTTGCCATGCCAGGGTCTTCTTGCAAATCATGGAATACCTTCTCTCAAAACCCGCACTTTCAATACCACGTCTGGAGAAATGACTCGTTATCGTACGGAAGATCCAGGGTTCTTTACCAGCCTTTGAGACATCTCGTGCGGCCAGTGCTAGTGCGATCCCGAAATATCCACGTCCGCGTTTGGATTGAGGCGTCCAGCAGTCAAAGATCATCGCGGCAGTCGGACCTGGCGCACTCAACCGAATCTTCAATCCTTTCATTTCGAAACCCTCGAAATCACTGACCCAGCAGAAATGTACCGGGGTGCGGTCCGGATCGAGGAGCGCAAAACCTTGTCCTTTCTTTGGGTGCAATCGTCGGGCGGAGCGGAGAAGGTAGCTTAACGTGTCCCCTTCATTCTCATAAGACATCGCGGCGATGGCTAACGTCTCCAAGTCAACGGGTTGAAGGCTTAGCCCCTTGCATGAGAGCTCGTTCCGGGGCGTCGAACGATCATCCATCCACTGGTAGAAGAGAACTTCCTCGCAGCTGTTGAGCAACCTCGCCGCCTGTTTCACACCCCCTGCAGCCAAGCCTTGTACACCGCCTTCTGCGAATCGCCGTCTAGTGCGGCCAACGTAGCCGAGAATAGCGCGAACCCCAGACTCGGCCCGTGGAACAGACTTCACAGCTCGAGCAGAATAGTACCGGACAATCTCTCGCGTGTGCTGGTCCAGTGATTTCGTGAAGGTGGCGTGCACCGTGGAACGAGCGTGGTTCGCGAAGCGCTCCTTGTACCCTTCGGCGCCGAGGCCGAGGTCGACCACCCGCATCTCGGTTATGTCGCAGGCCTCCGATATTATTTTGCTGAGCAGGCAATATCCCGGCGAAAGGCGTTCGTACGAAGTATCGAAGGTAGGCTGGTACCAGAACCAGCTACCCTGGAATTGAAAGCCATAGTTCCAGGCGATGGGACGATCCGCCAGCAGCATTTGACTCAAGACCAGCCAACCCGATTCCGCAAGCAGGCGGGCGAGTTCAGACAGAAAGGCCCGGCGCTGCGAAGTAACAATGTTGCTGATACGCCCCATGGCCAGAAAGCGTGCCACGTGGGCTACGCTGAAATTAGGAAGAACCGGCTCAATCGCTTCCCAGGTCACAAGATGGCTATAGGAAACCGGGCCTTCCCTTCGCAGAGAGTTCATGCTGTGCCGGAAGATCTTCTTCTTCCCGAGCGCGGTTTTGAGTTTCACGCGATCCCCTTGGAGCCCCAGGTCGACCTGCGCACACACAGCCGTGGGCCGCACAAAGAGGTGATAGCCGTGCTTGCGTGCGGCCGATCCAAGCGCATTACACGTGGCCGACTCGGCCGGAAGGCTGGTCAAGACGATACTTGGCAAACCTGCCCGGCAGAGTTCCGCCAAAACCGCGCCCAAAAACTCAGCGCGGTAGTCAGGATGACTCAGAAGATCACAGTAGTCTGCGCTTGTGCTGCAGAGAAAACTGGCCGTCTGCCTGGCTGGATCGGTGGCTAAAGCCGCAACGCCGGTCAACTCCTCTCCCTCATACGCGAGCACCAGCGCCGGCAAGAGTGACTCGCCGTAGGCCCGGCGGACGGCCAACGCCCATTGATGCGTGTAGAAGACCTCGGGGCGCTCCATCTTCTGCACCAGAGCGTTCCACTGCTGCTGTAACAGTGGATCGTCGGGAACGTCCCGATGCAGGACTATACGCATGGCGAACTCGCTGTGGGTTCGGCTTTTTGGAAGACGTAGTCGTACCAATCCGTAACGTAGACGTGAAGCTTCGAGTTCTCCTGTCTTCCGGAATTGCCAGGCGACCGTTCTCCAGCAACGTGGGCGGGTAGGGTCATGCGGGTGGGATCTGTTCTGTAACACCGAAGCGGCGGCGCAAGCCTTCGTGCAAACCCGACAGATGCGCTTCGAATTCGGGTAGCGTCGTATCCAGGGAAATGTGGGCCCGGGGGATGCCGAACCAGGGTGTGCCTTTTCTGAATCCGCCCCCAAAGTTTATGAAAGCGCAATCGTATCCAGCTCTTTCGGCCAGCTGCATTTCTCGAGTCGATACGGCATCGGTCCCCCCAAAAGGATACGCAACCGACCACACCGGCACGCCCAGGGCTTTCTCGAGTTCGCCACGGCTCTCGGCAATTTCTCTCCATGAGGATTCCGCCGTTAGCTGTGACAGTTTAGGGTGGCTGATGGTGTGCGACCCGATTTCCATCCCCGCCGCGAGGAGACGCCTGATTTCAGGAAGCGTCAACAGTCGAAAACGAGACGCGCCTCGCTCGAACTGCTGCTCGCTCCAGTCCTCGGGAAAGTGGAACTCGGCACGAACTGCCCGGGCAAATCCCAATCGGGCTTGCGCGTCGCACCCTGAGAGCGTCTCCACCATCGCGTACCAGAAGGAGGTTCTCTGCTGAAGGCTGTGGAGGCGAGTTTTCACCGGCACTCCGCAAAACGTGCCTTCGAAGGCTCCTTCCGGAACATCCAGCAAGGTCAAATAGAGTTCTTCGTACCATAGCATGGAGGGCTCTTCGGCAAGCGAACGCGAGGTCACGAAGAAGAGGCAGGAGAATCCCTCTTCCTGCAGGATGGGCAGCATCTCGGTGACCGCGTTCGCCAGGCCATCGTCGCACGTCAGCAGAACGGCCCGTGGAGGTAACGACCCTTCACCCTTACTCCAGTGCCGCACCTCTGCCGGAGTGACCACGTTGTAATGCGTGCGCAGCAAGCGCAACTGGCGCCGGAACACGTCGGGAGTCACCCAGGAGCCGTCGAGCTGAAGATCGGTGACTTTGTACCCGGCGGGCAACACGCCATGGTAGGTCACCACTGACAGTGATCCGCGCTCAGCATAGCGATGCAGATAGCCAATCTTGGACAGAGTGGGGTAGACCACTCTCTTAAGAAGTGGACTGACAAATCTCATGAGTTGAGGACCAAATCCCAGCTCAGGGGCGTGCCGCGTTCGATATCGCGTACCGCCCGCTTGCCCAGAACCTCGGGCAAATGGCGGGTATGCAACCCGTGCCCGGGCCGGATTGAGCGAATATTCCCCGGGGTAAACGTCTCGCCGCGTTTCACGTCCTGCACCACGAACAGCGAACGGCGAAAGACCCGGCTCGCCTCTTCTTTGTCGCTCAGGCCGAAATGCACTTCGCCCAACGCCTTCTCCGCAGTTCGCACGGCTTCCACCATCGCTTTGAATTCGTGCGGTTCAAGGGAGAACCCGCTATCTGGCCCCGGAGTTGCCCGCGACATGGTCAGATGCTTTTCGATAATGCAAGCGCCCAGCGCAACTGCGGCCACCGGTGCTGCGATTCCCATCGTATGATCGGACAATCCCACGGGCTCTCCAAATCGCCGCGCCATCTCCGGGATCGTGCGCAGGTTCATCTCCTCCGCGGGCGCGGGATAAGCGCTGGTGCACTTCAGCAACGCAATCTGGGTCGCGCCCGCCTGGCGAGCGCTCTGTAAAGCCTCCTCTATTTCCTCCACCGACGCCATACCCGTGGACATAATCAGTGGCTTACCGGTGCGCGCCATTCGCTGGATGAGAGGTATATCCACCAACTCGAACGAAGCTACTTTGTGGGCCGGCACGCCCATCTCCTCGAGAAAGTCTACGGCAGTGGTATCAAAGGCGCTCGAAAACAAATCCATCCCCAGATCCTCTGCTACCTTCTTGAGTCTCGGCTGCCATTCCCAGGGCGTGTAGGCCTCGGCGTAAAGTTCGTGGAGCGTACGACCGTCCCACAGCGTACCACCGCCGATTCTGAATTCCTTTTGATCGCTGCGGACGGTGATGGTGTCGGCGGTGTAAGTCTGCAGCTTAACGGCGTCCGCGCCGGCGTCCTTGGCCGCATGAATGATGCGGGCGGCCTGGCTGTAGTCCTGGTTATGGTTGGCGGAGAGCTCGGCAACGACATAAACCGGCCGGCGCGGACCTATCCGGCGCTTGCCAATTTGGATCTCAGTATTTATCGAAGATTGCTCGCGGGATGGCACACCTCGAATTATAATCTGGCAGGTGACACGCCCATTCAGCGGAGATATTCCGTTCAGCAATCCTATCGGCTGGCAGCCCCGATGCAGCCCGGTCCGCGGATGTCATCATTTTGTCGTCCACCATGTATTTTTCTCCTGAGACAATTTTTGCCATGAAAGCACAAAATCGGCAGGATCTCCCTAAGTACTCAGACAATCCAACGCAGTCGACCGGTTTTCAGGTCGTCGAGGACGCCAGCTATGGGTTCCGGCACCTGGACCCTATTCCGCCAGCGGCTGAGGTAAGTGAATTCTACGAGAGCCGGTATTACGACCTGGTACGCAAAGGCAACCGTGCACCGGAACTTCGCCGCTTGATGGAGGGCGGAGACCCCGCCAGCCAGGAACTCCGATGGTTACAGGAAGGGCTATATACCGACATCGTAGACGTGCTCGAAAACGTCGCTCCCGGGCGGAGACTGCTGGAAGTGGGTTGCGGCACTGGTGACTTTCTCAGCTTTGCCGCCGAGCATGGTTTCAGCGGCGTAGGCACCGAACCGGCACCGGAGGCGGCACAGCGAGGAGCGTCGAGAGGCCTGACCGTGCACACTCTGACCCTTGACGAATTTGTGAGCCAGTCGCCGGCCGGAGAATTCCACGTGGTGATTTTGCTTAACGTCCTGGAGCACGTGCCCGACGCGATACGCACATTGCAACAATGCCGGCATATGTTGGCGGACGGAGGAATTCTGTGTGTCCGCGTGCCCAACGACTTTAGCGAAATCCAGAGCGCCGCCCGGCAGAAACTCGCCAGAGACCCATGGTGGATTGCAGTGCCGGACCATATTAACTATTTCAACTTCGCTTCCCTGCGGATGGTTCTGGACCGATTGGGGTTCGAGACGGTTTACTCTCAGGGTGATTTCCCCATGGAGTTGTTCTTGCTGATGGGAGAAAATTACGTCGCAGACCCGGAGGTCGGGAGCCGCTGTCATGCCCGCCGGGTGCAGTTTGATCTGGGGCTGGCGCCAGAACTGCGGCGGAAGATCTATTCTGCTCTCGGAAATGTGGGCGTGGGGCGCGACTGTCTGGTTTTCGGGAAAAAACTTCCTGCGTGAGCGTCCTGATCACTCCGGTTCGCGCAAGTGACACCGTGCGCATCTCAGCCGGCCGCGGTTCGGTCTCGCAGCGGAAGGCTTAAATCAGTCCTTTGGACCGGAAGATCCGCTCGAACTCGGGCCTTCTCTCCTCCCATTCACTTTTGAGGATGCCCATGCAAATCACGTCGTGCGCGCCATCGCTTCTTACAATGTGGCGCCTCAGGCGACCTTCCTGCACGAACCCAAACGCCTGGTGCATCCTCAGAACGCCCCGATTGAAGGCCAGGACCGGACAGCACACCTTGCTGAACTGCAACTCCTGGAAGACATACTGAAGAGCAAAGTATTCCGCAAACATGCCCACATTCTTGCCCCGTACGTTTGACCCTACTACATAGAACCCGTAGCAACACCTTCGATTGCGGGCATCGATGTCGTACAGATCGAGCAACCCTACATCTTCCTCCTCGCAGCGGATAATCCAGTGACGATAGAGAGGATTATCAAAGACCCGGTCGAACCAGGCCGCGTGCTCTTCTGGACCGATCAGATGATCGGTGAACATATTGAGCCTGACCTGCGGCAAGTTGCGCCACAGCCGGATCATTTCCTTGTCCTCGTACTGAAGCCGGCGGAATGAGATCATGGGATTATTGCTCAGACAGGCCTCGGAGGACCGCTACCACCCTCGCCGAGCCATCCATATCAACCAGCTGGTGAGCTCGGGAAGAAAGACTCTGCCGGGCCTCTTGCGATTCGAGAAGCGCCTGCAAAAGGGGACCGGAGGTAGTTGCGATTCGATCCGCCCCGGAATCGAGAATCCGTGCGGCTCCCAATGCGGCCAGCCGCCGGGCCGCATGCGTCTGGTTGGGAGCGGTGACGACGAGCAGCGATGGAAGCGCCATGGCGCAAATCTCCCAGCAGATCGAACCAGCTGCGGCCAGCATGACGTCGGCCCACGCCATAAGCTCAGCCATATTGTCCACATCCTTCAACAGCCGGAAGCGGCCATCGGACGACGGTATGGTTCGTTCCAGCGTTTCCAGATGAGGGTTGCTACCGCCGGCGACGACCACCACCTCCAGACTATCGGCCTGAAGTAATTTCAACGCTGGTATCAGAACGCCAGTCACGTTTCCGGGATCGCTGCCGCCCATACTCACCAGGACTTTGCGCCCCGCCGGGGGTATCAATCGTTTCCAATTTCGCCACAATTGAAACTGCCGCCGCAATAGAACATAGCGCAAGCCTAAAAGAAGCCGGGTGTAAGGCTCACGGTTCGAATAAAAACTTTCGCTGGCGTGGGCATTCTGGTTCAGCACCAGATCCGCCGAGTAGTGTCGAGCGTGGCCGTTGTCGTCGAGAAACAGCACTTTGAGGCGGTGGCCTTTCAGCCTCGCCTGGTATTCTGCGCCAAATTCATAACCGTCGACCACCACCCACGACGCGCTCTGCTTATTCGCCAGCCTGGCGGTTTCCTCGCCATCGGCGGCGCTCCCGGCTGGAAGCGCCACTCGCACCACTTCAAACCCCTCGCTTCGCAGCCGTTGCTCGACCGCAGGCGTGGCTTCAGCCATCGCGAAAATGGCGCGCCCTCCGGCATCCTGCCAGGCTTGCGCCAGGGCAAGGCATCGCATCACATGCCCGGTGCCGATCACGACGCTCGCTTCGGTCCGGAAAAGAAGGCTCATCGCACCCGGAACACCGGTTGGCTCATGGCTCCCTCGAGAAACCGAGTGGGGTCGGAATTCTGCAGCCAATCTGCCAACGTCTTAATGACTTCCGCGTATGCCTCCAGCGTCTGATGGATCGCCGTGCCGTCGTGAGCAGCGGTCATGTTGTGCGTCGCCAGGAGCAGCACTCCCCGCTTGATCGCTTCCTGCTGGAACAGGTTCTTCACCAGGGGACTGTCAGTTCCGTTTTCTTCAGTGAACTTGAGCAGAGACCATTGGGAACGACCGATCGCTTTGATACGTGCGCCGAGCCCGGCCTCGTTGACCATGGTATTCACACCATCCTGCAAGGTTCGGCCGTTGGCCTCTATCCGGGCCAGAGAATCGGTGTTCTCCAGAATATCCAGGACCTTCATTGCAGCAGCCATGGACGCGACCTCGCCCGCGAAAGTGAAGCTGTAAAAGACTTCGGAGAAGATGCGCATTATGTCCGTGCGGCCCAGCACGCAGGAGATCGGAAATCCGTTCCCCATCGCTTTGCCGAAACAAGCCAAATCGGGCGTCACGCCCAGGAGTTTCTGCGCACCGCCCAGTCCGAAATGAAAGCCGGTGCACACTTCGTCAAAAATTAGGAGCGCACCGTGTTCGTGGGTAAGTCCTTTCACGCCGGCGAGAAAACCCGGTGAGGGATCCACAAAGTTCATGGGTTCCATAATGACCGCGGCGAATTCACCGGGATGCTCGTTGATGATCTTTTCCAGACTGGAGAGGTCGTTGTAAGTGAAAGGGTGGGTCAATTGCCGCACGGTCTGAGGCACACCAGCATTTCGCGTGGTGCTGCCAATGTACCAATCCTGCCAGCCGTGGTATCCACAACAGGCGATTCTGTCTCGGCCGGTGAAAGCGCGTGCCGCGCGCACTGCGCCGGACGTTGCGTCGGAACCATTCTTGCCGAAGCGAACCATTTCGGCGCAGGGGATCAAACGCGTGAGCCGCTCCGCCAACTGAACCTCGAGCGGGTGGGGCAGGGAGAAGCTGTGCCCTTCCTCCAGCTGCGCGGCAGCCGCAGCGTTCACTTCGCCGTGAGCGTACCCCAGAATGTTGGGCAAGAGCCCCTGCACATAATCGATGTACTCATTGCCATCGACGTCCCACACCCGGCAACCCTTCCCACGCTGTAGAAAGATCGGCGCCACGCCCTGGACATATTGCGTGTAGCCCTTGCTGAAAGTCTGCGCACAGCCCGGAATTACCCGCTGCGCCCGCTCCAGCCACTCTTGCGACCGCGCCAGGGGACGCTTTGGTGCGGATCCCGGCTTGGCCTGCTGGTAAAGGCTCTTGTAGTACCCCTCGTTGGTGATCGTTTCTGCCTGGACGGTTGCCAATTCCGGCCTCTCTTTCAGTAAATGAAATATGTCCTGAGATCCAAAATGCTTGTTTCCGGAGAACCCTTGATAGATTTTACGAACAAATTCCAGATCGGCGGGGTAATCGACGGTCCAGCGATATTTCCCCAAAGGTACCGGCGACTCACTCTCCACGTTCGCCATACGGAATTTTCCCGTACGCAAGTAGGGCGTGACGTGCTCCCGTTCGGAGGGCTTCTTCGCCTCGCGCCAAGCCCGCTCCAGAGCGGCAAACGAGAATACCTCGGTGTCGAGACCGTCAGGATACGTGTAGCGAAGAGCATTCGAGGCATAGTCGCAGTCGCCCAGTTGAAAGCGAGCGATAACCAGATCAACAACCTCGGGATCGATGAGCGGGCAATCAGCAGTGATTCGAACCACGATGTCCGCGGTGTTGGCCTGCGCCGTCCTGTAAAAGCGATCAAGAACATCGTCTTCACTGCCGCGGAAGTACTGGACCCTCTCTAGCTGGCAGAGGGTTGCAATGGGATCGTCGGAAGCCTGATCGGTGGTTGCTACCACAACCTTGTCGACCCGTCGAGCCCTCTGGACTCGCTCCACCACACGCAAGAGCAACGGACGACCCGCCACGTCGGCGATCGCCTTTCCCGGCAGGCGGGAGGAACCCATCCGCGCTTGGACGATGGCGACAATCACGCCAGCACTTCGCTCGCAGTCGGGACAACCCTGCCCTCGTGCGCAGAGGTCTTAGCGGCGAACGCTATCTGCATCACGGCCATCGCCTCCGCGATCGGCAGCGCGGTCGGGCGGCCACTCGCCACACAGTCGATAAAATGTTTCATCTCGTCCACATACATCTGGTTCACATCCCAGTCCTCGGGCTGGGAGAACGTGGCCCATCGGCCGGTTCCGCCGTCGAACCAACGCACCTGCTTCCAAGCGAAATCCCAGAAAATGGATCCCTGCTCGCCTACGATCTGGCAACCGCGTTCGTAAGTCTGCTGGACGTAGTCGAGATGTATCTCAGAAATGGCGCCGGACATATGGCGGCAGATGATCGAGGCCACATCCTCAGTCGCAATTTCCAGAGAACTCACATGACCTGCCATGCAGACCACTTCCCGCACGTCGCCCAGGTACCACCGAGTCAGGTCGATCTCATGGATGCAGTCAAGGATGCATCCACCGCCAGTCTCTTCGCGCGCCGCATAGTTCGTACGGTAGTCGGTCAAAGGACGCCAAGCGGGAAGATACGAACCAGTGTGCAGCCTTGCGAACAGGATGCGCCCGATGCGGTGCTCGCTCAGCAACTGCTTGACGCGGGCGGGACCGGGGTGAAACCGCATGTTGCAGCCAACCATCGAGACTACTTTCTTGCTTTCTACCAGGTCCGAGAGCTCAGACAGCCCCGCCGCAGAATGAGACAACGGCTTCTCCACAAAAAGATGGAAGCCGTCCCGCACCGCGCGGGAGCCTTGCTCGATATGGAGATGCGTGGGGGTCGCGATCACGACAAAATCCGGTTGCCATTCCAGCCCAGCCTCGACCTCTGGAAACGCACGCACCGATAGTTCCGCAGCTACCGCTTCCCGTCGAGCGGGGTCGTTCTCCGCGAGCGCCAACTCTTGCACCCCAAGCGTCTTTAGGTTGGCCAGGTGCCGTTTCCCAATCGAGCCACCACCAATCACTAGCGCTTTCATCTGCGTCTGGTCGCTTTCAACGACTTGTACTCGGATCGCAACAAGCCCATCCACAAGCGATCGCCATACTTGCCATCCTGAAAGACGCTTTCGCGCATACGGCCTTCCACCTTGAAGCCAGCCTTTTCGTAGCAGCGCACGGCAGCGTCATGCTCAGCCAATACCCCCAGATCGATACGCCGCAGGTTCAGGCGCTCGAAACCGAACTCCACCATCAGCCTGGTTGCTTCGAGACCCACACCCCTGCCCCAGAATCTCTTATCCCCAATCATGATTCCGAATGTTGCGCAACGATGGATCCAGTGAATGGGTCCCAGTTTCACATTGCCAACATGCTGGCCGGATTTCTTGTCCGCCACGGCCAGGATCATCTGGTTCCGACTTCCCGTAACCTCATCGTAGAACTTTTCCAGGTCCCGGGCTGTGGTGGGGAACGCTCCCGTCTCCATGTAGCGCGTAACTTCCGGATCATTCAACCAGCCCAAATACCGCGCGTTGAGGTCCTCGCGTTCCAGAGGCCGCAGAAACACCCGTGAGCCCTGCGCAAATCCGGTGTTAGTTGTCAATCGCGTGCTCATGCCAGTGTGCCTTCACAATGAATACGCTGCTGAAACTTTGCCGACCGCTGCGATCACATCTTCCACATCCTGCCCGGTCATCCCGTGAAACATCGGCAGGCTGATGAGTTGCTCGTAGGCCGTTTCCGCCACCGGGCATTCCCCGCCCCGGTAGCCAAACCGATCACGATAGTACGGGTGCAGATGGACCGGGATGTAGTGTACGTTGACGCCAATGTTCTCTGCCCGTAGCGCACGGAACACGTTGGCCCGATTCGTGTTCAGCTGCGCCACATTCACGCGGATCGGATACAGGTGCCAGGCTGGGTTCACCTTGGGTCGCACGCTGGGGCCAAGCACGCCACGGAGGTTCCGAAACGCGGCCGTGTAGCGGGCCGCAATCTCGCGGCGGCGAGCGAGGTTCGCTTCGAGTTTCTTCAACTGCGAAAGACCGAGTGCACAGGCTACGTCCGTTAACCGATAGTTAAAACCCAGCGCGACCATTTCGTAGTGCCACTGGCCGGATGCATGGCGCTGCCGGGCATCGCTTGAGATTCCGTGGTTCCGGAAGCGGCGCAGGCTTTCCGCCAGATCTGCGCGGTCTGTGGTGACCATGCCGCCTTCCCCGGTTGCCAGATGTTTCACAGGATGAAAGCTGAAGACCGACATGTGAGCGATGCTGCCAGCGCGTCTTCCGTGGTACTCCGCGCCCAGCGCATGACAGGCATCTTCGATCACGGTTAGCCCGTGACGCTCGGCCAATGCGAGAATGGGATCGAGATCCGCCGGGTGCCCGGCGTAGTCGACGGGCAACACCGCGCGGGTGCTGGTCGTGATGCGCTCTGCGCACCGATCCGGATCCAGATTCAGAGTATCCGGAGAGACGTCGGCAAAAACCGGGCGGGCTCCCTGATACAGCACGCAATTCGCAGTGGCGGCAAAGGTCAGCGGCGATGTGATCGCTTCATCCCCGGGCTTCAGGCCTGCTGCGAAGGCCGCTCCATGCAGAGCCGCAGTGCCGGAACTGAAGGCGACGGCATATTTCGCGCCCACCCAGGCGGCCAGCGCCTCTTCGAATTCGGCGACCTTGGGCCCGGTGGTCAGCCAGGCGGAGCGCAAGACATCCGTGACGGCTTGGATGTCGTCTTCGGAAATCGACTGGCGGCCGTATGGCAGCAGCGTTTTCCGAACGGGAGTTCCTCCGTCGATGGCAAGCACTTCCTGGCTTGTGGGCGTCGCGCGCATGTGATTCCGTGAATTAACTTTCCGGCTCCAAGCGTCGATCAGGCAGGCACCGGTGATTTTGCGGGTGAGATCAACTCCTGGAGTTGTTCGTTCGTGAGCCAACTCGAGTTGGTGTCGCTCGTGTAGCGGAAGCCCTCGGGCAACGCGCGGCCATCGATCCAATTCTCACCGCTCCACCATGGGTGCGACGGCCGGATCACGTACATGCCCTCGACCTCGACAGTATTCCGAGCCTCATCTTCGGAAACCAGCACTTCGTGCAATTTTTCTCCCGGGCGGATGCCGATGACCTCGATCTCGCAACCGGGTGCGATGGTTTCAGCCAGATCAACCATCCGCATGCTGGGAATCTTGGGGACAAAGATCTCGCCACCATGCATCTCCTCGAGGCAGCGAATGACGAACTTCACGCCGCGGTCGAGCGTAATCCAGAAACGGGTCATACGCGGATCGGTGATCGTGATCTTGCCGGTCTTACGTTGCTCGATGAACACCGGGATGACGCTGCCCCGGCTGCCCACGACGTTGCCGTAACGGGCACAGGCAAAACGAGTGTCTTGGGAGCCGGCGTAGGCATTGGCCTGCACAAATATTTTCTCGGCGCAGAGTTTGGTCGCGCCGTACAAATTGATGGGATTCACGGCTTTGTCGGTGCTCAACGCGAGCACGCGACGCACCCCCTGGTTGATGGCCGCATCAATCACATTGCGGCCGCCCATAATGTTGGTCTGGATTGCTTCGAACGGGTTGTATTCGCAGGCTGGAACTTGCTTCAGCGCCGCCGCATGCACCACCACGGTCACGCCGGCGAAAGCCCGCTCCAGGCGCCCCGGATCCCGCACATCCCCGATGAAGTAGCGCAGGCTCGGATGGTCGATTCCCGACGCCCGCATGTCGTGCTGCTTGAGTTCGTCCCGGCTGAAGATCACCAAGCGCTTGGGGTGATACTCCTTCAGCATGACCTCGACAAACTTCTTGCCGAAAGATCCGGTCCCGCCCGTGACTAGAACCACCTGCTCGGCCCAATTCATCCCATCCGCCTCGCGTGCAATGGCATTGTGCTCCTGGGTGACGAATGAATAAACAAATTGCGGCTCACTTTCCGGCTGGGGATGACGTTGCCCCGTAGTATAGCGGAAGTATAGCGAACTTTTTCCTATCTGCGGAGGAAGCGTTTCGAGGTAGCGGGCTGTTCTGAACTTCACCGACAGCCGCCTTGCTAGTAACCGAGAGGCAGCCCGTTGAGGATTAGAAAGCTGGCGGCTGTGGCATGATGGTAGGCATGAGTAGACGATCGAGGAGAATAGCCAGGCGGAACGCGCTCCAAGCAGTCGAGGATGCGATCGGGACGTCGCTAGGTAAGGCTCCGCGAACGATGCCTCCCGGGAACGACGGTTCTGCGGCGCAAGACGCGAGAATTGAACGGCCAATCCGGCGCCCGAAAAAAAGGTTAAGTAAGGGAACAGACATCGCTTTCCCGGCTTAAGTTGCTGCGCCTGATAGGCGCGACCGAAAGTCGCGGTGAAAACCAGAGAGATGCGCTTCGAATTCAGCCAGGCTCATATCCACTGAAACGTGAACTCGAGGCAGCGCAAATCTTGGCAACGCTGCGCCGAATCCTCCGCCAATGTTCATGAATGCGCACTGGTAGCCGGCTTGCTCAGCCATCTGCATTTCTCTCAACGTTACCGACCCCGGATCGCCAAACGGATAAGCCAAGGCCCATACCGGTCTTCCAATGGCGTTCTCCAGCAACGTGCGGCTCTCCGCAATCTCCCTCCACGCCAGCTCGGAGGTTTGTTGCGATAGCATCGGGTGGTTGAGGGTATGAGACCCTATGCTCATCCCCTGGTCCACAAGCTGCCGCAACTCGGCGCGATTGAGCAAGCCGAAGCGGCGATGCTGCACCTCGCTGCTCACGCATTCCGTGTTCCAACAGTCAGGCAGTCCAAACTGGATCCGCGATGTTTCGATGAAACCTGCCCTGGCCGACTGATCGTATTGCGACAGCTTCTTCACCAGACTCCACCACACAAATCTTCTCTGCGCCCGATCTCCCAACTCGACGCTCATTCCAAGTCCATCGCCCAGCCCATCGAGAGCGTAGTTCCCAGCCGGCGCCTCCAGCAGCAAGAGATAAAGCTGTTCGTACCATAACATCTGAGGACTCACCGCAGCGGACGCACCGAGCGCAAAGAAAAGACACGAAAGACCTTCTTCCCGCAGAATCGGCGCCATATCGGTAAGGACATTCCGCAGCCCGTCGTCACAAGTAAGAAGAACAGCCCGCTCCGGCAATTCCTTCCCTCCGACGACCCACTCACGCACCTCGTCGGGCGAGACAACGTGGTAACACTCCTTCAGGAGTTGGATCTGGCCACGAAGGTTTTCAGCGCTTACCAGACTGCCGTCCTGTTGGGGATCGCCGACCTGATATCCGGCGGGCAAGACTCCGTGGTAGGTAAGGACACAAAAAGCTCCACCATCCGCACGGCGGCGAAGGTATCCGGAGTTAGCCAGCCACGGATACACGACACGCTTCAAAATCGGACTGACGACAATCACCTCATGATCGAACCACAAACTCCCAGTCCACGGGAGTACCTCTCTTGATCTCCCGCGCCGCGCGAATTGTGCTACGTTTGCAACAAAGCGCCGCCTCCCCAGATTCGTGAATGGTTTTCTCGCCGGGCAATGCTAGAATATCGGCGAAACCGATTCACACGATGAGAAAGCTCCCGGGCGATGAACCAGCCAGCGAGTCACTGGGTTTCTTTGGGTTATAGGTGTGCCTGACTAGCCCGTCCAGGCCCGAAAAAGGGCTTTGAAGAATTGTTGAGGAGAAAGCATGGATTCCGGACCGCTGGTGCAGGCCAATAACCCAACCGTTCGCGAGATGCAGCCGGCGGGCGCGGAGTTTGGGAGACCGACCGGCCCGCGCGTCTACCCCGAACTTCTTTCTCAGGAATCGGCGCTCGGGGAATATGTTCGGGTTTTGATGAAGCGCAAGTGGACGGTTCTAGCCTGCCTGTTCACCATCTTCTCCGTGGTCGCGATCGCCAGCCTCAAGATGACGCCTGTCTATGAGGCGAGTGGCAGCATTGAAATCAACAAGCCGGATTCCGGCCTGGTCAACTTCAGCAATTCTCCCACCTTCAACGTTGACTACTACGATCCGACCGAACTGGAAACCGAAGTAAAGATTCTGCAGAGCGATCTTTTGGCCCTGCAGGTAGTGAAGGAACTGGGCCTGGACCGTCGGCCGGAGTTTGGCGGAAGAACGGCTGCTCTGCCCTCTTCGCTCGATCTTGAGCCTGATCCGCTGCAGGCCGATTCTGGCCGCACCTCTGCCCTGCTCTCCAGTTTCCGCGGCAGTCTGAGGGTCACGCTCGCTACCAACACTCACATTGTTGAGGTGCACTACCGCAGTCCCGACAAGGATTTGGCCGCCACTGTGGTAAACACCCTGATGGACACCTACAAGGACAATAATTTCAAATCACGCTTCGACTCCACCATGCAGGCCTCCGACTGGCTCAAGAAGCAGCTCGTCGATCTGGAGATGAAGGTGGAAACCTCGCAGGAAAAGCTGGTGCGCTATCAAAAAGAGCACGAGATTCTGGGCATCGACGAAAAGCAGAACATCACCACCGCGAAACTTGACGAATTGAACAAAGCGCTCACCGCCGCGGAATCAGAGCGCATGGACAAGGAATCAGTGTACCGCCTGGTTCAATCTGGAGATGCCGACACCATCGCATCCGCTGCTAGTGTCCTGGAAGCGGCTGGTACCGGGGCCCAGTCGGCTTCATCCCTGCTGGAGAGTCTCCGTGCTAAAGAGGCCGACGTCAAGATTCAGGCCGCCGAATTGAGCACGCAGTTTGGACCGTCTTACCCGAAGGTGGCGCAACTGAACAACCAGCTTAGGGAGATCGATTCGCAGATTCTGGCGGAAACCAGGAAGGTCGCGGGCAAGATCCGCGGGCAGTACATGGCTGCTTTGCAGCGGGAAAACATGTTGCATGACGCGCTCGAAAAGCAGAAGCAGGAGGCTAACAAACTCAACGAGAGCGCGATTCAGTACAGCATACTGAAGCGTGACCTCGAGAGCTACCGCACGCTCTACGAAGGATTGCTGGAAAAAATGAAGGAAGCCGGAGTGTCAGCGGGACTTAAATCCAACAACTTCCGGATTGTCGACGTCGCCCGCGTCCCGACTGCGCCCATCGAACCCAATGTTCCACGCAATCTCGCTTTCGCCTTGATGCTGGGCTTGACCTCGGGCGTGGGGCTGGCCTTCCTGCTGGAAGGATTGGACAACACCGTGCGCACCACCGAACAGGCGCAATTGATTTCCGGCCTCCCGCCGCTAGGCATGATTCCCATGGGATCCAGGACGGCGCGCGACGGTGCCGACTCGAAGCGGCTGGTGATTGCCAGTTCCAAGGAGGCGGTGGAGTTGGTCACGCAGGTCAGGCCTCAGTCGCAGATGGCGGAATCCTATCGCGCCTTGCGCACCTCGCTGCTGCTGTCAAACCTGGGCGCCCCTCCCAAGGTCATCATGATAACCAGCGCGCTTCCCCAGGAAGGAAAGACAACCACCAGCATCAATTGCGCCGTGGTGCTGGCTCAGAAAGGCATTCGAGTCTTGCTGATCGACGCCGACCTGAGACGGCCGAGCATCCATAAGACCCTGGGAATGGGGCCCCGCAGTGGGCTCAGCAATGTCCTGACCGGAAGCGCCACCCTGCAACAGACAATCACGCGTTCCCCCGTCCTGCCCAACCTGTCGATATTGCCCGCAGGGACGCCTCCGCCGAATCCGGCTGAACTGCTGGCCTCGACCAACATGCGGGACGTACTGGAGGAACTGCGCGGGCAGTACGATCACATCGTGGTGGACACTCCTCCGACCCTGTCGGTCACCGACGCCGTAGTGCTGTCGCCGCGGGCCGATGCCATCGTACTGGTCATCCGTTCCGGACATACCACCAAGCAGGCGCTCCGCCGCTCCCGCGACATCCTCATGCAAGTGAATGCGAAGGTTTCCGGCGTGCTGTTGAATGCAGTCGATCTGAGTTCGCCCGATTACTATTATTACTACGAATACAAGAGCAAGTATTCCCGTTACTATCGCGACGATCGATCGCACGATGACGATGAGGATGGTGACGCCGAGGATACCGCTGAGGCATCGCCCAATAGCGCATAGCCAATAGCGCACAGAAAGAGCGCCGGTGGGTTCGTAAGTGCGCTGCCAGTCGGACAACATGGACATACTCCTCAATTCTGCTTCGCGGAAAAGACTCGTCATCGGCACGGGAATAGCGCTCTGCCTTATCTATGTGCTGCTGGCGGGGCGTCTGTTTGTCGCGTCCGTGTTCGCTGAAAAACCGGAACTCGCGAGCCTGCAGCGGGCAGCCCGTTTCGACAGTGGAAACGCAGATTACCGCAATCATCTCGGACGCTACTACGCGCTGGTGGC
>Ga0210406_10003138_pt1 | contig 18333 bp, 16 predicted proteins | sample IncBWC30MmetaG_FD_155454 | JGI IMG/M metagenome (GOLD analysis project Ga0210406, IMG submission 155454) | Forest soil microbial communities from Barre Woods Harvard Forest LTER site, Petersham, Massachusetts, United States - Inc-BW-C-30-M | ecosystem: Environmental > Terrestrial > Soil >... | reverse complement strand
CCAAGCCGGGTATGCCGCGCACGCGCGCTTCGTCGACTACGAGGTGGACGTCGTCGCCGTCTATCTCCGCGAGGGGCCGATCGCGCCAGCGATCTGCCAGCCCCCTCGGGATCAGCTCCAAGCCACCGCGCTCGGCTTCTCTGACTCCGAGTATCCGAGCGCGTTCCTGCCAGCGCCGCAGCCGGCCTTGCGCATGCTGCCGGACGAAGTCGAGCGCCGCGGCGGCGAACGTTCTCTCGTTCTGCGCTTGCCGTTCAAGGCGCTCGCGCCGTCTGGCGGCGACTACGTCGTTGCCGCGGGCGCGCTGATGGTGCAGTTCGGCCGCCAGCCTGCGCGCGGCTGCCAGGCTCAGTGGCGCGCCCGTGACCGGCTCGCCGTCGATCTCTTTGTTCGTTAAGTCGACCGATCCCAGGGTCAGCTTCGCCGTCTTGCCGCTCGGCCGCCGAAAGCGCAGCGCCCACGACTTGGCGCCGCTCGGTTGGACTATCAGATAGAGTCCAGCACAGCCGCCGTCAGCAATTTCGAGTCGCTTCTCCTTCGGCCTCAAGCGCTCCACTGCGGCTGCCGTCAATACTTTTGCCATCGAACTGAGTTGGTCTCCCGCCCAGATGAGTTGGTCGTCTGGGTAACGACGGGGTAACACATTGCGCCGTTATGCTGTGTTATACGAGCTATATAACTCACGATAACAGTGACGGTAACCCCCTCCGATCAAAACATTTTTCACGTTATGCCGTGTTAAGCCACGTTATGGCAAATTACCTAGGTCATGTACTTCGTAATGCGTGGGTCGGGGGTTCGAATCCCTTCCGCGGCACCAAATCACAATTCGCAGCAGTTCACCCGCGTTCAGTAGTAGCAGGAAACACCGCCTTTTACCGGCACTATCGGATCGCGACTGCCCGCCCTCATCCGGTATCAATCGCCAAAAATGTTGGTATAATAGTTGGTATCCCGCGAGTGACTGAGCGAGGATACCAACATGCCTCTCAGTGACACTGCGGTGCGTAATTTCAAGCCGCGAGCCAAGCCATTCAAGCTCTCCGGCGGGGGCGGCTTGCATCTCCTGGTTCCAACGCACGGCAGCAAGCTTTGGCGCCTCGCGTGTAGGTTCGGCGGCAAGCAAAAGACCCTCGCGTTGGGCATCTATCCGGGCGGTAACGTTGGCGGAAGCGCGCGCGAAACGGGACGCGGCAAAGAAACTGCTTGGCTCCGGGAAAGACCCAGTGTGCTCAAACGGGCGCAGAAGAATTCTCAAGGAGCAACGTTTAAGGCCGTCGCCAATGAGCTGCTTGCGAAGCATGCACGCGAGGGCCGCGCGCCCCGGACTTTGGACAAGCAGCCGCGGCAAGCCGAGCTTTCCCGACTCCCGTCCACGCGATCAATGACTAACACGATCAGATGGGGTCGCATCGAGAGGCTTCCGGACTTCTCCTCCGTCACCGCGAAATGTTGGAACCGCCCATCCGCATCATGGAGGACACGAAAAGGTCTCGCCGTTTGGACGCGCTTCGCTTCCTACCGTTCGCCGATATTTGAAATGTCAATCTTGCGGCGCCCGTCACCAGCCGCCGCCCGTGCGTGCTATGCGCGTGCGATCACCGCGACCGGGCCGCCGCCGGGAGGTCCCTGGTGCTCTGCGCCGCCTGACACATACACGGCGCCTGTTCCGGATAATCCGGCGATCAATCCGCCGACAGCGGCGCGAGCGTGACGCGTGGAACCGACATCCGAATCGTCCAGCATGATATGGCGGAAGCCGCGCACGCAGCCGTCCGGCGAGGCCTCCGCCTTGGCAAAAACGTTGACCAGACGGTCGCTCGACTGCGCATCCGCTACGCCAAGTCCGACGCTCTTGAGCGCCGCGACCACGGCGGAAAAATCGATCGAGTCGCGCATCACGGCGTGTCCGATCACAAAAGGGCTGAGCGACAGAGGCGAATTGCCCATCACGATCACCACGTTATGCATTAGCTCGATGCCAGCGGAGGAGGAGGCGACGGACGAATAGAGCTCCCACTCCTCCAACACCTGGCTTTCGTCAATCTCGCCGCTGATCTCGCCCAACGCCTGCGCCACGCCAAGCGCCGAGGCGCCGCGCGAGTAGCCCATCGAGGCATAGGCGCCGGTGGTAACCGTCTTATACCCGCGATGCAGCGCGCCTTCGATGCGCTCGCTGGTCAGCAACGGGCATTTGATCTGCACAAAATGCACGTCGTGCGGATCGTCGATGCCGGCGTCGCGCATGGCCAAATGCACCGCCTTGACGGTCTCCTCGATCTGGAGTTTGCGGCCGATCTCCTCCGGCAGAAAGTCGCGGGTATGGGCAATACCGATGCTTAGCCGCTTCTCGCTTCTGCCGCCATTCGGGGCGTCGGTGGCAAAGCTGCGCGCGAACACAGTAAGGTGCGGCGATAGCACCCCTTCGGTGCCGCCCGACATGACAAAGGCGATCTTGTCTTCGACTGCGCGCGGTGTCAGCCCCAGATGCGGCGACAGCGCATTGCACAACGCCGCCATCGCGTATTCGCGGGTGAAGTCGTTCACCCCGCCGTTGCCTTCGGTCTTGCCGAGCACCGCCAGGATCGATGACGGTATGATTTTGCCCGTCTCGATGAGTCGGATGAGGCCGGACACGTCGCCCGGGCCTTTGGTCGGGATGCGCACCACGTCGACCGACATCGCGCGCATGCTCATTCCGCCTCGCCGGCCGACCAGAAGATCAATCTGCGCTCGGCCCAGCCGATGACGTAGAACATGGCGATGCCGGCGAAAGCGGCGGCGAAGATCGCTGAAAACAGCGTCGCCGTTTCCAAATGCGCCGAGGAAATAATAATGAGATAGCCGAGACCCTGCGTGGCGCCGACGAACTCGCCGACGATGGCGCCGACCACGGCGAGCGAGGACGATATCTTCAGCGCCGAGAACAGATAGGGCAGACAGTAGGGCACGCGCAGCTTGCGGAATTCCTGCGAACTGCTCGCCCCCATGGTCTCGAACAGCTCGCGGTATTCGAGATCGGCGGCCTTCAGTCCCTTGACGGTGTTCACCAGCACCGGGAAAAAGCAGATCAGGATGGCCGCCACGATCTTCGACCACCATCCGGTCCCGAGCCAGATCACCAGCAGCGGCGCAATAGCCACGATTGGCGTCGTCTTCACCGCAATGGCGATGGGAAAAAGTCCCTCCTCGAGGGTGTGGAACCGCACAAACAGGGTGGCGACGGCAAACGCAAGCGCGCTCGCTATGAGGAAGCCGGCAACCGCCTCGATGAAAGTTACCGCGAAAGCATCGGCGAGCGAGCGATCAACGGTCGCAACGATCGCCATCGGCGCCGGCAACAGATATTCGGGAATCTGCGCGACCACCACGATCGCCTGCCAGGCGAGGAGCAGGAGCAGGAGCAGGCCGAACGCCAGCGGCGGCAGCGCCCGCGATATCATCGGGCGCTCCTCACCATGGAGCGGATGCGGCGGATGATCGCGGCGGTGTCGCCATCTTCTGGCGCGCGCGGGCGCCCGCACGGCACCGGTACATTTTCGACCATCCGCGCCGGCCGGCTCGACAGGACAATGACGCGGTCCGACATGGTGACCGCCTCCGGGATTGAATGCGTCACCATCAGCACCGTGGTCAGCCGGGTTTTCTTGCTCTGCCAGATGCGGATCAGTTCTTCGTTGAGGACGTCACGCGTGAGCTCGTCGAGGGCGCCGAACGGCTCGTCGAGCAAAAGGACATCGGGATCGCACATCAGCGCGCGCGCCAAGGCGGCGCGTTGCTGCATCCCGCCGGATAATTGGTGCGGATAGGCTTGGCGAAAGTCACTGAGACCAACCAAATCCAGCATGCGCAGCGCGTTCTTCCGTTCGACCGAATCGATCGCGCCGCCGCATTGAATCTCGATCGGCAACAGGACATTGTCGAGCGTAGTCCGCCACGGCAGCAAAAGCGGCTTCTGGAACATGAATCCGGTGACCCCCAACCTGCCCTCTCCCGCATGCGGCGGAGGGTTGGGTGGGCGTGCCTCCGACCGCGTGATCTGCCCGCCGGTCGGCTTGACCAGGCCGGCGATTGCTTTGAGCAAGGTCGACTTGCCGCAACCGCTCGGTCCTAGCAGCGAGACGAATTCGCCGCGCCGCACTGTCAGGCTCAGGCTCGCGATCGCTTCTACGTCGCCGAAGCGCACACTGAGGTCGGCGATCGAAAGCGCGGGCTTGGACGGTGTAATTGGCGCGGCGTCCAGTCGGTCGGTCAAGACAATCGCATTCATGGCGTCGCTTGCGTGGTGAAGACCTTGGCGATGTCGACCGGCTGCTTTTGGAATCCCCCGGCGAGCAGAAGCTTTTGCGCGGAACTCCAGCCGGCTTCGTCCATGGAGCCGACCGCCTCGTTGTCGGGCTTGAGCAACGGCACGCTCGCCTGCATCATCGCGAGCTCGTGGTCGTAGGTCAATTTGTCACCGTATTTGACGGTGATTTTCGCCGCCTCCTCGGGCGCCCCGATCGCGGTGTTCCAGCCTTTCAGCGTCGCAGCGACGAATTTCTTGACCACGTCCGGCTTTTCCTTGAGCATCTTTTCCGTGCTGAACAGCGTGTCGGCGTAGAGATCGATGCCGTAATCCGACGGATAGACGACGTTGACGGCAAAACCCTTTTCCTTCGCCGCCAGCACCTCGTTGATCAGATAGCCTGGCCAGACATCGACCGTGCCGGTAAGGAGCGGCGTGATGTCGAACTTGACCGGGATCTCGGTGAGCGCGGGCTTGTCGATCTTCACCTTGGCCAGTATGGCCCGGTAGATCAACTCCTCGTTGCCGCCGATCTTCAAGCCGACTTTCTTGCCGACGTAGTCGGCCGGGCCGTTGATGCCGGACTTGGCGAGCGAAAACAGCACAAAGGGATTGCGCCGGTAGACGACGGCAAGCGCGACGACCGGAACGCCCTTGCTTGCGCGCGATGAGAACCTGGTCGGCGCCGGTCACGCCGAACTGTTCGTTGCCTCCGGTCACCATCTGCACGGCGGGGAAGTCAGGACCGCCGGGCTGAATGTTCACATCGAGCCCCCGCTGATTTGTAGTAGCCTTTTTCTTGAGCCACATAGAATCCGGCGAACTGCGCCTGATTGAGCCATTTGAGGCGCAGGGTGACCCCCTCGTCAGCATATGCGGAGGCGCACAGACTGCTTAAGCCCAGCAAAGTGATGGATGCCACAGCTCGATAGCGCATGGTCGCTGCCCTCGTGGAGGAGCCCGGCAACTTGAGTATGCGCTTGCCGCAGTGAGCGCGACCAGAAGCAAATTCTGGCCGCAGCGTGCGAAAAATCCGCGCGCTCACGCGAGAAACGGCCTAGAGTGGCGGGCCGTGGCCCGAAACAGCGACGATCGAAGAGGCAATGGCGGCGCGTGCACACGGACTACGATCCCGCTCCCAGGAGACGAGCGCCGGCACCGGCAAGGCGGCAACCGCGCGCAAGCGGCTGCGTCCCCCGCGCCTCCTGACCTACGTCGATGCAGTGGCCCGGCACGGCTCCATCCGCAAGGCGGCGGATGCACTCAGCGTGGCGTCTTCGGCCCTGAACCGCCAAATCTTGGACCTCGAAACAGATTTGGGAACGGCGCTGTTTGAACGCTTGCCGCGCGGCGTCCGCCTGACCGCGGCCGGCGAGGTTTTTCTCGCCTATGCGCGCCAGGCGATTTCAGAACTCAAGGCCGTCGAATCGCAGGTCGAGCAACTGCGCGGTTTGGTGCGCGGCCAAGTCGGCGTCGCCGCGGTTGAGTCGGTCGCTGGCGAGTTGCTGCCGTCCGCGATCACGCGATCGCGCTTTGATCGAGCAGGTGTTGGCCCGAGCCTCGTTTGATCTCGATCCGCGCCTCGTCTCCAATTCGGTCGAAATGATGAAGGCCTTCGCCCGCATCAACCGCGGCGTCTGCTTTCAATTCCGCAGGCCCGGCAAGGCGCCCATTCCACCGGGCGATCTGATTGCTCTGCCGCTGATTGATCCTCCCCTGCTGCAGGCAAGGCTGGTCGTTGCAACGCGCCGGGGGCGCGTATTGCCAGTAGCGGCCGCCGCCTTCGTTGAATTGCTCAAGACCGTTTTGGCCTGACGCCGAAATCGGCGTTCATGACCCTACTCGGACATCCGCGAAAATCCTCTGGAACCGCATCGCGGACAATGGGCAACAAAAGTTCCCGACGTTGAAAGGCTGCGGGAAGCGTGGAAATGAGAGTTGCATATTCGCCGGGTTTTCGCTTTATAACGGGTTGCGAACGAGAGGTGCGGCGGCCGTCGAGGGGGCGAGCCGGCCGCACTACCTCACGAAAATTTCGCGGAAGCTTGCTCAGCGCGGTCTCGCGGCGCCGGGTTCCCGTGCGCGCGCGTCACCGACGCCCGTCGGATGTGAATGCGCCCCCATGACCACTGTCACCTCCACCTTCAACGTGTCGTCGGGTCAGCCTGATACGGGCGACACTATTCTCAGCGGCGGCACTGAAATTGTCCTCTCGGGCGGCGTAGCCAACCTCACGACCGTCAGTTCCGGCGGCATCGAACTACGGCGCCCCGCAAACACCGTTAATTCTAGAACGGTTTACTTGTAGTAGCCGACGCCGCAGCCCAGATCGCCGACCTTGGTTGCGAAGCTCACCTTCTGCACAGGCGTTTTGTCGGGACCCGGCCTTACCCACATGTAGCTGACCTCAGTGATTTGACCTTCCGGCTTCTGATACGCGTCGTAGAGTTCCTGGCCAAACGGCTTGCCGGTGACGTCCTTTAGGGTCCGAGCGTCCTCGCCCATTACTTGCTTTGCAACATTGGGGTTGCCAACGGCAATGGTCTTGCCGTCGGTGACGTTGGAGCAAAACGGATAGAGGTCGCGGTCGAGGAATCCGCCTTCACCCTTGTTGATCAGGTCGAGCGTCTTGGCCTTATCCGCTTTTATGGCGGCCACCGTTTTCGCAAGCATGGCCTTGGCTTCGTCGGCTGTGCCTTGGCCTTGCGCGAAGGCCGTCGGCGAGAGCGCAATGACTGCGGCCGACGCCGCAGCGATCATGAACGTACGAAACATGGGGATTTCCTCCTGTTAGGACGTGCAGCGCAGGCAGCGTATGCCCGTGCAAAAATGCCATCGGCATTTCTGATAGGTTTCGCCTTTAGCCGTGTGAAGTCTGAGCAAAATAGCTCATTCTGAACAAGCGGTGGCTACTCTGCCGACTAAGATTTGAATTGGTAGGATGACCGCTCCTAGCCCCCATCGCTACAAATCGCGGCCATAGGCGTCGGCAGTCGCTTTTGGGGAGGCATAGCGGGCAGCTCGTTGGCCGATTTTTGGCGAACCTCGATCCGAGCCTCGGGGCGACCAATTTTGGCAGAAAAGATCGCCAGAAAACCAAACACAATTATTGAAGGCAGCTATGAGATCTACTCCCAAGCGCACATCCAACAGCGTCTGGAATCCCCGGGTGCTCGGTTACCAGAAATACAAACTTGATCGGCCGCTCACCCAAGCGCTCGCAGAGCTGCCCCGCGAGTGGATTCCTGGCCAACGCATCGTCAACGACCACCCGTTCAATGCGGTTCATGAGCGGACGCGCGGATCACTCCGGTCGGAGCGTGGTCCAACACACCACGCTGGCCATTAAACTCCATCGATGTTTTCGACGCTACGATATTGCGTCCTTGGCAGCCTTTACCGGCCGGGCTCTGATGATCTTCCGAGCCGGTTTGGCCTTGAATATTGTTGGCTCCTTCGTGAACGGATTGATGCCGCTACGCTCCTTTGTGGCGGGCTTCTTGATGACAACAAATTTGGCGAATCCTGGAACAAAGAAGGCTCCTGTTTTCCCGAGTTCTTTGTAGCCTATTTGCGCGAGCGACTCGATGACTCCCTTGATGTCCTTCCGCGTCATGGTGTCCGGATGCTGCTCAGCGATTTTTTGAATGAGCTCCGACTTCGACATTAACTTGGCCATGTCCCCTCCATATTTTCGAATCGTACTGTGACTACGTAGCCCGAAGTTTGCCGTGAAGGAAACTCAGCGGTTCGCTGCAATGCACCAATTCGGTAGCGATTGGAGGGATAGCGGAAGTGCTCGACGTGCGCTCGATATGACGTGCATGACCCCATAGGCGACATTCATCGCGACAATAGGCCCTCCGGCGAGTCGATGGTAGCGTCGGGTCCCAGTTGGAAAACGGCTTAGGGAGGGCGAAATGTGGCCCCGCACCGATCTCCTTGACCTGCTCGGCATCACCCATCCAATCATCCAAGCGCCGATGAGCGGCTTTGGCGGCCCTGCTTTGGTGGCGGCCGTGTCCAACGCGGGCGCACTCGGCTCGCTCTCTTGTGCCGCGTTGCCGGTGCAGACCGCACGGAATCAAATCGAAGAGATACGTCGAGCCAGCAACCGGCCATTCAACCTAAACTTTTTCGTTCATCCTGCTCCAAGCATTGAAGTCGAGGCGGCGCGCCGGGTGCGTGAGCGTCTTGCTGCCTATTACGATGAATTCAGCCTGGGCACCGTGCCGGAGCCAAGCGATCCACTTCCTCGTTTTGACGAGGAGCGACTTCAGTTGCTGCTTGACATGAGACCGCCGGTGGTGAGCTTTCATTTTGGTTTGCCACCCGCTGACACGATGAGACGCATTAAGCAGAGTGGCGTCATCGTGATCAGCTCGGCGACCACGGTTGCCGAGGCGCGAAAGCTGGAGGCGGAAGGTGCGGACGCCATCATCGCCCAAGGCCTCGAGGCGGGCGGACATCGTGGCACCTTTACCGACAGCGATGGCGCAGGACTGATTGGCACGATGGCTCTCGTCCCGCAGGTGGTGGACGCCGTTGGCGTACCGGTGATCGCTGCCGGTGGCATCGCCGATGGCCGGGGTATCGCTGCCGCGTTCGCCCTTGGGGCCAGCGGCGTACAGATCGGTACCGCGTTTCTCGGATGTCCGGAAGCGGTTGTCCCAGCAGTCCACCGGGACGCCCTGCATGGTGCAGCAGACGAAGACACCCGACTGACGCGGGTGTTTACTGGGCGGCCTGCGCGCGCTTTGCGCAATCGTTTGATTGATGAAATGGGGGACGCAGAGGCGCTTGAATTCCCGGCTCAAGTCAGCCTTACCCGCCCGCTGATGCAGGTGAATAGCGATGCGGCGCGTCGGGCGTTTCTGCCGCTTTGGGCGGGCCAAGCCGCGCCGTTGATCCGCGATCTACCCGCCGCAACCCTTATCGATACGCTGGTCGCGGAGAGTCGGGAGCGATTGCCAAGCGGTCAGTAAAAAGCCGCCGCATCGCCGCGCATTTCCGCTGTTGGCCCATCTCGTCAGTTGTGGCACTGGAGCGTGACGTCCGCAATTGCGGGATGAGCGGACGTGTCACGGAAGGTCGACCACAGCTCGTGACCAATGCGGAAGTGGACCGGCCTAAGTGTCGCCTGCACAACTTCGGCGATGTGCTAGGGTGTGGTTGTCGACCGAAGATGAGGTCCGATGAGGCGACGCAATTTCATGAGCATCATCGGCGCCGCGGCGACGACGGGGCTGCTTGCCCCGCCGGCGTGGGCCGAAGCGGTCCGAAGGATCGGCGTCCTGATGGGAATGGACGCTGGCGACCCGGCGGGCCAATCCGAAGTAACGGCACTCAAGCAAGGACTGCAAGAACTGGGGTGGGTTGAGGGCCGCAACCTGCAAATCGAATATTACTGGCCGGGCGGTGAGCCCGATCGCATCCAAGCCTCGGCGAAGGCGCTTGTTGCGCGAGGATCAGATGTCATTTTCGCACGCACCACTCCAGTCGTGGCCGCGCTGCTCAAGGAAACGCGGATCATCCCGATCATTTTCACCTATGTCTTCGATCCCATAGGCAGCGGTTTCGTACGGAATTTTGCGCAACCCGGAGGCAATGTAACAGGCTTTCAAACCTTCGAACCCACGATTGTCGGCAAGTGGCTGCAGATACTGCTGGAGATCGCGCCCTCCGTGCGGAGGATCGGATTCACCTACAACCCGAGGACAGTTCCCCCGGACTTTTGCGCGCGTTCGAGACGTTTGCTCCCTCGGCTCCAATCCGGTTGGTCGCGGCGCCTGTTCATGACTCCGCGGAGATCGATGCTACTCTCGCCGCGCTCGCAGGAGCGCCGGGCGGGGGCCTGATTATAGTGGCGGACGCTTTTACCGACGCCAATCATGCACTGCTCGTCGCGCTCGCCGCCAGATACCGCCTTCCGGCAATCTACCCGCACCGTTTTGACGACGCTCTGATAACTTATGGTCCTGACCTGACCGACCTGCTGCGGCGGGCGGCGTCCTATGTTGATCGTATCCTGCGAGGCGAGAAGCCGAGCGATCTTCCTGTACAGGCCCCGACCAAGTACGAGCTAATTATCAACCTCAAGGCGGCGAAGGCGCTCGGTCTTGAGGTGCCGGGACATCTCCAGCAGCTCGCCGACGAGGTGATCGAATAAACAACTGACGACGCTTCTCAAACCGACGCGCATGACCCTGAGCGGGCATGCGCCGCCGGGCGAGACCGGCTAGAATACCTGGCGGACGGAGTCACGATGCCGTCGGCGGAGTAGTGAAATTCAAACGTCGCGGGACCGCGTGCAGCAGATTGCGAACTGGCTTGGACAACTTGGTCTCGGGCAATACGCGGAGCGCTTTACCGAGAATGAAATTGATGTCTCTGTACTCCGCCTTCTGACGGATCAAGATCTCAAGGACATCGGCGTCCCGCTCGGGCATCGCCGGAAAATACTCGCGGCCATCGCCGAACTGGGCACCGCCCCTGTGGCGGCGCCGGTCGCAGCGCCGCCCGTATCGCCGCTCGTGGCGCCGCAAGCTGCAGCGGGAACAGCGCCGAATTCTTCCTCGGTCGCGCCCGAAGCGGCCGGCGAGCGGCGCTATCTCACTGTGATGTTCTGCGACCTCGTCGGTTCGACCGGCATTTCCGCGCGGCTCGACGCCGAGGAGTGGCGCGACCTCGTCAGCGCCTACCTCGATGCCGCTTCGGCGGCGGTGACCGAGATGGGCGGGCATGTCGCCAAGAAGCTCGGCGACGGGCTGATGGCGCTGTTCGGCTATCCGGTGGCGCAGGAGAACGATGCCGAGCGCGCCGCGCGCGCAGCGCTCGCGCTCCAGCGCGGACTTGCCGAGCTCAACCGCAGGAACGCTGCCGCCGGCAAGCCGGCGCTCAACGCCCGCATCGGCCTCGACGCGGGACCGGTTGTGGTGGATGCGGCGGGCGAAATTTTCGGCGACACGCCCAACCTCGCGGCGCGGGTGCAAGCGCTGGCTGAGCCTGGGGCGGTTCTGATCACCGCGCGGGTGCAGCGCCAGGTCGCCGGGCTGTTTGTTGCCGAGGAGCGCGGCAGTCACGCGCTCAAGGGCGTGCCGGAACCGGTGATGCTGTATCGGCTGGTCCGCGCGAGCGGCGGCGGCCGCCGCGCGGGGGCGCGGCAGCTCACGCCGCTGGTCGGCCGCGACGAGGAAATGGCGATGCTCGTACGGCGCTGGGAGCGGGCGCGGGCCGGCGACGGGCAATTGGTGCTGATCGTCGGCGAGCCGGGCTTGGGCAAGTCCCGCCTGATCGAGGAGTTTCACGCCCGGTTGAGCGACACGCCCCATACTTGGGTGGAATGGAGCTGCTCCCAGCTTCTGCAGAACACGCCGCTGCACCCGATCGCCGAATGGGGCCGCCAGCGCTTCGGCGGCACAGACTTACCCGCCGAGCGGCGGCTTGCCGAGCTGGAGGGTTCGCTCTCCCAGGTCAAGCTCAACCCTGCGGAAAATGTCCCGTTACTCGCGCCGCTCCTCGACATTCCGCTGCCGCCCGACCGCGCACCGGTTCTGGCGCCCGAGGAGTTGCGGCGCCGGCAATTGGCGTCGCTGACCAACTGGGTGCTGGCGGGCGCAAAAGTTCAGCCGGTCGTGCTGGCGTTCGAGGATCTGCACTGGGCCGATCCGACCACGCTTGATGTCCTGCGCGGCATTGCCGAGCGCGGCGCACTCGCCCCTTTGTTGGTTGTGGCGACGACGCGGCCCGAATTCCGCGCGCCTTGGGGCATGCGCTCGCACCACGGCACCATCTCGCTGGCGCCGCTCGATCGCGCCCAGGTGCGCGACATGGTGGCGGAGCTTTCCGCCCGCCACGCGCTGCCGAAGGAAGTGGTGGAGGATGTCGCCGCGCGCACCGGTGGCGTGCCGCTGTTCGTCGAGGAAGTGACGCGCCTCCTCCTGGAGCGCGGCGGCGAGCAGGGCGGCATTCACGCGATCCCGCCGACCCTTCAGCAGTCTTTGATGGCGCGGCTCGACCGCCTCGGCCCGGCGCGCGAGGTGGCGCAGGTTGGCGCGGTGATCGGGCGCGGCTTCTCCTATGGCCTGCTGCGCGCAGTCGCCGGGATGGACAATGCACCGCTGCAAGTGGCGCTGGAAAAGCTCGCCGACGCCGACATTGTGCTGGTCCAGGGCCTGCCGCCCGAGAGCGATTATCGTTTCAAGCACGCACTCATTCAGGATGCGGCTTACGAAAACCTGCTCAAGAGCCGGCGCCACGCGCTGCACCGGCGCGTCGCCGAAACTTTGCGTGACCGCTTTGCCGATAGCGCCGCTGCCGAACCGGAAGCGCTGGCGCATCACTTCACGCAGGCGGGCATGACCGACGCCGCGATCGAATGGTGGGGCAAGGCCGGCGACCAAGCGCTGCGCCGCTCCGCCTTCCAGGAGGCTATCTCCCATCTCGGCAAGGCCATCGAGATGTCCGACAAGGCCGGCGACGGTCCGGCGCCACGTGCGGCGGCGACGCCCGCAACAGCGTCGGCCGGCCAACGGCTGAAGCTACAAACCAGCTACGGCCAGGCGATGTTGCATGCGCGCGGCTATAGCGCGCCGGAAACCAAAGCCGCTTTCGCGCGCGCCCGCGAGCTGACTGCCGGGATCGAAGATCCGTCCGAGCGCTTTTCCGTTCTTTTCGGCCTCTGGGCGAATGGCTTCGTGAGCGGTGAATTGGAGCCGACGCGTGAAATCACCGACATCATGTTGCGTGAGGTCGCGGCGCGGCCGGGCTCGCCCGAGGCCGGCACAGCCATTCGCCTCAATGGCAACGCCTACTGGCTTGCCGGAAATTTCGCCGCCGGGCGCGCCGAGCTCGAACGCGCTCTCGCGATGTTTGACCCAGAACGAGATGCCCATCTCATCGTTCGTTTTGCCCAGGATATCGGGGTCGCCATCATGTCCTATCTGGCGCTGGTGTTATGGCCGCTGGGCGAAGTCGAGCAAGCACATAGGTTCATCGCGCAGGCACTGGCGCGTGCAAAGCAGGTCGGTCACGTCGGCACCTTTAGGCTATGCCCATTCTCACTCGCCGTATTCGAGATGATGCGTCGTAATCCGTCCGGCACGGCGCCGCATGCCGAAGCTTTGCTCAACATATCGCAGGAACATCAACTGCCGATGTTTGCGGCATACGGCGCCGTTTATGGGGTGTGGGCGCGGCTGCAATCAACCGACCGCGAAGCCGGTTTGGCGGAGATGCGCGCGGCAATCGAGGCGTGCCGCGAGCGCGGAATCGGGCTCAATATGTTGATCTTTGCCACCGCGCTGGCCGAGGCGGAGGTAGAGGCAGGGGTGAGCGACGCCGCGCTCGCCACCATCGACAACGCCCTGGCTGAGACCGAGCGTCACGGACAGCGGTGGTTTGAAGCAGAAACCCATCGCGTCCGTGGCGAGATCTTGCTCAAGCGCGATCCGGCGAAGGCCGCGCCGGCCGAGGAAGCGTTCCTCACCGCCATCGCCGTTGCGCTGCAACAAAAGGCGAGGAGCTACGGGCTGCGCGCGGCGCTGTCGCTGGCGAAGCTCTACCAATCCACCGGCCGCGCTGCCGACGCCCATGCCGTACTCGCCCCCGCATTCGAAGGCTTCTGGCCGACGCCGGAATTTCCGGAGATCGAAGCAGCAGGGAACCTCCTTGCCGCACTCGCGCAGACCGAGGAGGTGAAAGAAGAAACAGCGTTGCGGCAGCGCCGATTCCGGCTGCAGACCGCCTACAGCAATGCCTTGCTGCACGGTCGCGGCATGTCGCCGCCCGAGACGACTGCCGCCTTCGCCAAGGCGCGCGAGCTAGCCACCTCGATCGAGGACCCCGTCGAGCGCTTCTCGGCTTACTACGGCCTTTGGGTCGGGCCGTTCATCCGCGGAAATCTTGTGCAGATGCGCGAGGTCGCCGAGGCGTTCATGCGCGACGCCGAGCGCTCGCCAGCACTGCCCGAAGCCGGCATTGCCCATCGCCTGCTGGGTACGACCTGCTGGTACGCGGGCGACTACGCCGGCGCGCAGGTGCAGCTGGAGCAGGCGCTGGCGCGCTACGATCACGCGCGCGACCTGCATCTGTCATCGTCTTTCGCCTACGATCAGGGCGTTCTCGCTGACTTTTATCTGGGAATGACTCTTTACGCGCGCGGTGAGACCGACCGCGGCGCTCGTCTCGTCGAGGATGCGATGCGCCTCGCACTCGCCGGCGGGCACATTCCAACGGTGGCATTGACGCACCACTACATGGTGGTTTTCGCGACAGTGGGTCGTGATCTCGATCGGGCAACGCCCCACGCCCAAGCCCTTCTTGATCTTGGCCTTACCCACGGTCTGCCGAGTTGGCACGGGTTCGCGAAGTTTACTCTGGCCTGGGCTTCACGGAGGCACAATCCGCAGGCGCTCGTGGAAATGCGCGCCGCACTGGCGCTGCTGCGAGAAATGGATTTTCGCGTCGAGCAACCGCTTTTCGGCACCCTGCTCGCCGAAGCGGAGGCTGCAGCGGGCGAATTGGGCGCCGCTCTGGCAACCGTGGAGGAGCAACTCGCGGCGATCGGGCAGACCGGCGAACGCTGGTTCGCTGCCGAAGTGCATCGGGTGCGCGGCGAGATTCTGCTTAGGCGCGAACCGACGAACACAGCGCCCGCAGAAGAAGCCTTCCTTGCCGCCATCGCCATCGCAAAAGAGCAGAAGGCACGCAGCTTCGAGCTGCGCGCGGCGCTGTCGCTGGCGAAGCTCTATCAATCGACCAACCGCGCCGTCGACGCTCACGCGGTGCTCGCGCCCGCGCTGACAGGATTTTCGGCGACGCCGGAGTTTCCGGAGATCGAAGAGGCGCAAAGGCTTTTCGCCGCGCTTGCTGAAACCGACGAAGTGAAGAACGCCGCGGCATCGCGTCAGCGCCGGCTGCAACTGCAGACGGCTTATGCCAATGCCTTGATCCATGCGCGCGGCCATGGTGCTCCGGAAACGAGTGCGGCCTTTGCAAAGGCGCAGACGCTCGCCGCCGGCCTCGGCGACGCGGCCGATCGCTTCTCCGCCTATTACGGCCAGTGGGTCGGCAGCCTGAACCGCTGCGAGCCGGCAACAATGCAGGAGGCGGCAGCCGCCTTTCTGCGTGAAACCGACCTCCGTCCAGACTCGCCAGAAGCCGGCGTGGCATGCCGCATATCAGGCCTGACACGCCTTTACTTCGGGGACTACGCGGGAGCCCAGGTAAACATCGAGAAGGCGCTCGCTATCCTCGACAGCGAACGCGACCGCGATCTCGCCTTTCGCTTCGGCCAGGACCAGGTCGCCGCCGCCATGATTTACTTGGCCTTGGTGCTCTGGCCCCTGGGCGATGTGGAACGGGCGCGCCAGTTCGCTGATCAAGCGGCAAGCCAGGCGACAAAGAGCGGGAACGTGCAAACGCTCGCGTATGTCAATTATCACCTTTGCCTGTTTGAAGCATTGCGAGGCGGCAGAGAGCGAGCCGCGCCGGTGGCAAAGGCCGTCCTCGACCTCGCCCGCGAGCGCGCCATGCCGATCTGGGAGAGTGCCGGCCGCCTTTTCCACGGCTGGGCCAACTGGCTCGTCGGCGACCAGCAGATGGAATTGGCGGAAATGCGCCGTGGCATCGAACGCTGGCGCGAACTAGGTCAGGCTTTTCATCGTCCCTATTTGGGCGCACTCCTGGCAGAGGCCGAAGCCAGTGCAGGCAACCTGGATATCGCCATCGGCGAACTTGACCGCTTTCTCGCCGAGGCACAGTCAACGGGCGAGCGCTGGTCCGACCCCGAATTGCATCGCGTCCGCGGCGAACTTTTGATCAAGCGAAATCCGGCAAACACCGCACCGGCGGAAGAAGCCTTCCTCACCGCCATCGCCGTCGCGCAGCAGCAGAGGGCGAGGAGCTTCGCGCTGCGCGCCGCACTCTCGCTGGCGAAGCTTTATCAATCGACCGGCCGCGTCGCCGACGCTCATGCCGTCCTTGCCCCAGCGCTCGAAAACTTTTCGCCGACGCTGGAATTCCCGGAGATCGCGGAGGCGCAAGCGTTGCTCGCCGCCGTGGCGTAGAGAGATTGTTGGGCGTCAGCCGACTTCCGGTTTTGGCCCACACCGAGGGTTACCGCGATGCAGCGATTGGGTCGCTAGCGGAGCAATAGCGGGAGTCTCTAGCGCACCTCAAATCCGCGCTTTTGCTACGTTCGGCCCTTCAAGGTGCGTAACGGTCGAAGACAAAGTCGCGAGCTTTCACGGTCTCGTGGCAGGGAAAAGGGGGCCGATTGCGCGGGCTCATCCGCGACACTACGCTGGTTGGCAATATACGCGCACGGGGTCGAGCAGCGATTGTCGCGCTTTCCCACGGGGCAAGCGGTTGAGGTTGCGAAATGCCGACCGGCAAGGAACCCGAACCCTGTATACGAACGACGCGCGCGAGCGAGATTTTCCGCGATCCCCCAGGCAGCGGTAATTACAGCAGCAGCATCGGCGCCGCCCAGGGTCTCGAACTGTTTAGTGGCAGCGAGCGAGTGCGACGCCTCCGCCCCAGCAAAACGATTTTTGAGCCAGCCCGCCAAACTCCAGTTTTCGCAGAGACTGACGTGCTGGTGGTCGGCGGTGGCCCGGCCGGAACCGCCGCCGCTATTGCTGCTGGGCGGCTTGGCGCCAACGTATTGCTGGTTGAGCGCTACAACCACCTTGGCGGGCTCTCAACCGGCGGGCTGGTCATCTGGATTGACCGCATGACGGATTGGTCTGGCCGGCAGGTCATCCGTGGCCTCGCCGACGAATTAATGGAACGCCTGCCGAAGGATGCGATTCAGGGCCCGCCACGCGCCGATTGGGGAAACCGCGATGCCGCGACCGCCGCCTATTGGGCGCAGCGGACAGCTGCTTACCATGGCATTGTGACGTGGTCGCCGACGATCGATCCCGAAGCACTCAAGACGCTGTCCTTGCGGATGGCCGAGGAGGCCAAGGTGCAGCTGTTGCTGCACGCTTGGTGCACTGCGCCAATCATCGAAGATGGCGTCGTGCGGGGTGTGATCTTTGAAAGCAAGGAAGGCCGGCACGCGATTTTGGCCAAAGTGGTTATCGACACCACCGGCGACGCCGATCTGATAGCGCGGTCTGGCGCACGGTGCGAGTCTGATGTCGACGCCAGCGATATTCACCATTGCATGAATACCGTCTTCCTGCTCGGCGGCGTCGATATGGAACGCTGGCTCGCTTTCCGCAGCCAAGAGCCGGATTCGTTTGCGGCGTTCATGGCACTCGGTCGAAATTCTTCGAGAAGCCGTTCGTGTCGTGGCGCAACGACGTGGCATTGTTCTTAGGTCCGCGGCTTGCAGGTTACAGCGCAGTCGATGTCGAGGACTTGACCACCGTCGAATTGCGCTCGCGTGAACTCGCAGTCGGCCATCTTGAGGTTTATCGGGCTGCGGCTCCTGGTTTCTCCAATGCCTTCCTGATGCTCGGCGCACCACAAATTGGCGTTCGCCACAGCCGGCGGCTCGCTGGACTGCGCAAGGTGACCCGTCAGCAATGGGACACTGGTCAGGTGTGGGATGACGAAATTGGCGTGTCCGCCTCGTTGGCACCGAAGTTTCCCAATATCTCGGTGCCCTACGGAGCGCTGGTGCCGGAAAAGCTCGACAACATATTGGGTGCCGGGCGCCACGTTGCTTGCGATGCGAGCTCGCACACATTCCTGCGCGAGATCCCCCAGTGTTGGCTCACCGGCCAAGCCGCCGGCGTTGCGGCCGCTCTCGCGGCAGGAACCGGCCAGCGCCCTCGCGACATTGCGGCGAGCGTGATCCAGCGCGAGTTGCTTCGCCAAGGAGCCTATCTATCGCCCAGCATCGAAGCCGCGGTGCGGCAGCCTGCGGCGGCTGAGTGATATTTGCCAGCGCACGAGTGCGGCGGGCAACGCCGGCGCCGAGAAGATCTCGGTTCACCGTAGGCGCTCGTTTACTGCGAGACGGAAATTTAGTCGCTAACGGAGGAACAGCTGACATCGCGCCATCGAGGCAATCTGTCACACCTGTCGAG
>Ga0210406_10003137_pt1 | contig 18333 bp, 18 predicted proteins | sample IncBWC30MmetaG_FD_155454 | JGI IMG/M metagenome (GOLD analysis project Ga0210406, IMG submission 155454) | Forest soil microbial communities from Barre Woods Harvard Forest LTER site, Petersham, Massachusetts, United States - Inc-BW-C-30-M | ecosystem: Environmental > Terrestrial > Soil >... | reverse complement strand
TATTACGATCCCAAGTACGTAATCACCCTCCTCGTACTCGCACTCTACGCCGCCTATCTCCAACTCTCGCGCACAACAACATGGCGCGGCGCCCGAGCCTCCCGGCTCTGCATCTTCAATTTTGTGATCGTAATCTTGAGTTTCACGGTGGTGAACCTATACCTCTCTCACTCCCACCGCTATTTCTGATGTGACCGGCGCGGTCGCCGTATTTTTGCAGCGTTGTAGGGGCGCGCTTCAGCCCGTCCCAGCTTTTTGGGGGTCGGAGCTTTAGCTCCGACGTTAAGCTGGGCAGCAACAGGGCTTTAGCCCCTGAGGAAAAATCTTAGCTTTACAGCGCAAGGTCGCAGCAAGGCAACAAATGGAAATCGTCCTAGTCGGCTTAAATCATCGCACCGCTTCACTCGAACTCCGCGAGCGTGTCTCCTTCACTGCCGAACAGGCTCGCCGCGCCGCCGACGAACTCCGCTCCCGCGGCCTCCTCGAGGAATCTCTGGTCCTCTCCACCTGCAACCGCAGCGAAGTCTACGGTGTTCCGCCCGAAACCTCCCACGAATGCGCACCCGGCCTCTATTCCTTCCTCAGCGAATTCCATTCCATTCGCCCGGACGTTCTTAACGGCGCCCTCTACCAGCACTACGATCGCGCCGCCGTCCGCCATCTCTTCCGCGTTTCCGCCGGGCTGGACTCCCTCCTCCTGGGCGAAGCCGAAATCCTCGGCCAGGTCCGCGAAGCCTATCGCTTCGCCCACGAACACGGCGCCACCGGCCCCGTGCTCAACCGCCTCTTCCAGGGCGCGCTCGAAACCGGCAAACGTGTCCGTTCCGAAACCGAACTAGGCACCCGCCCCATGTCTGTCGCCGCCGCTGGGGTAAAACTCGCCGAGCGCATCTTCGGCAAACTCGCGGACCGCAGCGCATTGGTCCTCGGCGCTGGAACCATCAGCGAGCAAGTCGTTTCCACGCTCCGCGATCGCGGCATCGCCCATCTGCACGTAATGAATCGCTCCCGCGACAAAGCGCAAGCCCTCGCCACGCAATTCGGCGGCCGCCTCATCGAATGGGGCGACTGGAACACCGCTCTCTCCACTCCGGATGTCCTGGTTTCTTCCGTCTCTTCCGAAGAACCCGTCCTGACGCGCCAGATTCTCGAAGCCGCTATGGCCGCGCGTTCCAACCGCGCGTTCTTCGTCATGGATCTCGGCGTCCCTCGCAATGTCGATCCTGCCGCGGCAAATCTCTACAACCTCTATGTCTACAACATCGACGACCTCACCGAAATCGTCGAGCAAAATCGTAACGCACGCGAAAGCGAAGTCCCTCGCGCTGAAATCATCGTCGAAGAGCACGTCGGCAAATTTCTCTCCTGGCAGGCCAGCGTCGAGCTCGTCGGCCTGGTCGACGCCCTGCGTTCGCGCATCCGCGAAGAGCGCGCCGCCTTCATCCGCGCCCGCCTGGATAGCATGAATCATCTCGCGCCCGGCGATCGCGAGCGCATGGAAACCTTGATGGACGAGCTCCTGGAAAAACTCCTGGTCCAGCCCGCCGTGCGCTTGCGCGGAGAAAAGGAATTGCGCCGCAAAATTCAAAACGTGGAAGCTCTCCGCGACCTCTTCCTCTCCAAGAAGGACAAGCCGTGAGGCATCTCCGCATCGGCACGCGCGGCAGCCTCCTAGCCAAATGGCAGGCCGAATTCGTTCGCAAGCGTCTCTTTTCCTCCGCCGGCGTGGAAGCGGAAATTGTGGTCATCAAAACTTCCGGCGATAAATTCGCCAACTCTCCACTGGCCCAAATCGGCGGCAAGGGCATTTTCATCAAGGAACTCGAAGACGCCCTGCTGGAAGAATCGATCGACGTCGCCGTCCACAGCGTCAAGGATATTCCCACCGAAATCCATTCGCGCTTGTCCTTTCCCGCCGTGTTCCGCCGCGAAGATGTCCGCGACTGCCTCGTCGCCGCCAATGGCGCCACGCTCGCCAATCTGCGCCAGGGCGCGCGCATCGGTACCGGCAGCCTTCGCCGCCAATCCCAGCTTCGCCACATTCGTCCTGATCTCGATGTTCGCGACCTCCGCGGCAATGTCGACACTCGCCTCCGCAAGGCGCAAAGCGGTGAATACGACGCCATACTCCTCGCCAAAGCCGGCCTCGACCGCCTCGGCTGGAGCGACCGCATCACCGAAACATTCGCTCCCGATGTTTTTCTCCCCGCCGTGGGTCAAGGTGCGATCGCCGCCGAGTGCCGCCTTCGCGATTCCGAAGCCGCCGAAGTCCTCGGCGCTCTCGACGACGCCGAATCGCGCTCCGCCATCATCGCCGAGCGTGCCCTGCTCTCCGCATTGCAGGGCGGCTGCCAGGTCCCGCTTGGCGCCTGGGCGCGCACCGAGCGCGGAGAATTTGTCCTCGAAGCCTGCGTCTGCTCGGTCGACGGTGCCCAATATGTCCGCCAGCGCGCCACCGCCACGCCCGACCAAGCCGCCGCTCTCGGCGAACACGTCGCTCGCCTCCTCCTCGAATCCGGCGCGCAATCCATCCTCGAAGAAGTCCGGGGCCAGCATGGTTGAAGCTTCCGCGTCGCCGCTCGCCGGCCGGAATATTCTCATCACCCGTGCGTCAGACCAGACCGAGTCCCTGGTTCGCGAGTTGGAGGCGCGCGGCGCCAAACCCGTACTCCAGCCCATGATTTCTTTCCATCCGCCTCATGATGTAGCGCCTCTGGATAAGGCGCTTCGCGATCTGCGCGCCTTCGATTGGCTCTTGCTCACCAGCGCAAACGCCGTTCGTGCCTTGACGGAGCGCTCGCAATCCCTTGGCGTCGACGTTGTGAATTCCTTTGCTGCTGTCCGCATCGCGGCCGTCGGCCCGGTTACCGCTGAAGCGGCGCGCGGAGCTGGCTGGTCCGTAAGCCGCGTCGCCGCAAAGCATCAGGGTCTGGCTCTGGCCGAGGAATTTGCCGCCGAGTTCGCTCGCAAGCGCATCCTTCTCCCGCGCAGCAATCTGGCCAGCGCGGAGCTGCCCGACGCGCTCCGCCGCATCGGCGCGGACGTCACCGAAGTCGTCGCCTATCGCACATTCGCCGTGGAGCCCGAGGGCGAAGGGCAAAACCAATTCTCCACCGGCCACCTCGAAGCCATCTTGTTCTTCAGCCCCTCCGCGGTCCGCAATTTCCTCAATTGGGACGAAGGCAAAGGCGGCCAGCTCCTACGCTCCATCTCCGATTTGTCCCGCAAAACCGCCGTCGTAGCCGTCGGACCCGTAACCGCCGCCGCCCTTCGCGAAGCCGGCCTGCGCAACATAGTGCAAGCACAGAACACCACCGTCCCCGCCGTAATCGAAGCCCTAGAATCTTTCTTCGCCGCCTCCTCTTCGTAGCGGCGGTCTTCAGACCGGCCCGCGAGCGCTTCGTGAGCCCCCTTCGCTTAGCCTTTCTCTTCGCCTGTGTAGTGGCCGGTCTTCAGACCGGTCAGCGAGGCCCCGCTAGCGCTCTTCAGGTGGAAGCCCCGGACTTCAGTCCGGGGGAGCGAGCCTTCAGGCTCGCGGGAAATACGACTCGCAAAATCGGGCTTTAGCCCTGGTTCTTTCTCGCTGGAGTCTCTTGAAGAGCATTTCCCAGCAACCTCTCCCCACCTGCGCTAAACTAACCAAATACAAAATGTCCTACCCCGCACATCGCCCCCGCCGCCTGCGTCGCACCGAAGCTCTGCGTGGACTCGTCCGCGAAACACAGCTTTCCACTTCCGGCTTCATCTATCCCATGTTCGTCTGCCCCGGCAGCAAAGTCCGCCAGGAAGTCAGTTCCATGCCGGATATTTATCAGCAATCTGCCGATCAAATTGTCGAAGAGTGCAGGGAAGTGGAGTCGCTGGGAATTCCCGGAGTCATTCTGTTCGGCCTTCCAGAATCGAAAGACCCGCGCGGCGCAAGCTCTCTCTCCTCCCAAGGAGTAGTCCAGCGCGCCATCGAAGCCATCCGCAAAGCCAATCTCAAAATTCTCGTCATCACCGACGTTTGTCTTTGCGAATACACCGATCACGGCCACTGCGGTGTCATCGAGCACGATCATGTAACCAATGAACCGGCCGTCGCCAACGACGCCACGGTCGCCATCCTCGCCGAGCAAGCCTTGTCCCACGCGCGCGCCGGCGCCGACATCGTCGCGCCTTCCGACATGATGGACGGCCGCGTCGCCGCCATCCGTGGAAAACTCGACGAGCACAAATTCGAAAACATCGCCATTCTTTCCTACGCCGCCAAATACTGCTCCGGCTTCTACGGCCCGTTCCGCGAAGCCGCGCAATCCGCCCCGCAATTCGGCGACCGCCGCAGCTACCAGATGGATCCCGCCAACGCCCGCGAAGCCCTGAAAGAAGTCGCGCTCGACCTGGAAGAAGGCGCCGACATGGTAATGGTCAAGCCCGCCCTCCCGTATCTCGACGTAATCCGCGCCGTCCGCGACAAATTCGACGTCCCCGTAGGCGCCTACAACGTAAGCGGCGAATACGCCATGGTAAAAGCCGCCGCATCCAAAGGCTGGCTAGACGAAAAACGCGTAGTCCTCGAAATCCTGACCGGCATCCAGCGCGCCGGCGCCTCCATCCTACTCACCTACCACGCCAAGCAAGCCGCCCGCTGGCTCGCCCACTGCTAATGTAGCGCCGTTAGGCTCGAGTCCCGGATGGGACGGCGAAGAATTTCGCCCAGCGCGTGAGTGCTGGGTCAGCGGAAAAAATCACACCCAGTCCCGGAGGGACGGCTGACAACACCGCGCCGGAAAATAAAGGACACTTGGAATGAGCAACAAACCAACGCGCAACGATAGCCTAAAAGACCGCCTTTCCCGCTCTCGCGAAATCAACATCACGGTGACCGGCAGAAAATCCGGGCGCCCCATCTCCATCCCAGTCTGGTTCGTCTCGGAAGACAACAAGCTCTACCTCTTGCCTGTCAGCGGCTCGGATACGCAGTGGTACAAGAATGTGCTCAAGAACCCGTCCATCCAAATCGCGGCCGGCAACGCAAAGGCCGAACGGAAGGTTGCTCCAATCACTGACCCCAAACAGGTGGCGTCCGTAGTCGAAAAATTCCGCGCCAAGTACGGCGCCAGCGACGTAAAGAAGTATTATTCGACACTCGACGTCGCCGTCCTCGCCGTCCTGTAATCAGCGCCATAGCGATCGGTGCGCTCAGCCGTAATGTGCATCCCCTGTAGCTCAGGTTCACCCTAAGACTCGAAGGGTTCGCCGTTTGAACCTGAGGTCTTGTCTTGCCCCTCGTCCCTGTAGCGCAGGGCGGAGTCCGCGCAGCCTTGCGGCATTTCTCTTGGTTACGTAGCGGCGGTTTTCAGACCGGCGAGCGAGCGTCCCCGCGAGCAGCTGCTCGCATTTATCTTTAGGGGGGTCGGACCTTTAGGTCCGACATAAAGCGCCACCACTCACACTGTCGTTCCGAACGGAGCGACCCGGTTTTTTCTTCCGCCCGTTTTGTGGGCGCCGGGTCGCGTAGAGAGGAATCTGCTTTGCCGCAGCCGTGGATTAAGCTCGTCATCGCAAAGTTTCCATGAGACCATTGACGTAACTTGGAAGGAAAGAAGGTTGCCATGTTGAAGCCACAACTGAAGCCACTCGCACCCCCTAGGCAGCGGCTAGCTGTCGATCCAACGCTCGCCGCAGCTGCCGGAGCGGCAGTGGGAGTCGGCATGACGGTTGCAGGAAATCTCATTTCGAATTGGGTGTGGGAGCGCTACGTCGCCCCGAAGCGCAAGAATAAGCACAGCGTGAAGCACGTGCAAATTATCGACCGTATCGCAATCCATGTCGAAACGATTGAGGAGAGAATTGTTAAGACCCGAAAGATTCGCTTTTCCTTAAGGGGAAAATTGTAAGGCAAGTCCGTCGCTGAACAATTGCAACCACACGCACTCAACACAGCTTACTCAATCGCATATAGTCCTTCACCGCTTTTGAAACCGTTTTCACGTTAATGTTCTTCTTGCGACAATAATCCGTCGCGAACCAAGCCAACAGCTTGATGGTTCCTTTACTGGAATTGCAGCCCCGACAGCAAATAGCCACGTTATATTTCTCGTCGAAAGGTCCATCATTATTGAAGTGCTCTATCGTTGCGCCGAACGAGCGCCTCGACTTCTTCATCAATTTGCGGCAGTAGACGCAAGTTTTGTCTCTTGCTCGAATCTCCGGCTCATCTTTCTCAGAAATACCATATGTGTTGGACATGGTTTCCCCCTTCGCTGCCAGTCTGTCCCGTCCGGCCCCGTTATAGGCTAGAATGTCTAACTTACCGGATATAGCAACCCCCAAAGAGAAGGCGGTGAGCAGTGCTTTTCATCGAGCGGCCAATCACACTTGCCCACGTTAGAGACTTCTGCGGTAAGTTTAATGAAGGGTTGAGGGTCGAGTACAAAAGAGACTTCGACGCGAACGTTCGCGAGAAACTCCCGAAAGCTATCTCGTCGTTCGCCAACTCACACGGCGGCGTGCTCATCGTCGGGGTCAACACAGCCAATGGTGCATCGCAGGCTCCGTTCGAGGGATTTGAGCTGCAGGCTCGGGAAGAACTCGTGCTTACCGTAGAGAACATCTGCCTCCAGAATATCAATCCACCTGTGTTTCCCCGAACCACAGTAGTGCCAAGCGACGCAGGCAATCGAGTTTTCCTGGTTATAGAAGTGGAGGAGAGCGGAGAGGCCCCTCACGCGATTGAAAACTCCAAGAGGGTGTACGTCAGGACGGGCAACGCAGCAAATCCATACGACTTTGCAGACGTGGACCTGATTATTGATCTCATTAAGAGGCGCAAGGGGCCGCTCGAATTGAGGGACCGCCTCGAAAAATCTGCTGAAAGCAGATCAGACAGGTGGGTATTCAATCCTCAAAATTACGTCCAGGTGACGATCTGCCCGCGTTTCCCACGTTCAGCCCTGTGCTCGTCCGAAGAAGTCTACGACTTCGTCCGGAATACGCCATATCGGGGCGGGCAATTTATCGATGTCAACTACCTGCATCGAGTGCCGGACGGAGTAGCCGGGCAAATCCCTCAGCAAGCGGCCACGAGCGCGGTCTACGAAGAAATCAACAGATTTGGGCTTCACTTCGCCAGAACACGCTTCCGCCAGGTGCCGTGGGAGGGGCAGCGGGAGTTACCCATACTATTCTACGGAGACCTGTTTTACAGCCTATGCAAGTTTCTTTGTTGCGCGGAAAGGTTTTATTCCGCTAAAGGCTTTTGCGGGACCGCGCTGATCCGGGTGTCTCTGCATAACGTGGCCGGGGAGCGAATGACTTTCTATCCCGTCAGAAGTGTGTTGTTAGAGAACGTGTCGCCAGACAACTTCCGCTGCATAACTGAAGTTGTCTCAACAGAACGGCTAGTCGAAGTAGACCGCATTGTAACGAACAAGTTGGACGTGCTCACCGACATCCTCGGAGAACTAGCCTGGTCCTTCTGGCAATCGCTTGCAGACTTCCCCCGAGATCGACTCAACGCCTACGCTGCTGAGACACTGCGGGGGATGGGACTACGATAGACTCTATTCGCGCATAGTAAGATATTGTTCCGCGGTTTCTTTCCAATTCCCAAAACGGAACCAAAAACCTCTTGACAAGAGCTAACCAGATGGTAATAATATCCCATGAAGTACCCGCCAGCCCCGCTAACTCCTTTCTTTGCCTCACTTCTGTGCATCCGGCGAAGGATGCACATCCTGAGCGAGCCACGCGAGCCGAAAGACCTCAATCAGCTAAGTGCCACAACTACAATGGCTTGCAGCCTCTTTGCCCTCTCTTTGCAGCGTTTTCGACCCCTCGCTTGTTTGTTTTCAACAGCTTGCAGCCTCTTTTGCAAAAACACCCGGGGTGGGGGTATCTCGGTCCGATGGGTGGACTCTCGGCGGGAGTCGACGAAGACTCCCGATTCCGGAGACGGTTCTGCGGGCTACTCGAGTTGCGTGTCCCTCTGCGACACCTCAGCGTTCTCTGCGCCGCTTCACCCCGAGCTCCGAGGGGTGCGGTATCATTTGCAGTGGTTTGGATCGCTCCTTTGTTTTCATAACCTTACAAATCCCTCCGTTTCCCCCATCGATAAATATGTCCCGCCTTTTCACAAAGTTACAAATCCCTCTCCGTGCAACCTCTTTCTTTTCACATCGATACAAAACGGTGGGGTGTCGACCCTGTCCGGACTCCAAAGCCTTCCCTGTGTTCTCTGTGCCCTCTGTGCTCTCTGTGTTAAATTCTTTTCTTCTTTTTTCGCTCTCTCGATATGAGCACACCGAAGCCAACCCTGCACCGCGACCGCCGCCGCTCTCGCGAGATCTTCGACCGCGCCACAAAGCTGCTCGTTGGCGGCGTGAACAGCCCGGTCCGCGCTTTCCGCTCCGTAGGCGGCGAGCCGCTCATCATCGAGCGCGGCGAAGGTTCTTACATCTATGACGCGGACGGAAACCAACTGCTCGATTACGTCTGCTCCTGGGGCGCCATTCTCTTGGGCCACGCGAATCCCGCCATCACCGCGGCCATCGCCGAGCAAGCCAAACGCGGCACCAGTTTCGGAGTCACCACCGAACTCGAGATCGAACTCGCCGCGCTGATTACGCGCGCGATTCCGTTCATCGAAAAAATCCGCTTCGTCTCCAGCGGCACCGAAGCGACCATGAGCGCGGTCCGCCTCGCGCGCGGCGTCACCAAGCGCGATTTCATCCTGAAATTTGAAGGTGGTTACCACGGACACGCCGACAGTTTTCTCTCGCAAGCCGGTTCGGGCCTCGCCACTCTTGGCATCGCCGAATGCCCTGGAGTTCCGCAAGCACTCGCGGAGCTCACGCTCAACGCCCCTTACAATGATCTGAATGCAGTCGAACGAATGTTCACGCAGCACAAAAACAAAATCGCCGCGGTCATCGTCGAGCCTATCGCTGCCAACATGGGCGTGGTTCTACCTGCGCCCAATTTTCTAAGCGGCCTGCGCGACATCACGAAAAAGAATGGCGCGCTGCTCATCATCGACGAAGTCATCACCGGCTTCCGCCTGCACAACGGCGCCGCGCAGCAAATTCTTGGAGTCGAAGCCGACCTCACCACGCTCGGCAAAATTATCGGCGGCGGTCTTCCCGTCGCGGCTTACGGCGGCCGCGCCGAGCTGATGGACAACGTCGCGCCGCTCGGCCCCGTCTACCAGGCCGGCACGCTGGCCGGAAATCCGCTGGCCATGAGCGCGGGCATCGCCGCGCTGAAGCAGTTGACGGCTCCCGGCCTGTACGATCGCGTCAACCAAAACGCCGAGCGCCTCGTCACCGGCTTGCGCAAAGCCATCGCCGAAACGCGCGTGCCGGCGCAAGTGAATGCCAGTCATTCCCTCGGCACGATATTTTTCACCGACCAGCCGGTTCGCGATTACGCGGGAGCGAAGCGCTCCGACACCCAACGCTACGCCAGCTTCTTTCGCGAAATGCTCGACCGCGGCATTTTCCTGGCCCCGTCGCAGTTCGAGGCCGCCTTCGTCTCCGCCGCGCACACCGCCGAAGACATCGATCGCACCGTCGCCGCCGCCGTTGAATGCCTAAAACTAATCGGAGCCGACGCATGAGGCCATCGACTCTCTGCGCTCGCTCTGCGTACTCAGCGTCTCTGCGTTATTCTTTGTTCGCCTCATCTGCGCTTCGTTTTTCTCGTCCTAGCCTCTTACTTCAGAAACAGTCCTGTCGCCGCCATGGCTACGCCCAACGCTCCTACAATCATCCCGGCGAGCCAGAAGGCGCGCCGCTTGGTCAACAGGGTGATGGAACAAATCACCAATCCCACTTCCAGCAGCGCCTCGCCGCCGTCGAAGCGGTCCGCGCGCCGGCTAATCAGGTCGCGTTCTTTCTCCAGCTCTTTCGCTTTGTCGCTGATCTCATCCTTATCGCCCTCGTAGCGCTCCACTTCCTTCAGGTATTTCTCGCGAACGGCCGCGGTCTTTTCCTTGTCCTGCGGCGCCAACGCGCCAAGCAAGTCCGCGATGCTTTGCACTTCGTGCCAGCGGATATTCTTCGCCTGGTAGTAGGCCCACTGGTCGGTGGCCTGCGATTGCCGCAGCAACTCCTCCGTGTGCGCGCGATGGCTCAGCAGAGCGGCGCCGGCGACCAGCACGGCGAGAATCGAAATAGTCAGCGAAACCGGCAGCGTGTACCGATACTCTTGATGCATTTCGTGGGCTTCCGGCAATTCCACTCCGTCTTCCATCTCTGTGCATCCCCCTTTTTTTCGTAGTGAACCGCGTAAACTTTTATGCCGTCGCCGGTGGCTGCAATTTACGCATGCGCGCCAGCTCTTCGGCCAGCAAATCAAATTTCTTCAACAACTCTTGATGCCGAATATCTTCCGTGTCTGGCTTCCTGGCCGTGAAACTCAGCGTTCCGCCCGGCTCCAGAACGCACTGACGAACATCCGAAAGTGAATCGAATCCTTGCCGGCGCGCCGCAGCCGCCAGCTCTTCCTTGGTGATTAATTCCTTCTTGAGTTTGTGTTCGTAGACTTTTCCCTCTTCAATCAGAACATCGGGGCGGCCTTCCACCAGTTGATCGATCTTGCGGTGGTCGTAGAGGAAACGCACGACCAGATAGTTGATGGCCAGCAGGGAAGTCGCGCCGATGAGTCCCCCGATGACGGTGTTGTCGTCGCCGATGATGGCGTTCTGTACGGTGTTGGACAGCGTCAGCAGAACAATCAGATCAAAGGGATTTAGCTGCGCGAGTTCGCGCTTGCCCGACAAACGCAGACCAATGATCAGAAAAACGTAGACAATGACCGGCCGGAGAATTTTCTCCAGGAGCGGCAGGCCGAGTACAAACATATGATTCCAGACGTCGTGCATCGCGGGCGCACCTCCAGCGAGAGGTTATCACGTAACCTTGTTGCGCAATTCTGGGCTACGCAATTCTGGGGTGCCTGCGATGCCAGTCGGTGTGGAGTTGATAGATGCGCGCGGCTTGGATGACGGCGATGTCGTCACCGGCGCGAGCCATGAATTGCAGGCCCACGGGAAGATTCTTTTCCGTGAAGCCGCAGGGAACGGACAGAGCGGGAAGGCCGCACAAATTTCCTATGCCGCCCAGCGGGTCGGGGTAGGAGAGCCCGGTCTCGAGATTCAAATCGAGTGGTGTTGCCGCGACGGGTTGCGTCACGGTGACCAGCAAATCGAAGGAATCGAACAATGCCTCCATTTTCTTTTGCAGAATTTCGCGAATGCGCTGGGCTTGCAGATAATCCGCGCCGGAGTATTGCTCGTTCACGTAGCCGGCGATCTGTCCGAGCGGATCGGCCAATTGGCTCACTTGCCCGGAACGAATCAGGGAACGAAACGAGGAAGCGCCTTCAACGGCGACGATGACGTTGCCGGCATCTTCAAACGGACCTTCGGGCAATTTCGCGTTCTTCACGCCCGGAAAATATTTCTTCAATACTTTTTCCGCGGCATCCGCGGCCTTGGCCACGCCAGGCTCGGGCTTTTTCCACGCATTGGTCAGCCAGCCGATTTTCAGAGCGCGCGATTTCAACTCCAGAGATGCCGAATAAGTGAACGCTGCTTTGTCCAGGGGAAGGGTGCTGCGGTCCCTGGGATCGTGCCCGGCGATGGCGGCGAAAACGCGGGCGCAATCTTCGGCGGAGCGGGCGAGCGGCCCGATTTTGTCCATGCTCGGAGCGAGAGCCATCGCACCATAGCGGCTGACGCGGCCGTAGGTGGGGCGCAGGCCGCTGAGACCGCAAAACGCGGAGGGGCAAAGAATCGAGCCCCAGGTTTCCGTGCCCAGAGCAAAGGGCGCGAGGCCCGCTGCGACGATGGCGCCGGAACCGGAAGACGAGCCGCAGGTCCAGCATTTCGTGTCCCAGGGATTTTTTGCTTCGCCTTGCAGGGAAGCGGAGGCGAAGCGGTAGCCCATTCCTCCGGCGAGCTCGATCATGGCCGCTTTGCCGAGCAGGACGGCGCCGACTCGATTTAGATGTTCGATGACGGTCGCGTCGTAATCGAAAACCTGCGTGGCGTAGGGTTTCGCGCCCCACGTGCAGGGCACGCCTTTTACGGCGAAGAGATCTTTTGCGGCGTAGGGAATTCCGTGCAGCGGGCCGCGATAGTGGCCATTGTGAATTTCCTTTTCCGCGGTTTTGGCCTGGGCCAGCGCGATTTCCGGAGTCAGGTGAGCGTAGGCGTTGTACCGGGGACCGAGCTTTTCGCTGCGGTCGAGAAAATATTGTGTCAGCTCCACCGGCGAAAGCTTTTTCGCTTCGACGCGCTTCGCGAGTTCCGTGACGGGCAGGAAAGCCAATTCTTCCGTGGGCATCGATGTCCTCAGGGTTGTGTCTCGGCGTCCGGCGTTTTTCCGACGCGCGTGTTTTCGAGCGGATTCTTTTCACGCTCGAGCAGGGGTTTGAGGTAGAGGCCGGGTCCGTCGCCGTTTTCGAGGGCGTAGGCGCGCAAGCGATCGAGCGGCGGCTGCGCCAAATTGCAAAGTCTGCGAAGGTCGGCCTTCTGCGCTTCGGAGAAGCGGCTGGCGTATTGGCTGAAGATGGATTGAATGCGCGCTTCCACTTCGGCGTGGCCTTCGGGAGAAAGCTTGGGCAGGTCCGTGGGCTGCTGCGGGGCGTTGCTCGTCGGATCAGAAGGGCTCGCGCCAAAACCGGCGGCCGCTACATTTGCAGGCTCCTTCGATGGCGGCGCGGGCGTGGCAATCGCGGCGCCGGGTGCGACTGCTGCTACTGCCGAGGCCAGGGCGGCGCGGCGCGCGAATTCGCGGCGTGAGATCCGGCTAGATTTGGCAGAATTGGTCTTAGTGGTTTCGTCCATCAGGTCTCCGGCCATGTCCTTGCGGTGAAGTAAAGAATCTGCCTGGGGCTGGTATGGAGGAGGCTACTGAAAGCCGGGGTGAGCGTCAACCGCGCGAAAGACAGGGTGAAGGCAAAAAGGTACGGCACGAAATTGGACAAAATTCGATTCACCACAGAGGGCACAGAGGACGCAGAGTCCCACAGCCCTGTGTCCTACCTGCGATTCGTTGAACAGTGTAGCGGAGGACAACGAGATGAACCTGCGTGTTCTAGCCGAAGATCACAGGTGTCAACTGCATTAGAACAATCTTCCACCCCTCCCCATCAGGGCCCAAAACGACGCTCATGCGGAGCGGCAATTTGCTGTGGTCGCTGGAAGCGGCGGCGAATTCCCAGAGGACGGACGCGACGTACGTTTCGGACGGGCCTTTCGTTATATCTTCCAGGAGGAGGCTGACATTTCTCTTGGCAAAGGGAGCGAACAGGGCTTCGGCTCCTTTGTCGATCTCCGTGCGGCCGGTCCAGCGCTTTCCGGAGGAATCGACGAATTGTCCCTTGTCATGAAAGGAAGCAGCCACTTGCTTGGAATTGCCCGCTCTCAACAGGCCCAAAAAATCATCCAGGGCGGCTAGCGCTCCGCTGGCTGCTTGGGTGCTCGCAACGACCGACGCAGGGCCTTTTGCGACTTGCTCGCGAATGGCGCTCGGTTTTGCGCCTCTAGCGATGAGTAGCTTGGCGGCAAGGGAGTCCGGAAGACGCAGGATGCCGAGCAGAATGTGCTCTGTTCCAATATGCCGATGGGCGAGGCGGTCTGCTTCCTCGCCCGCGAAATTCAAGATCTTCATCGATTCGTCGCTGAGCGGCACTTCGACAGACGTGGTGAAGGGTTTGCCTCGTTTGATAAGGCTCTCGATTTCAGAGCGGATTTCAGGACCCGACTGGGTGAAGCCCGCGAATCGACGCATGATGGTGCGATCTTCCCGCAGGAGGCCGAGCAGGATGTGTTCGCTGGCGATGACGGAGCTTCCGTACTGGCTTGCTTCATAGCGCGCAAAGAAAATGACGCGGCGCGCTGTCTCGGTGTAACGCTCGAACATAGGAACCAGAAGTCTATGCCTTGCTTGCGGGTGGGGGCAATTGCGGTAGCCAAAGCCGTCGCGGGCCGGCGCTCTTTGGGCTACAATGCTGGCCACTTCCCATGATCACGCGTCGCGATTTCACGAAACTGGCAAGCTTCGGCGCCGGAAGTATGTTGGTACCCTCCGGCGGAGAGGCGCAGGAGGGGCAACCTTCTGAAGTCCGAAACGCTGCCGTCACGAGCGGTTTCGTTCAAAGCGCGGGCGCCGAGATCTACTACGAGTGTACCGGCGCCGGACCAGCCATCGTGTTTGCCCACGGACTGGGCGGGAATCATCTTTCCTGGTGGCAGCAGGTTCCTCATTTTTCACGCCGCTACACGTGCGTTACCTTTGCGCATCGCGGATTTTCTCCATCCCGCGTGACGTCCGGCGCTGTTGATCCTGCATTGTTTGAAGCGGACCTGTTGGCGCTGGTCGATCATCTTAAACTTGAGGAAGTTCGGCTCGTGGCACAATCCATGGGAGGGTGGACGTGCCTGAACTTTGCTCTGCGCCATTCAAAGCGCGTCCGGGCGTTAGTCATGGCGGCAACCGGAGGCACGGTGGATCTGAGCACATTTGATCCAGCCGACCGCAAGGGCGTCGAAAGTTGGGTTGCAGCACACCAAGGGGTTTTGGCTGAACTTGGCAAGCGGAACATTCATCCGGCGGCCGGAGAGCGGATGGCGCGCGAGCAGCCTGCTCTGGAATTCTTATATCGCGAAATCGACCGCCTCAGCAGCGGCCTCGACAAAGAGGCGCTGCGCGCAAAATTATCAGCCGCGCGGACTCTCCCGGCCGCAGAGTTGAAGCGGCTGACGGTACCGGTGCTGTTCATTTCGGGCAAGGAGGACGTAGTTTTCCCGCCTCCCGCGGCGGCCGCGCTTGCCAGCCTCGTTCCCGGAGCGCAATTGGAATCGGTTCCCGAGGCCGGCCATTCGGTTTATTTTCAGCGGCCGGAGATTTTCAACCGCGTGGTATCCAACTTCTTTGAAACACACCAAGGCCCCGCCGCAGGTTCCGCGTCTTGAAACGTAGCTTGATTGCTGACCCGAGTTCTTACGGCTGCCCAGCGAGAGAGATATCGGTCTTCGCGCGGACCGTCGGACCGTTTCGTTCAATGGCGGTCGCGCTGGGTTAGTGCGAGGACGGCGTAGGCGGTCGCGGCGTCGTTCATGAAGCGGGCGGTACCCGAACTCAGGTGATGCGCTTCGTTTTTGTTTAAGGAGTAGGACTGCCAGGAGCCTTCCGTCTTGTTTTGATTGGCGGCTAGCCACGCGAGGCCCTGCTGCAGTTGCGCATCCTCTTGGGAAATCCCCGCTTGTCGTAATGCGAAAGTGACAAAACCCGTGGCGTAGGCATCGCTCCGCGCTTCTTGCGGAGTTCCATCCGCGCGTTTCCACGCGCCAACCAGGGACGACAGGCTCCAGCCGCCGTCGGCCTGCTGCTTGCGACGCACTTCGTTGATGATGGCCCGCTGCTGCTCCGGTTCGAGGAGTCCGGGCAATTTTGCCGAAGCCCATAAAAGGGCAACGCGATTGACAGTGGTCTGCGCTGCGCATTTGCGGTTCAAGTATTCGCGTAACTTGTTGATGTTGTTCTGGATTTCGGGTCGCGCGCGGTAATTCTCCGGGGCAGTGCCCGCTGCAACGGCCGTTAGGGTAGCGCCATAAAAGTCCGAATCGTCCGCTTCCCAAGGTTCATTCGCAAACCGCAGCCACAACCATGCGCCCGCTTTATCTCCGGCGGTTTGCTGCTCCGCCCACATGTTATCCAACGCCGTGCGCGTGTCGGCAGTGAGCCGCCCGTTTTGCGCGTCGTTGCTGGCCAGGATCAGCGCGTTGAGGACGGATTCCGTTCCGCGCGACTCGACGCTTTTGTACGCGCCGCGGTCCGCATCGCTGTAGAACGGGGCGACTTCCTTCCACAGGCGTACGCGCTTGGTGACATTGTCGAGGAGGCGGCGCTCGTTGGCGGAGGGAGCCTGTTCCGCAAGCCCTTGACGAAGGGCAGGCCGCGAGAGCGCGTAGGGCACCGCCGTGTGGCACGAGACGCAAAACGTTTCGTGATCGCGCGCGGCCTTAGGCCATTCCATCCACCAGCCGGCCCTTTGATCGAGGTACGCGGCGGCAGCCTTCTGATCCCAGGAGTTCGCGGCTTTTCGCTCCGGCTGGTCGAGGTAAGCGGCCGAACCTTTAGGGGCCCCGGAGTTGGCAGCTCTAGTTTGCGCGCGCCAAGAGAGCGCAAGGGTTCCTGCGATGAGGCATGCCGCCAGAGCGCCGGTACGCCGCGGGGTTGCATTCATAGGGAGCGTCTACCCTTACGTGCAATTCGAAAATGCATCTCGCTGGTCACGAACGAGACGCAAGCAGCATCCACCCATCGCCAGAAGATTACCACGAACACGGCGTGGCACATCCCAGGGTGTGCGGGGCTTAGCCGAGCCCTGTTCTCCAAGGGCGCAACAGGGCGCCGCAGACAGTGATTACCTGGAGGCGGCCTGCTTGGATTCGTTGCGGAGTGAATTGGCGTGCAATATGCGAACGCGACGGCGGCCAGTTGCGAGAATGGCAACTTTGTTCGCAAGCAGAATTGCCCTTGCCGAAATTTTGCGGCCGTAAATCGGCGCGTTGGTTTTGTTGGTTAGATTCTGTCCGGATCTTTGACCGTCTGGCCTTAACCGCCGGGCCCAATTGAGAACTTTGGGTAACAACCGATCCTTAGCCATCCAGGCAGGCCATGCGAGCAACGTCCGGTGCGATGTCCTCGCCGCAGTCTTGCAGGGACGTATACGCTCCGCTCGCTCCCTCGAAATGCGCCCCATCCACATGTCCGGAGAATCGATGGTCTCAGAATTCCGAGCCAGGCGATTGTAATACTCCGCGGTTCCGGCCACGTCCTCGCGCCCAAACCTCGGCAATCGAGGAGGGAACAGGCTACACAAAGACTGGAAAAGCAAATTCATCTGCCCCAACGCTTCCGACACGCCTGGGATCGGACGGATGTGGCGAATCTAACTGCGTAAGCTTGCGAAATGAATCCTAGACTTTCGCTAAGACGCGTGTCTGTTCCGTTGTATACACTTTCGTAGTTTTTTTGCGCTGAGCGCAGAGATCGGTGCGATGCTCTGGCTACTGCTCCGGGAGTTTCTCTTCCAGTTCACTGGCCAGCTTGTGGACGTCAGTAGTCTTGCTAAATCCTTGAACCTGAAGGGCTGCAGATTGCACGTCGACGCCAGTGTGATGACAGAGCTTTTGCAGCATCTGGAGCATCGTGGTCAGCTCCTGTTCGGCGAGCATACCGACCTGAAGATCGAGATGGGAGCGCCTCTCGGCCTGGCGAGCCATGCGATTTTGGCTGATCAGGACAAAGATGGTCAGGAAAACGCTTTCTGAGGAGACAAAAAGCGCCAAAATGCCGAATGGGAAAGGATCGAAAGCTTTCACGTTGGGAATCAGGTTGAGATTCACCGTGCTCCAGACAACAACCAAAATCACGTGCAGCATAAGGAATTTCATGCTGCCGATGAATTTTACGATGGCATCGCTCTGGCGTTCGGTGGCTGTGCGGCGATCTAAAGCTTCCTCTTCCAATCTGGCAATGGCGGCAATATTGAATTGCGTGGGATTAACGGAAATTTGTTCAGACGCCGTTTTTTTCATGCAGGGAACTCCGCTCCGTCCAGGGATCGACATTCATACACGCGATTGGCAAGCGACTTAGTACCGTGAAATCTACTTAGGATTGACGGAGCTAGTTTGTGTTGGAGCCTCAATGTCAGCCGGATAGATAATGATCTGTACGGTGCCCCAGTCGGAATCAGAGGCAGGGTCCTTCCCCTTCCCTTTCCCGAGTCCTAAGGTCTTGAGTTGCGCATCATCAAAGGAGAAATTGCCGACGAGGTAGTCTCGCACCACCATGGCGCGACCCTGCGCCAGCACCAAGTCCTTTTGCGTATCTCCCGTGGTGCCCGTTGAGACCACAACAACGGCGACTCCAAACTCCGTGTCGGCCATAAACTGGCCGGCAGCACGGAGTGACTTCTGGTTCTTTGGTTGGGCGGTATCCACTTTGTCGAAGAGCTGCCTGGACTCGAAAGTGAATGTTTTCAGAGGCGGAGTCTGGGGAAGCTCGATGATTTCGTTTTTGGCCAGATCGGAGGAGTTTTCATAGCCGCGTCTCTTGAAGTACCCGCGCAACAGGACGTTCTGCTTCATCGCTTCCATGTTTTCCTGAAAGGCGGTGACTCCCGCTTGCGCATGGTTGACGGTGTCGCGCAACCCGACGGTGGTCTGGTCCAGCTGGGTATAAATCTTCTTATCATTGACCAGGGCTCCGATGGTTCCCTGACCCTGGTTAATCTTGCCGCTGATGGAGCCCACATTCGCGGTGGCCACCGTGA
>Ga0210406_10003136_pt1 | contig 18334 bp, 12 predicted proteins | sample IncBWC30MmetaG_FD_155454 | JGI IMG/M metagenome (GOLD analysis project Ga0210406, IMG submission 155454) | Forest soil microbial communities from Barre Woods Harvard Forest LTER site, Petersham, Massachusetts, United States - Inc-BW-C-30-M | ecosystem: Environmental > Terrestrial > Soil >... | reverse complement strand
CTCGACATCCTTAGCAAGGCGCAGCCGGGAAATCAAGTCGTGGTACAGCTTGGGGAGATGGCGGGTGCGATCCAGATCGTTAAGCGGAATATCGGTCAGTTCTGGAATCAGATTTACCCGCTTCAGCCATTCTGTGATCATAGGTACGAGTTGCCGCTCCAATATGTCGGCAACGCTTGCTAACTTCAATTTCGTCAATGCGGTACTCCTCTGCTCGGGCCATGCTTTCATAGGCTACTGTCGCACACGGCAATTTTGGAAAGTGTTCAAAACAGACCAAATCTTGGGACGGCTTTCCTTGCTGTCTCCCGTGCGCTCGCTCACTGTCTGACGCTGTATACTACCCCGCAGAGCGAGCGCACAGAGAACCCCTAGCTAGTGACAATCGAGTGACACTCTAACCCTCTATTCTGCACATCCTGCACATTGAACACATTGTAGAATCAGTAACTTGCCCGCTTTCAATAGCTGCAAGCGTCCCGGCGGGACACAGTCGGGTCCACGCGGCTACACGGCGCCGGCGCACTTGTCGATAGGGGTCTAAGATTTATCGACAGTCATCGCGGTGGCACGCAAGAAATCGTGTCCGGGCCATTCCCTAGTTACATGCAACCAGAAAGGTGACGCTATGCGGCACACACGATCAGCAGTCTTGTTGCTCGTTGGTTTACTGTGGATTTTCCACGGTAGAGGAAGTGCTCAGAACGCTGCCTCGCAGTCGAGTGTTCCAGAGCATGTGCTGTCCCTCGATAACAGGAACAGTGGACAACGCGTGACCGCCACTGTCGGTCAACCGATACAAATAACCCTGCAAACAATTGGTCCAGGGCAATACGTCTCACCACAAGTATCTTCCCTGGCAATCCGATTCGTGAGTACCGGGTTCGCCGAGAAGCCGAATCCTGGCGGCCCGAGACAGATTTACCATTTCCGCGCCGCTTCCGAGGGAGAGGCATATATCTCCATCCCGCATGAGGCCAAGGGCAAGGTCACAACTCCGGATGGTGTCGAGAGCCCGTACAAAGATCTAATCCCTCCTTTTGCGGTCACGATTCGCGTTCGCGAGCAACAAAAACCGTGAAACCGACTCGCGCTAATAAGTTTCATTGTTGTCAACAGGCCATTACACTCAAAACCGCGATTTTCAACTCCACGATTTACCCGTGTACCAAACGGGACGAAGTTCTTCCGGCCCATACCACCCCCAGTCGTTCAGAGTGGCGACGAAATGTTGGCGTTCATAGTGGCGGTAGGAGGAGGCCAGATTTGAGCGGTAAAAGCCTTGAGTCGCACGGCAGTCATCTAACTTGTCGTCGAGAACTCCGACCACAGTTCCTTTCGGCCCCCCGAAGTCCATAACGTGGGCTTCGTAGGTGATTGGTTCATCCGAGTGCACCGTGAACGGAGCGGCTACCCGGATGCCAAGGTCTTTCGCAGCTTCGAGCCACGCTTACGAGATTGCTTCATCGAACACTCTTGCTATTAAAGTCCCACCAAAGAACACAGTGTATTGTGCCATGTCGTGAGCAACTGTCGTAAACAGGCGGTTACACTCATTAACCGGCTAATGTGCGCTCACTTTTGCTCACTTTGGGTGGGATTAAGTTCTCTTATCGCACACTCTACGGAATAGAACAAGCCAGCTTCATGTGAAGTCATGTGAAGTAGCGACTGGGCTGGAACTGATCCCGATCTTGCCACAGTTTGTAGCTCGTCAGATCACCTTTCCTCCCACCAAGCAAGAAACTCAACTGGGAAAGAAACGACTCGGCGACTCGGCTCTCTGTGTGTGTCGACCCCAAATATTGGCCGGTTAATCACTCAGAATCCCCGCTCCGGGCATTTTGAGTGCTATGGGGATATATCGTCAATGTAAGAAGGCTAAAAAAACAACAATCACTGCTTGGAAACGCCGTTGGGCCTTGGCCCGCAACCGGAAATCGTCAAATCGAGTTTCACCCCTGTTTCTGTGACCAGTTTATTGGGCGCTTCCGGCTATTTAGTGGGCGAAGGATCGAGATCCAACCCCCCACAGTGGAAGTAGATCGCATTGATGAAGTTCTGTTTATTGCGGAATCCGCGGGCGGTGTACTTCACCCATTGGATCTTCGCATTGAGTGATTCACTGGCCGCATTGGTAATCTGATGTCGCAAGTAGGTGATGATGTTTTCGAATCGCCGCTTCAGCATCGCCGCTTTTTCTTTCATCGGTTCTAATCGACTTCGCGCCGCCCAGTTGTACCACCACTGAAAATGCTTGCGCGCCGGCTTCTCATACACATAGTTGAAAAACGCCATGGCGGTCTCCTTCAGGGCCCAAGCGCGCGCCGTCTTCAACTCGCTCTGCCGCAGTTGCGCGAAGCCTCGCCGCCGCTCCGCATCCATGAGCACTGGATTCCGCAGCCAGTCATATTTGGTCCCGGTCAGGCGTTCATCTCCGTCCGCTTTCAGCTGCTTGTGTTCCCGGCGACGAACCCGATCCACCGCTTCCCCCAGATGTTGGGCGATATGAAATTTGTCGAATACGATCTTCTTCTCGGCTTCGCTCACATGTGCCCGCACCGACTCTACATAGGGATCCCACATGTCCATGGCCACCGCGGCAATGCTGTCGCGCTGTTGCTCGGTGAGGGTGGGCCAGAATCCGTCCAGACTCTTCTGCTCCCGCCCTTCGGCGACGTACAGCACGCGGTTATGGGTCAGATCGTTCACCAAGGTCAGGTACTTGTGCCCCTTGCGGAAGGCTTTTTCGTCCACCCCCAAGTGCGGGATCTTCTCCGCCTTGCGTCGGGCTAAACCGCGCTTCACCGCACGTTCCATGATGGCGTGAATCTCATCCCAACTCAGCCGCAGCTGTTCGGCGACCGCCTTCTGGCTGGCATGTTTCAGCCACGCGATGGCCAGCCCTTCCATCAGGGCGGTAAAGCGAGAGTTGGCCTCGGCCCAAGGCAGCTGTACCACGCGCACCCCGTGCTCGCTACACTGACTGCGCGGCGGTGCGGCATGCAGAATGGTGCGGTACTGACAGGTATCCAGATGCCGCCATTGCCTCTCGGCTTGATGATCGTAGAGGGCACAACTGGCTCCGCATTCGGCACAGGGCCACTCCAGTTGGTTTTCATGGGCCAGATAGACGTGCACCTCGCCCTGCTTGAGTTGCAGTTCCACACGCTCGACTCGCCAAGGAGCCGCGATGCCTAAAATACGTCCGTACAGTTCGCAATCTTGCATAACTGAATTAGATTTCCCCACTGCGGAAAGCGTCGCAGCCTGGTGGGGCGGACGTTCAATTCCCCCCATTCCTTCCATAGTGGAGCGGGTTCGCAGCGGCCCGCAGCGGTCAAGGGCGCGCCGTTCTTTGGCGCGGCGAAGCGTACCCTTGACGGCGAGGACCGATGCGAAACAATCACGCAAGGAAGGAAAGAGCCCTCTTCCTCTTCTGCTTACCCACTACAGAGCCTGAATTCCCTAATAAGGAAGGAGCCGGTCAACCCGCGGCGACCGATAAGTCTCCGATTGTCGCCTCCGCCGAAGTGGCTATTGCGGACACCACCACCGGCAAGGTTCGCGGCTACATCAGAAACGGGATCTACACCTTCAAAGGGATTCCCTACGGCGACACCACGGGGGGAAGCGGCCGTTTTCAGCCTCCGCAGAAAGCCAAACCGTGGAGCGGAGTTCGCGGCTCCATGCAATACGGCAGAGTGTGTCCGCAGGGCCCGCGCGGAAGCTGGAACGCCGACGAGGAAGCGTGGTTGTTCCTGTACGACGACGGGGTGCAGGGAGAGGATTGCCTGCGGGTGAACATTTGGGCGCCCGCGCTCGATGGGCACCAGAAACGGCCGGTCATGATCTGGTTACACGGCGGCGGGTTTGTATCCGGTTCCAGCCAAGAACATCGTTCCTACGACGGAGAGCGATTGAGCCGACGAGGTGACGTGGTGGTGGTCTCGCTCAATCACCGGCTCGGCCCTCTGGGATATCTCGATCTGACGGGCTACGGTGAGAAGTACGCGAGTTCCGCCCACCTGGGAATGCTGGACATCATTGCCGCGCTGGAGTGGGTGCGGGATAACATTGCGAGTTTCGGCGGCGATCCGGGAAAGGTCACCATCTTCGGCCAATCCGGGGGCGGAGGAAAAGTTGGAAATCTGATGGCGATGCCGGCGGCGCGAGGCTTGTTTCATCGCGCCATCGTGCAGAGCGGATCGTTTCTGCGGGCGGTGACGCCGGACCGTTCGGCGATATTGACCCAGACCATGCTCGACGAACTCAACCTGAGCCCGTCCCAGGTGGATCAGTTGCAAACCATGCCTTTGCAAAAGGTGGTTGAGGCGGGCGATGCGGCCCTGCTGAAAACTCATCCGCATGGCCCGCTGGTGTGGAGCCACGTGGCCGATCAGCTGGGGTGGGGGCCGGTGATGGATGGCAAGCTTCTGCCGCAGCATCCCTTTGATCCCGCCGCACCTGCCATCTCCGCGCGGGTTCCTATGTTAATCGGCACCACGCTCAACGAATTCACCACCTCGCTGAATCATCCCGAAGACGAGGCGATGACCGAGGCGGAGGTGGAGAAACGGCTAGGGGACATGTACGGCAACGATCCCGAGCGCATCGTGCAAGTATTCCGCGCTTCGCACCCGGAGGCGAAGCTCTTCGACATTTTTTCCCTGGCCATGACCGCGCAGGTGCGGCAGGGCGCGGTGATTCAGGCAATGCGCAAGACGGCGCAGGAAACGCCGGCTTATCTTTATTGGTTTACCTGGAAGACGCCGGTTCTGGACGGCCGGCCGCGCTCCATCCATTGCTGCGATCTGCCCTTTTGTTTCGACAATACCGACCGCAACGAGAACCTGACCGGCGGCGGCCCTGGCCCGCGGGAGCTGGCAGCCAGGGTCAGCGAGGCGTGGATCCAGTTCGCCCGCAGTGGGAATCCCAATCACCATGGGTTACCCAACTGGCCGGCCTTCTCGGCGGAGACTTGTCCCACTATGATTTTCGACACCCAATGCAGAATGCAGAACAACCCTGACAAGGAAGAAAGGCAGGCGCTTGCCCTGACTCCTCCCTTTCAGGGATTCAACAGTTGAAACCGTGTCACTGCGAATCTGGCCATGGCAAGAAGATCGAATCGTCAATTAAATCTCATCCATCGAACGTTCTATTTTTTGTTGTATAGTGGCCCCGACCATGTCCCCTAGAACTCGTCGCGAATTCCTACAGCTTTCTGCCTCGACAGTTGCCGCTGCCACGCTTGCAAAAGGGGCCCCCGTTTGGAGCGAAGCGACAGCACCTTCGCGCCTGCTGAAAACCTGGGTCACCTCTGACACGCAGAGATTCGCGCCGGTCGAGGCTCCGAAGTGGGCCACAGCCGCGACTCAGGATACTGAAGTCATCCGTATCGACCCGACCACCTGGTATCAGGAAATTCTTGGCTTCGGAGGCGCCTTTACTGACGCGTCCTGCTATTTGTTTCACCAGTTGGACCCTCAGGATCGTAAAGCCCTGTTCGACGAATTGTTTGGTCCCGAGGGACTGCGCTTCTCGATGGGCCGAACGTGCATCGGGTCGAGCGACTACACCACCAGCATTTACAGCTACGACGACAGCCCCGGGCCGGACCCGGAGCTGAAGCATTTCAGTATCGAGCATGATCGCGCTTATATCCTGCCGTCGTTGCGCATAGCACGCGAGTTGAATCCGGATATTTTTCTGTTCTCGGCTCCCTGGAGCCCGCCGGCATGGATGAAGCCCAATCGTTCTATGCTGGGCGGGTCCATGGAGAGAAAATACTTCGATTCCTATGCGGAATACTTCGTACGTTTTCTGCAGAGCTACGCGGCCGAAGGAGTCAAGATCAACGCCACTGCCGTGCAGAATGAAGTCGACACCAACCAGAACAGTCTGATGCCGGCGTGCCTGTGGTCGCAGGAAGACGAATCGAGGTTTGTTGCGAATCACTTGGGTCCGGCGCTGGAGCGGGCGTCGCTCGACACAAAACTTTGGATTCTCGACCACAACTACAACTTGTGGGGCCGCGTGCTGGACCAGTTGAGCGAGCCGGGCGTAAACCGCTACGTGGACAGCGTTGCCTGGCACGCCTACAGCGGCAGCGTCGACGCCATGACGCGAGTTCACGACGCTTTTCCCAACAAGCACGCGCAATGGACGGAGGGCGGCGCCGTCATCACCAGTCCTGACTTCGAGGTCGATTGGAGTAAATGGTCGGCGACCTTCACTGGAGTGCTCAAGAATTGGGGATGCTCGATTGTTGGTTGGAATCTTGCGCTGGACGAAGACGGCAAACCGAACATGGGGCCGGGGCAATCCGGAGGCATTGTCACCATTCATTCCAAGACGCAGAAGATCACGCGCTGCGGCCAGTACTGGGCCTTCGCTCATTACTCAAAGGTTATGCAGCGCGGTGCCCGCGTGCTCTCTTCCCGCGGACAATTGGCCGATGTCGATCACGTCGCGGTCAAGAATCCCGATGGCGGCTACGTGTTAGTGCTTACCAACCACGGCGGTCTGGAGCGAGTGGTGCGCTGCAGCCTGGGAGCGTATGAACTGCAGATGAAACTGCCGCGAAACTCCGTGGCCACGCTCACCTGGTGATTTCACGATTTAGTTCGGCTTCTCTTTGCATGAATCAGAAGGCGAAAGCATTCGACTTTGAGCTTTTGCAGTCAAGACTCGGAAAGATTGAGAGGACCCTATGATCGCAACCATCGAAAGGATGTTGAGTGATTTAGAACAAGGCAGGATGACTCGCCGTCAACTGGCAGTTTCTCTTGCCGCGCTGGCCGGGGCGTCCGCGGTGCCCGTCGCACTCGCGGCACCGACCAGCTTCCGGGCGGTCAGCATTAATCACGTCACCGTGAAGGTCCCCGACCTCAACCGCACCTCGCAGTTTTACCAGGAGTTCTTTGGAATGCCGATCAAGCAACAGTCGGCAAACGTACACATCCTGGGAGTGGGGGATTCGTTTTTTGGCATCGAGCAGGGCGAAAGCAAGACCGCAACCGTCGATCACTACGATTTCGGAATAGCCGCCTTCCATGCCGATGCAGTTCGCGCCCAGCTGGCCAAGCGCGGCTTGAAAGCCGACAGCAACTCCCAGGAATCCTTCAAGTTTGTCGATCCGGACGGATTCCATGTGCAGGTAAACGCGCCCGATTATGTAGGTCACGTGAGCTAATCCCGGATACGCAATAGAATCGCTGGCCGTTCGGAAATGCCGCGCATGCATCGTCGAGAATTTCTGAAAACAGCCGCTTCGCGCCTGGGCGCCGTTGGTTTTGCCAACGCAGTTGCTAAGCTCTCCGCAACCGATATCGACTCTCCGGCGTCGGCTGGGGACAGTAAAATCGGTCTGAACCAGTTGGGATTTCTGCCCGACGGTCTCAATGTCGCCACCATTGGCGGACGCGCGCATTCCTTCCTCATCCGCTCGAGGAAGGATCATTCTGTCGCGTTTCGTTCGACGTTAGGTCCTCCCAATCTGGATCATGCTTCCGGCGACACCGTGACACTTGCGGACTTCTCTGCCCTGCGTGCACCCGGCGAGTACCGCCTCGAGCTCGAGAGCGGAGTAACCAGCGATTGGTTTCCCATTCGCCAGGATGCGTACGACCATGCCCTTCTGCTGGCCATGCGATCCTTCTATGGGCAACGATGCGGCCACGATGTCGATCTTGGCGGAGGATATGCGCATCCCAAGTGTCATCTGGAGGCAGCCTTCCACCCGTCCTCGGGAAAAACTGGACCGTGCCACATCTACGGCGGCTGGCACGACGCCGGGGACTATGGCCGGTACATCGTCAACTCCGGCATCACCGTAGCGACACTGTTGTCGGCATGGGAGCTCTACGGGGCTTCCCTGCGGGATCTGGCGTTGCAGATACCGGAATCCGGCGGGAAGGTGCCCGACTTTTTAGCCGAGATCCAATGGAATCTGCAATGGATGCTGGCTTTCCAGGATAGCGATGGCGGGGTGTGGCAGAAACAGTCCCGCGACGATTTTTGCTCCTTTATTATGCCGCAGGACGAAGCGGGCCCCAATTATGTAATCGGCACCAGCTTTGCGCCTTATAAAGCTACTGGCGCGACCGCCGATCTGGCTGCCGTCATGGCCATCGCGGCCCGCTGCTACAGCGCCTGTGCCCAGCCCTTTTCCCAGCATTGCCTGCAGGCCTCCGTTAGAGCCTGGAAATGGTGCCAGAAAAATCCCAATGTACTCTTTAAGAATCCTCCCGGCATCCGTACCGCCGAGTACGGAGACGGCGACTGCCACGACGAGCTGCTGTGGGCGACGGCTGAGTTGTGGCGTACCACTGGAGATGAGGCTTACCAGCAGGCTTTCATCAGCCTGCTGCCGCAGCCGTTGAGTGGAATCATCATTGACGTTCCCTCGGCGACGCAAGTGAGCTCGCTGGGATATTGGAGCTACGCGCTGGCCGTCAGAAAGGGCTCGGAAGCCGCGATCGCGGCGATTCAGCAAGCGACGCTGAAGACCGCCCGAGAGTTCGCCCATCAGTGCTCGGTGAACGGATGCGGGAACTCGCTGGCGCTTGAAGATTATGTAGGGGCGTCCAACTTCGTGACCGCCAATCATGCCTTATTGTTGTTGATCGCCAATCAGTTTGAATCCGACAGCGCGCACATCAATTGCGCGCTGAATAACCTGCACTATCTGCTTGGACGGAACTGTTTTGGCATCTCGTGGCTGACGCAGGCAGGTGCGCGTCCCTACCAGCACCCGCACCACCGGCCCAGCGCCGCCGACCATATCGTTGCTCCGTGGCCGGGTTTACTTTCCGGGGGGCCAAACGCCAATCCTGCCGACCCGATCACCAAGGCCTTGGGGCAAAAAGCGCCGATGCGAATGTATGTCGACGATGAGCGCGCCTACTCGAGCAACGAGCCAGCCATCAACGGCAATGCGGCGCTGGTATTTATTCTGGCCGGACTGCGTGTTCGGCAGCGTAACGGATGAACGGCCGCAAGGACCTGCTCAGCCCCCCCTTGCCTACCCAATCCGTTCGCCAACGAAATTGGCAAACCAGACTATGCTTCGTCCCGAACATCGGCCGTCATTGCCCCTGCAATAATTCCTGCAATAATTCCGCTTGACTGCCCTCGCGAGAAGGACTATTGCCGCGCGGTGCCTTTGAGACAATCGTTTGTCTTAACATGGTATGTGAGTCGGGCCGACCCCCAGGCGGTGCCTCAAGATCGAGCGCTAGGAAATTCCGGCGATTTCAGGTGAGAGTGCAGATGACGCTGCATTGCACGTAGCGGCAACGACTTCCTCCCGGGCTCGCCTGAAAGTGTGAGGAGGCTTAGTTGTCCACAACGGCCGCTGATGTTTTTTCGCCACGGGGCGTGTACTCCCCCACCATCACCGCGTTTGAGAAAGACGAAAGCGTGAGCCTCACAGGAACACGCGCGTTCGTAAGGTTCCTGCTTTCCCAAGGTGTCGATGGTCTGGTTCCGCTCGGCAGTTCGGGAGAGCCCCTGGCGCTCACCATGGCCGAGCGCAAAGCCGTGCTGGATGCGGTAATGGCCGAAGCCGGCGGCAAGGTTCCGATCCTGGCCGGAATCGTGGAATACAGCACCCGGGCGGCGCTTGAGTTTGGGGTGTTCGCAAAATCTGCCGGGTGCAAGGGGCTTATGGTAATGCCGCCCTACGGCTTCCGGCCGCCGAAGCGTGACGTTTTCGATCATTTACGGAGAGTGCGAGAAGTTGTCGGCCTTCCCGTCATGCTCTACAACGTCCCGGGCACGAGCGGGATCGATGTTACGCCGGAAGAGGTACAACAACTGGCCGAGGAAGGGGTGGTGCAGTCGGTGAAGTGGTCAACCAATGACGTTGGCAGAATCCGCGACACCAAGCTTCTCTGCGGCCCGTCGTTCACCGTATTTGTGGGAAACGATTTGATCGCTTTTGAAGGGTTGGCGGTGGGCGCCGACGGATGGATCAGTTGCTTGCCCATGATCGTGCCCAGTCGCGCGGTGAAGCTGCACAGATTGCTGGCGGTCGAGCAAAATCTGAAAGCGGCGCGCGAATTGTTTTACCCACTGGTTCCCCTCATAAGGCTCGAGTTTCGAGCCGTCTCATCGCCCGATAACGACCCGCATTGGCTTGCCGTAACCCGGGAGTCGGCTCTTTTGCGCGGAATTCCCGTAGGACAGAGTCGAAAACCCCTTTCTGCCATTTCCCGAGAACATGCTGAGCAGTTGAAGGAATTGCTGGTGGCTTTGGGCGAGATCGAAAGTACAACCCCGGAGCGCGCCGCGTCGGCGGGTCCACACCTGCAACAGGTGGGCGGACGATAACTGCTGCGGCATTCTATCGGAGAAAAGGAATGAAACGCGCTTCGCATGCTGAATCGGGCTCAGGGTTGGGCTGAGATTTCCTAAATGGATTTAAGCGACCGCAGAATTCTCCTTACCGGCGCCGCCCAGGGCTTAGGTCTGGGAATCAGCCGCCGCCTGGCTAGAGCCGGCGCCCGCATCGTTTTGGTGGATTGTGATCCCGTAGTGAAGGACCACCTGGCGGATCCGGTCTTTGCCGGATCGGCGATCGCATTGGTGAGGGATTTGGTGGAGCCGGATGCTGCACGCGACTTGGTGCGCACAGCCATAGAAAAAGTGGGCTGGCTGAATGGCTTGGTAAACTGTGCGGCGTGGAGTCTACACAAGGCGCTTGCAGAAACAACAATCCAGGAGTTCGACCGCCTGGTCGCGATCAATCAGCGAGCCCCATTCTTCCTCAGCCAGGAGTTTGCCAAGGCGGTCTGCGACACCGTTCTCGACCCCTGCATCGTCAATATCGCTTCTGTGAATGCCAGTATCGGGAATGCGAACTTGACCGGATATGCCTCCACCAAAGGGGCGCTCGTCGCTATGGGCCGAGCTATGGCGGTGGAGTTGGCGCCTCGGATAAGAGTCGTTACCATTTCCCCCGGTGCGGTTCTCACCACGAACACGGAGAACTTGATCGCCGAGGGGCAGATTGTCGTCCCCAGACTCCTGGAGCGCTTTCTGGTGAAGCGCTTCATAACGGTGGAAGAGATAGCAGACCTGGTCGCCTTTTTGTTCGGTCCGTCAGCGATCTCGATCACTGGCTGCAATTGGGTCATTGATGGAGGACTTACCGCGCAGTGAACGTTACGGCGTTTTCGGACGAGTGGCCCGACTCACACTCGTGAAGAATCGCGTGACCGGGAAACGCACGCTACTCTCCGGCAACTCGGATATCTAGGGACGGACAAATGTCTTTTTCCCTCGGCTTAATCGACTGGGCGATTTGTCTCGTCGTCTTAAGTTCGAGCATTCTTTTTTGCCCAGCTGTTCGCAAGAAATCTTCCGCGGACGGCCCCGCTTCTTTCTGGCGGACCGCAGTCTTCCCTGGCCACTCGTCGGTGCGTCTTTGTTTGCCACCAATATCGGGGCCGAGCACCTTGTGGAGCTCTCGGGTGATGGCTACCGGTACGGACTTTCCGCTGCGACCGTCGAACTTACGACCTGCTGGTGCCTCGGCTTTGCCGCGCTGTTCCTGTTCCCGTTCTACATTCGCAATCGGGGGTTCACCGCGCCCGAATTTCTCGAAACCCGTTATCGTCCCTTGGCGAGCGTTCTGTTCTCCGGGCTGATGCTGGCGATCTCTATCACCACCAAGATGGCGTTCCATCTTTACGCAGGCGCGGGTGTTACATGGGCTTGTCGGCTGGGACGTAATGAATGTGGCCTGGATGACGTTTTTGGCCCAGAGTTCGGTCAAGAAAATGGAGAAGAACGATGAGTAGCTTACGCAGTCGCTCCTGGTACGGAAGAAACGATCGCGACGGATTCTCGCACCGGAGTTGGATGAAGAATCAAGGCTGGCCGCACGACGTATTCAGCCGGCCGGTGATAGGCATCTGCAACACGTGGTCAGAGTTGAACCCGTGTAATGCACACTTTCGCGAGCTCGCGGAATGCGTGAAGCGGGGCGTGTGGGAGGCGGGTGGCTTTCCGCTGGAGTTTCCCGTGATGTCACTGGGCGAATCGCAATTACGTCCCACCGCCATGCTTTTTCGCAATCTTGCCAGCATGGACGTGGAAGAGTCGATTCGCGGCAACCCCATCGACGGAGTCGTTCTGCTGATGGGATGCGATAAGACCACGCCCTCCCTGCTCATGGGCGCGGCATCGTGCGACCTGCCAACCATTGGCCTATCCGGCGGTGCCATGTTAAACGGCAAATTCCGCGACCACGAACTGGGTTCGGGAACGGGCGTATTCAAGATGATCGAGCAAGTGGGCGCTGGCACCATGCCGCTCAGTGAATTTTTCGAAGCCGAAAGCTGCATGAACCGGTCCAAGGGACATTGCATGACCATGGGAACGGCCTCCACCATGGCCTGCATGGTGGAAGCCCTGGGCATGAGCTTGCCCGGAAACGCGGCCATCCCCGCCGTGGATGCGCGGCGCAGCACGCTTGCCCAGATGACGGGACGGCGGATCGTCCAGATGGTGCAGGAAGACTTGCGCATGTCGAAAATCCTGACGCGGGCGGCGCTGGAAAACGCCATCTTTAATAATGCGGCGGTTGGCGGGTCCACCAATGCGGTGATTCACCTGCTGGCGCTCGCCCGTCGGGTGGGCGTGCCACTTGTTCTGGATGACTGGGACCGGCTGGGATCAGCTCTGCCTTGCCTGGTCAATCTGCAGCCGTCGGGCAAATATCTGATGGAGGATTTCTATTACGCGGGTGGACTTCCGGTCGTGCTGCGGGAGTTGGGCGAGGCCGGCGTATTGCATCGTGACGCCTTGACCGTGAATGGGCATTCGATTTGGGAGAATGTGGCGAACGCACAGTGCTGGAACCGGGATGTGGTGCGTAGCTTCGCGGAACCGTTCAAATCTCACGCCGGCATAGCTGTGCTGCGGGGCAACCTCGCGCCCAACGGCGCGGTAATCAAGCCTTCGGCGGCGGGACCACATTTGCTCCAGCATCGCGGTCGCGTGGTGGTTTTCGAGAACGTGGAGGATCTGCACGCGCGGGTGCATGACGAGAGCCTGGACATCGACGAAACCTGCGTGATGGTGCTGAAGAACTGTGGACCTCGCGGCTATCCCGGCATGGCGGAGGTGGGAAATATGCCGATCCCGGTCAAACTGTTGCGCAAAGGCATCACGGACATGGTCCGGGTTTCGGATGCGCGCATGAGTGGCACGGCTTACGGAACCGTCGTGCTTCACGTTTCTCCGGAAGCCGCGGCCGGCGGACCGCTGGCGCTGGTCCATACCGGAGACATGATTACGCTCGACGTTCCCGGCCGGCGGATTCACCTGGAAGTGGACGACGCGACCCTCCGTCAACGCCGCGCGCAATGGACACCGCCGCCCGCTCCCCAACGCGGATGGGCAAGGCTGTATTTCGACCATGTGCTGCAGGCGCACGAGGGGGCAGACCTCGACTTTCTAGTGGGATGCAGTGGCGCTCCAATTCCGCGCGACTCGCATTGAACGATGAGTTGTTCCCAGTCTTAACTACTTTGTGAGGCGGAGGAATATTATAAGTGAGCTAAATTACAGTCGCCGCGAGTTCCTTGCCTTTACGGGGCTCGCACTCGCTGTCCCGGCAATTTCGGCGATTTCAGCCGCGGAAACACCCGCGCCAGCCCGCTGCCTGCTGTATGACGATCAGGGCCAGCCGTTGCCGGCAGCGAGGTTCGAGCGCTTTCACCTGTGCGACCAGCTTATGCGCCCTTTCACGACGCCGATCGACGCGGCGGCGGGCGAAGTGCGGTTCACGCAGCCCTCCGATCCGGCCTTCCGAATCGGGATGCCTTTATCAGTACACGGTTTCGGCCAAGTGTTCGTCTACGCAGATGACGGCGGAGCGGGGCACACTGGCCGATCACTGATGCGCGCGACTGCGCTGGTGCTGAATTATGCCTTTGCCCGCGACCGTATGGCTACAGTGCGGAAGCTGGGCACGGAGTGTGGGGCGCTAGGCGTTACCATCGCGCCCGAAACCCAGCGCCGCATCGACTCCGCCCAAGTCGTCCTTGACAGCGCGACGGGCGCGAGCGCCGACCGGACGGCGCAGGCGCGGGCTTCGATGGAGTCCCTGGGGGATTCGCTGTACGCGGGCGAAATGCTGGTCGTTGCCCGCGCCCAGCGTGCCATTGCCCGCCAGGCGGCTAGGCCGGGCTTCCTGTTCGGCTGCAACCGCTTCGGCCTCGCTTCCGGCTATCCTGAGGCTCTCAACCTCCTCCAGGCGTTGTTCAACTACACGACGATTCCGATCTACGGGGGTTGGGTGGAACCTCAGAAGGGGCATGCGGATTCCACCGCTTTTGAAGCAGCTCTCCACACTCTCATCGGAACCTCGATCCTGCCCAAGGGTCATCCGGGATCCGGCTGGAGCCGGAGAATACTCCGAAATGACTGCAGAACATTTCTTATGACGAAACCAAACGGTATTGCCTGGCGCAATGTGCGCGAGGCGATTACTCGCTACCGACATCGAGTTCATATTGGCCACGACGGCTTTATCCGGGAAGATGGCAGGCCCAGAGAGGCTACCACCGGCTGATGAATCTGCTAGCCAGTTGAGGAGTGAAGGGAGCGTCGACCACAGAATCGGAGTCACAGGCAGTTCCCTGTTCATGCTAGTCGGTCAAGATCGCGTCCAGCGGTGTGACTGGGGACTTTAGGGGTTGCACCACAAGTGAACGGATTTGAATGGAGGAAGTTTATGAATGTGACGAATCGTCGTGACTTTCTGAAGCTGGCGGCAACGGCGAGCCTGGCCGCAGCGGCCGGGAAAGCGAAACCACTGTACGCCGAGTCCCAAGAGGTTCTGGGGACGGTACGGGCATGGAGAACGACAAGCTTTGAGAAGTTTCAACCGATTCAATCGCCGCCGCAATGGGAAACATGGTCGGCCGTCACTCCCCTTGGCATTCATCTCGAACCCGGCACGCAGTATCAAGAAATGATTGGATTCGGCGGCGCTTTTACCGATGCCTCCTGCTATCTCCTGAATCAGATGGCACCCGATTCCCGGCATGCGTTCTTGTCGAACCTCTATGGACCCGACGGACTACGCCTGTCTGTGGGACGAACCTGCATTGGGGCAAGTGATTACTCAAAGACGCTCTACAGTTTCGATGACACTCCCGAACCGGATGCTGATCTGAAGCTGTTCAGCATTGAGCATGACCGTGCCTGGATCCTCCCCACGCTGCGGGCGGCAAGGGAGCTTAATCCGGATCTTTACTTGTTCTCGTCCGTTTGGAGTCCTCCCGGATGGATGAAAACCGGGGGATCAATGTGGGGCGGCTCCATGCGCGAGCACTGGTTCGCTTCCCATGCGCAATATTTCGTCAAGTTTCTTCAGGCTTACGCCGCCGAGGGAGTAAAGGTTCAGGCGATCACCGTCAATAACGAAGTGGACACGGACCAGGATGGACATTTTCCAGCCACGCTATGGGGTCAGCAATATGAAATGGGCTTCGTGGCGAATCATCTGGGCCCAGCTCTGGAGCAGTCTTCGCTAAACACCAAAATATGGATTCTCGATCACAACTATGATTTGTGGGGCCGCGTAGTGGATGAACTCAGCAACCCCAGGGTCTATAAGTACGTGGACGGCGTCGCGTGGCACTCCTATGCCGGAACGCCCGATGCCATGAGCCGCGTGCATGACATGTTTCCGCAGAAGAACATGTACTTTACGGAGGGTGGACCTCCGGCTCACCTCTTTGGGCCGGCAGGACAACAGCAGTTTACTCGCCCTCCGTACGGGACGGACTGGGCCCGATGGTCGAGCGCTTTCACGGACATGCTTCGCAACTGGGCGCGAATGATTTGCGTCTGGAACCTTCTGCTTGATGAAAACGGACGGCCTGATCTCACAAATCCGCCGCGTCCCATGAGGCAGGCGGGGCTTGTCTCGGTCAATTCCAAATCGCAACAACTCACATACAGCGGGAATTACTATGCCTTTCCTCATTACTCGAAGCTGATTCAGAGAGGGGCTCGCATTTTCGTGTCTTCGGGCGACTTGCCCGGTATTGAACACGTTGCGGCCAAAAATACTGATGGCAGCAGTGTGCTGGTGGTTACCAATAGCAGTGTCGAACAACAGGTGCAATGCACGCTGGGAAGTCGCGCGTTGAAGCTGGTGCTTCCTCCCGACTCGATCACCTCGTTTGTTTGGTAATTGAGGTCGGCGCGGGCGATCAAGGCGCAGGCGCGTGTAAAGAGTCGAAGATTCCCTTGCCTCAGCGCCTTTTCTTGATGCTGGAAAGAATCGAACCGAAACAGGGCCGTGTATTCGACACAACCAACATCCGCAAGGAATGGAAGGAATGGACAAAGGCTTGTGCGGCGCTGGGTCTGGGCCGTATCATCGCAGTGGAAGGCAGGCCGTACGATCCGCGGTATGAAGGTCTGACGCTACACGATTTCAGACGGAGCGCGACCGGAATCTGGTAACGCTGGCTGGGGTTCGTGAAAACGTCGCAATGGAGATTACAGGCCACAAGACCCGCAGCGTGTTCGACCGCTATCACATCGTGGACACCCAGGATGTGTCGAACGCGATGCAGAAGTGGGAAGCCGTGGCTAGTCAACATCTCTTGCCGCAAACGCGCAGGTCAAAATTAGGTAAAATCTAAAGGCAACCAAAACGTAAGTCAGGCGCTATCGTCTAGGGGTTAGGACGGAAGATTCTCAATCTTCAAACCCGGGTTCGATTCCCGGTAGCGCTACCAGCCTTCTTATCAGTGGTTTCCGGTGCTAACCGCTTTACCCTCAGTAGGTTGGTTTCACAATTGGGCACAATATGGGACAATTCTCTCGCAATGACCGACCGGCTCATCCCGAGATTCACCAGTGACCGAACCAATGACCGATTTCAGAAAGGCTCACCATGTCCCAGAAGCAACCGCTCAGTGAAAAGTTCGTAAAGAGTCTCCAACTCAAACCGCCAGCCTCGGGATCGAAATTTTATTTCGACTCTGAAGTTCCCGGCTTTGCTGTTCGCATCTCGTCGAGCGGCACGATCACATTCGTACTGAATTACTTTGTCGATGGCGCAGCCAAGCGCTATACGCTCGGCACATGGCCAGACTTCACTGTCGCTCAGGCACGCAAGGAGGCCGATGATCTCAGGCATCGCATCCGCGGCAAGGAAAAGTTCGATCCCATCGAAGCAACCAAAAACGAGAAAGCCTCCAAGCTCGCCGCCATCGATGCCGACCGCAACGAGCCCACGGTTACCGACCTCGCCCGGGATTACATGCTCGTCGCCGAGAAGAAGAAACGCGAATCCTCACTCCGGCAGGACCGCCAGATGATCGCGAGCACGATCGTTCCCGCAATCGGCGCACTCAAGGTGAAGGACGTTACGTGCCTCGATATCGAGCGGCTGCACGGCTCGCTAAAGGCGACGCCAGTTCGCGCGAACCGCGTTCTCTCTCTCTTGTCTTCGATCTTCAATCTGGCAATCAGGTCCGAGAAAGCGCATCGAAATCCGGTCAAGGGTGTTCAGCACTACCACGAAGAACCGCGCGAGACTTGGTTGTCGCTCGATCAGCTGAATGACATCTTCTCGGCACTCAATCGGTATCCCGATCAGGTCGCCGCCGACGCGATCCGGCTGTTAGTTCTCACCGGAGCCCGCGAAATGGAAGCGCTCTCTGCCGAATGGTCACAATTCGATCTCCACCGCGGCGTGTGGACAAAGCCTTCGCATCACACGAAGCAGAAAAAAACCGAGCACGTCCCGCTCAACGATCAGGCTCTCGCACTTCTCTCCCGGATGGACCGCACCGGCCGATACTTATTTCCGGGCGCAGATGGGAAGGGTCATCGTGTCGTGATTCGCAAGCCTTGGGCGCAGGTCCTTCGAATGGCTAGGCTCGCGGAAGCAACTATCGTCGCATCGAAACGCAAGGGCATGATGAAAACGGTGTGGACGTCGAGCGTCAGGATTCACGATATCCGCCATAGTTTCGCATCTCATCTGGTTTCGCGCGGCGCATCGCTTCAGCTTGTCGGAAAACTGCTCGGCCACACGAGGACGGAGACGACTGCGCGGTACGCGCACTGCGCACCGGAAGCCGTCCGCGAAGTCGCAAACTCATTCCCGCAGCTCACGAGCACGCTTCAGTAAAAAAGAATCAGCTCTTGCCCCAGCCCCGCCCTCGCGGGGCTTTTTTCTGTGTGCCGAGCATGTTCGACAGCTAGGAGGTGCAAGTCCTCTACCCAACCTGATGGAGGTGAAGGGTTAGCGAAGCGCAAGGGTGAAATAACACTCGTCGCGAGGCGG
>Ga0210406_10003135_pt1 | contig 18335 bp, 21 predicted proteins | sample IncBWC30MmetaG_FD_155454 | JGI IMG/M metagenome (GOLD analysis project Ga0210406, IMG submission 155454) | Forest soil microbial communities from Barre Woods Harvard Forest LTER site, Petersham, Massachusetts, United States - Inc-BW-C-30-M | ecosystem: Environmental > Terrestrial > Soil >... | reverse complement strand
GCATTAGAGGCCGCGCTTAGCGCGGGCCACACGCGGATCAGACCCGTGTTGATGACCGCAGCCGCCATGATCGTCGGGATGATTCCGATGGCAATCGGCGGGCCTGGCGAGGAACAGAACGCGGCGCTGGCTCGTGCCGTGATCGGTGGCTTGCTGTTTGCGACGCCGACCACGCTACTGATCGTGCCGTACCTATTTGCCATGCTGCGCAAGGGCAATGACGGCAAGCCTCAGCACCGAGTTTTTGAAAGGCCAATCGCATGAACGAACGACCAGCGAATTTACAAGGAACGCCCGAGCAGGGCCTCGTCATCAATGGCGTGAATCGCGCGGATGGGACCATGTTCCGCCGGAGCGGAAGGCTTTCACGCTGCATGCGCTTCGCCATCAGCGCTTCCGCGTTGCTGTTGCTTCCAGGCGGTCTCTGCGCGGGTGCAGTGCGGTACTACGACAGTCGGCACGACTTGGCGGCGGCCGCGGAACAGCGTCGCAACTTCGTGCCGAATGTCCGCGTCGCGGCCGTCCGCGCAAGCGACAGGATGATGACGGTGTCGCTTCCGGCCACGACGACGGCTTTCGAAGCCGCGAACATCTTCGCGCGCACCAGCGGTTACATCGAAAAGCGATATGTGGACATCGGCGATCAAGTGAAGGCCGGCACCCTGCTGGCCGAAATCACGGCTCCCGAGCTCGATCACCAGATCGCCCAGGCACAGGCAACGCTCACGCAGGACCAGGCGACGCTGCATCAGACCGAAGCAAGCCACGAACTCGCGCGCGTGACCAATGCGCGCGACTCCAATCTCGTCAAACAGGGATGGCTGACATTGCAGCAGGGCGACAACGATCGCCTGACGCTTGCGGCGCAGGACTCCGCTGTCGACGTCGCCACATCAAATATCGCGGCACAGCAGGCCCAGATCAGGATCCTGAACCAGGAGAAGGCCTATCAGCGTGTCGTTGCGCCCTTCGACGGCGTTGTTACGCAGCGCTACATCGACAACGGCAGCCTAGTCCAGTCGGGCTCGACGATGATGTTCACCATGATGCATAGCGATGTCATCCGCATACAGCTCTACGTGCCCCAGGATGAGGCTTTCGGTGTCGCGCCCGGCGTGCAGGCAGTGGTGCACGTGCCGGAAATTCCCAACCGCAGCTTTCCCGGGACGGTAACGCGCATTGCACGCGCGTTGCAGCCGGGAAGCCGAACGCTGTTGACCGAGATCGACGTGCCCAATCCCGACGGCACCCTTAGCCCGGGCATCTATTGCATCGTCGACTTGCATATTCCTCGGAAGACGCCGTCCTTCGTGGTGCCCGCCGACGCCATTGTGTTCAATGAAAACGGGCTGCACGTCGCCGTGGTCGACAATGGGACGGTTCGCCTGCAGCGAATCTCGATCGCGCGCGATTTCGGAAAGGAAGTCGAGGTTCAGCAAGGCCTCAAGGCTGGCGATCGGGTTGTGCTCAACCCGATGGTCGATCTTACCGACGGCAGGAAAGTCTCACCGCAGCCCGAGCCGGCGAGTTCGTGATGACTTGTCGCACTCCGTGAAGGAAATCTGAATGCGTACGCTCCTCTGCGTGACGGCCGCGCTGTCGCTGATCGGCAGCAGCTGTCAGGCGCAAGTCTCGACAATGGGCACTACCGCCATGGGGATTCCAACGACGCCCGGCGCGATCGTATCGTCTCCGCTGGCGGGACCCAGCCCATTTTCCAGCCTTTTTTCCGCGGCGACCGTTCCCGGAGCCCCAGCAACGACTCTGGCTTCGCCGCCACTGGCCCAAGATCCGACGATCCCCGGAACGAGCGTGAGCTGCTCTCCCATGTTGGTGGAGCTTTCACCTTCCGTGGCGAGCGTGACGTCCAAAAGCACCACGGCTTCTGCAAGCCCGGCTGCCGTGATGAGCTCAATGGGCGCCATCACCATGCCAGGCTCGAGCACTACGCCGATGAGCGCAAGTACGAGCGCGTTGCCCAACTTGCCAGCGGCCGCGCCCGTGGCAATCATGGGTTCGATCGCCGGCAGCACGACAGGGACGATCACCTCCCCATCTTCACTTGGAAGCTCTACCCCGAGCGGCTCGTGCACGGCGGTGCCCGGAAACGCGCTGACGAATGCCGCGGCTTTACCGCTCTTCACTCCCGTTGTCCCACCAAGCCCGCCGCCCGGAACGATTCAGTCGCCAACGGCCGGGCTCGACAGCACTGACACGAGCATCAGTCCGACCACGAGCGTCATGCCGACACCGAATACGGCGGCGTGCAACGAAAGCATCTCGATGGATCTCACGAGCCCAAACACGATGGCCACCGCCAACGCCAGTGGCGCCGCGGCTACGCCGGACGTCTCGCCGCCTTCAGGTTGCTGAAATCGCATGGAATGTTCATTCGAACGGCCTCCGTTGACCACGAAGGTCGTACCGGTGGCGAAGTCGAGTTAGAGAGCGCAGGCGAGGATCGATGTGGCGGAGGGGCCAAACGACCCAAACGACAAACGCTTGCGATCCGGGAATCGGTCGTGCATACGCGCATGGACGTTGATTGGGATGCTCGACCGGCTAGCTGGTCCGGCAGCACGTCGAGCCATCTTTCAGCGCACTTTGACGGCGCAGGCCTTAAGGGCTGAGGCATTAGCCGCTTCAGTGTGCGAAGCCCGCCCCGCTCGCCGCTCGCAGTCCTGGGCAAGCGCTCTAAGCCGATCCGCGATCGCCTGGTCGGCCATGTTTCGGGCAACGCGAAACAAGCTCCGTGCCGTCTCCAAATACTCCTTGCTCAACATCGTCGGCTCCGCGATTATTTTCTCGACTGGCGCAGACAGAACGCAGCGCATTTGCGGTACGCACTGCTACTTGCGCATCAGGCGCCCTGCTTGGGCGTGTATTTGCCCAAAACGCATTTGTATCCTTCTAACTTCCACTCGTGATACGGGCCGTTGGCAAACCAGTTGGTTATTCCAATCTGCGGGTTTGCCTGGCACGCAGCCATCCTGATGCCTGACTGCTCACTGTTGGTAACAACCTTCTCCAGGCACAGCTGGTTGCTGCAGAGAATAGCGACAAGTGTGACAAGCATGATGACCTCGGCCTGCTGAAGAACGACAATCGATGGCCGCGACACGGCCAGCTCTCCGCTTCGTAATCTCCGCACCCTGGCGAGATCCGACGCACACCCTTGAGAATAGCGAGCACAATGGGACACTCCATTCTGCCGTCGTTTCGATTTGATAGATTTGTTTGGGTGCACAGATCATACCGAGGTATCGGTTTTCCCGGCCGTCCACACGCCAGCTTGTAGCCTATGCGGGTGGGGACCTGACGACAGCAGGCTTCGCGTCGAAGAGGCAGTCGCAGCCGGCGCTGCTTTCCGTTTTGTGCATCAAAGGAGCTCTTTCGATGCGAAAGCCTCAGTTATAAGCCGGGATGACCGTCGTGCTCCACGATGGTGCCACGGCTTGCCGAAGCCGGCCGCCGCTGCAACGATATCGCGGAACCGGAGACGACCATTCATCTGCCGGGCGTAGAGCCACTTGGCGGAACGAGGACTACAATCAACCAGCATTCCGCCGAACCAGCTAACGCCAGAATTGGCGAGACAGGTAGTTGAGCATTTGCGGTCGCAATTCTCTACGACGGTAGCAAGTGCCAAGCGGCTTGACATGTATGGTGACCGCGTCGGCTGTACCCGAGCTCCAAACGCGGCCAGGGGCATCTATGGCTCGTGGACAAGGGCTGATCTCCGAGCTCCGGGCCCGAATCCAAATCGTGTGCCTCAGTTCCCCCCGCCACGGTCATGTGTCTCTACGGCGGCCTGGAGACATTGAACAAGGCCGTCTCCTTCGAATGGCTTCGTCAGGTAGCAAACCGCGCCGGCTGCCAGCGCATGGGCGCGGGTTTTCTCGTCCGGGAATGCGGTGAAGAAAATGAACGGAACGCGGTAATCCTGGCCACGCAGGTGATCCTGCAGCTGGACGCCGCTCATGCCCGGCATTTGAACGTCCGTCATGACACAGGCGAAATCATTGAGCCAATCGGACCGCAGAAACTCCTCGGCCGACGCGAATGTATGCACGATATATCCAAGCGACCTCACGAGGCTATCGGTCGTGGCGCGTACGGATTCTTCATCGTCGATGATTGCGACAATTGGCAGCTTTGACAAATCGATCTTTCCCTGATGCGGAGACTAGGCTCCGAAGCGTCACCGTCGCCGTGACTTCAGATTGCACCACGGATTGAGATCGGGAAACGATACCTGAGTATAGAATTCAGCCCTTCGGGCGTCGGATGCCGAGCAAGTCGGCCATTCCCACCAGTTCAATCACCGACCGAGCCTTCATTTTTCGCATCATATTGACCCGATGGACCTTCACCGTAATCTCACTGACGCCCAGTTTGGCCGCGATCTGCTTGTTGAGCAAACCGTCGACAACAAATGCTATGACTTCCCGCTCGCGCGAGGTCAGAGAGTCCAGGCGAACACGGAGTTCCGTAACGACCTTCTCGCTGTCGAGTCGCTTCTGGTCTCGCTCGAGCGCCCTGACGACGGCATCCAGCATCTCCTGGTCACGAAACGGCTTGGTCAGAAAGTCGACGGCGCCAGCCTTCATGGCCTGGACCGACATCGGGATATCGCCGTGGCCCGTCATGAAGATGATCGGGACGCGAATACCGGCCGCGGCCAATTCGGCCTGAAAGTCGAGGCCGCTCACCCCCGGCAGCCTGATATCGAGCACCAGGCAACTGGCTGCAGCAGGCATCTTGATCTGCGCAAATTCACGGGCGGAGCCAAAGAGCTCGACCCGTAGTCCCACGGACCGGAAGAGGCTGCCGAGGGTTTCTCGCATCGCCACATCGTCATCGATGATAAAGACGACACGCTCCGGCGCAATTGCAGGATCACGTTGTGATTTGGAGCTACCGGTCACGCGGCCTCCTCTTGGTACACCGGCAACGTGAATTGGAACCTTGCGCCCGGGCCGGCATTGTTGGCGGCCGCCAACCGTCCGCCGTGAGCCTCGACGATCGAGCGACAGATCGAAAGTCCCATGCCCATTCCCCCGGACTTCGTGGTGAAAAATGCCTTGAACAACTGGTCCGCACTGTCGGCCGATATTCCGACCCCCGAGTCAGCGACATCGACCGCCACCCGTCGTGCTTCGTCCTGATAGGACCGGATGACCAGCTCATGGGGCCGGTCCACGATCGGTTGCATCGCTTCGACACCGTTCATGACCAGATTGATGATCACCTGTTGCAGTTGAATCCTATCAGCCAGAATAATGGGCAAAGCCGGCGCCAGCTCCAGCCGCCAGCACACCTGGCGCGTGGTCAGCTCGCGCTGCACCAACGCTATCACCTCGTCAATGATGCCATTGATATCGAGCAGCTCCTTTTGCGATTCGGCATTCTTCGCGAGCGTGCGAACGCGCCGAATCACTTCGGCCGCCCTGTTCCCTTCCTTGATGATCCATTCAGCAGCCCGGCGCGCTTCGTCCAAATTTGGTGCGCTCCCGCCGAGCCAACGCAAGCAGGCACTCGCGGCATTGACGACAGCGGCAAGCGGCTGGTTCACTTCGTGCGAGATCGAGGCCGTCATTTCTCCCAGCATCGTCACGCGCGTGACATGCGCGAGTTCCGTTTGGGCTTTTTGCAGCTTCGCCTGGGCCTGCTTGGTCGCGGTGACATCAACGACCGCGCCAACATACTCCAACTCGCCGGCATGATTCCTGCTCGCGTGAGCGACGACACGGGCAAATTTAATTGATCCATCCGGCATCAGAAATCGATGCTCGTAGTCGAGATCCGTTCCGTCGCGAAAAGCGCGCTCGCGCGACTGTACCACGAGGGCACGATCCTCCGGATGAACACGCTGCAGTATCATTTCGAAGGTGAGGGAATGCGACTGGTCGTATCCAAGAATTCTGAACAATTCTTCGGAGCCCACGCGTTCGCCGGTGGAGATATTCCAGAGAAAACTGCCGGTTTGACTCACTCGCTGTGCTTCGACCAATTTGGACTCGCTTCGCCGCAATTCTTCCTCGGCCCGCTTGCGGTCCTCGATGTCGGTAGAAGAGCCGTACCATTTGATGATGTTGCCCTGCTCATCGTGCAGCGGCACGGCGCGGAATAAGAACCAGCGATATTCACCATCGAACCGCCGAAGCCGCGCCTCGAGCCCGCCGGGCATGCCAGACGCCCGTATCGCGCTCCATTTCTGCAACATGCCCTTCTTGTCTTCAGGGTGAAAGGCGCGAGGCCAGCCAATCTCCGCCTGGTTCAGTCTGAGGCCGGTGTAGTCGAGCGCGGGTTGATTGAGGAAGTCGGGGATACCCTCAGGCGTGGCACGCCAGACCAGCGCTGGGATCGTATCGACGACCAGTCGAAGGCGATCCTCCGACCTCTTGATTTCGTCAAAGGCCTTCTGCAGCTTTTCGTTGGCGAGGTACTGCTCGGTGACGTCGACATGCGTGCCAACCAGATGCTCCACTTCGCCGTCTCCGCCCAAGAATGGATGCCCAACGGAATGGACGTATCTGATCGACCCGTCTGGCAGCGCTATGCGGAAATCGACTTCGAGATCCCTTTTCTCTCGAACGGCCCGCCGCGTCATTTCGACGACCCGGTCCCGGTCCTCGGGGAGGATACGATCGTGGAAGGGTTCGGTTGACATGCCGTCGTCTTTCGGATCGATCCCGAACAGGTTGTACACCTCTTGGGACCGGTACACGAACTCCCGGCGGCGAACATCCCAGGCCCAGCTGCTTGTATGACTCAAACGCTGGGCCTCGGCCAGATAGGCCTCGCTGCGTCGCAACCTCCGTTCCGTTTTTCTTGCAGCCGTGACATCCATCACCGCGCCGACAAACTCGAGGTTGCCCGACGCATCTCTTTGACCTCGAGCGACGACATGAACATACTTCACCGAGCCATCCGGCAATAGAAAGCGATGCTCAATATCATAGCCCGCTCCCTCGCGGGATGCATGATCGATGGCCTTTTGCACGGCCGCGCGATCGTCGGGATGAGTGCGCTCGACAACGAACTCGAGAGTCGGCTTCGTCGTCAGATCCACGCCGCAGATTCGAAAGGTTTGGTCGGACCAGATAAGCTCCCCACTGGACACGTTCCACCAAAAACTTCCAGTGTTGCTCAGCGACTGCGCCTCATTCAGATATATTTCGCTGCGCAGAAGCGCCGCCTGAATCCGTTCTTGCTTCCGTATCGCATCCTGCAGTTCATCGCGCGAACGCCGAAGCTCCTGTGCTGTTTTCCTCTGCGCCGAAATCACAGACGCGACGATGAGCGATGCGGTGCAAAACAAGAGCAGGCGTGGAGCCTCCGGAACACGCAAGGTCCATAGCTCACTCTTCCACACGAATGAATTCGAAGGAGGCACCAGATAATAATGAAAGCTTAGAAGGGCGAGCCCGACCGCCAACAGTGCCGGACCGAAACCGCCAACCCACGCGGCGGCAATCACCGCGCAAAGCATCGACAATCCGATCGATTCCGCGTGCAGCAGGCGTGTTATTGCGTCAGCCACGATGATCGCAACGGCAACGGACAGAACCGCAACTGCATACGAAGTCGTCGGCGACTTTGGCCGCTGTTGGGGGAGATCAGATCTCGTCATCTGCTTGGCCGTCCCGCTGGAAGTGAAGACACAGCGTGCTGCCGGGAAAAGAACGCGGCGTCTGAATTTCCAGGAATCTGCAATCCGGCCGGCCGCATTCGTGGAGCCTTCCGGGTTCCCAGCGCGCCAGATTAGTGCATTTTGAGGGGGAAAGTCCGCCAATTCAACTGCAATCCGGGGCGACCGCGGTTCCGAAGGGCCATCGCGTGACACGAAATCGAGGGTCGCAGGATCGCTGCTCCTGGAAGGTTACCGGCATGGCCAGCCGTGACCCAAACGATTGCGGCGAGAGACCTTGGCTGGATGACGAAGAGGCGGACGGTTTCCCGCCTGCCTCAGTGAGGACCGGGGGATGAGGCGATGGACGCCCTCCGCCTGGCAGACATACGGTACGCGTGGGGGAGGAACGCGGCCGGCCGCTTGTTGAAAGACTAGGTTCGAGCAACCCGCGTTTCAACTAAACGGAGATAGCTCTCCTGGCTGGAGGTTCAGTTGGACCGGCGCGTTTACGCTCTATCTCATTTGCGCTTTCGGAGTTTTCGCGGCACAGTTTGCCGGCTGATGCTTGCCAGCAGTGCTGCCCCGAGGCTCGACAATCTCGTGATCTGGACATTCAGCATCCACTGCGGGCGACGGCACCCACAGCCCTACATCGGCTTGCGCCGATGTTCACCACTACGCTCAGCCGTGTGTCGAGGGCGCATATCATAAACCTCCGTATAGCTTTTCCGACCCTTTTTCATCATCGAACGCCTACCCGCCTACGATTGAGGCTGGAGTCTTACCCTCTTAGTCTCTCTGCCAATCGGACCAGCCGATTGCACGAGACAACAACAACGACGATCCACCCGAGACGAAGAGGAGGCAAGAATGCGCAATAACGTCCAGCACCTTCGTGACAGCGCCACCAAGCGTTGCCCGATCTGCGAGGGGAGATTTGGCCTGATACGGCGCTATTCCTGGCGCACCGCGCTCTGTTCAAAGAAGTGCGTCGATCGATTCCGGGCACGTCAGGAAACCGATCGCAAATGGCTGTGCTGGTCCCGCGCGGCTTAATAGAGCTTGCATCGTCAGCTGCATTCGCATCCGGAGGCGCCAAATGAGATTCATCATGGTCAATGGCAGGACACCCTGCGCTCAATCCGTTTGTGTGCTGTGTGAGAAGTCGATTTCAACAGGTTACCTGCGGGAGATCGGGACGCAGCTCACCTACTGCGGTCACGACTGCTATGCCTATCACTGCGATAGCGCCATTCGGCTTCTCGAAAACCGGGCCTGAAGGCTTGCCGTCCAGAGAAAGCCGGACGGCGGAAAGGACATCGCAATGAGCACTCGCGTCACGGGCCGCAGCAAAACCAGCGAGCAGCATCTTCCGAGCGCAGAGACCCGGCGGAACGAAGTTACGCAGTTCCTGGCCAACATCGATGGCGTACGAGTGCTCGTGCGTTTTCTCGTCGGGGATGCATCCGGAGAAACGCAATCCCGCCTTGCCGCCGGAAATGCCGATCTTCATTCCCTGGTGTCGAGCACAGTCGAAAAAATAATCGACAGGATTGGCGGATCGCCTCTGCGGCGTGATGATCAGGCAATACGCGCGCTCGCGACAGTTGAGCTGAGCGCGAGCCCGGAACATCCGGCCCGGCTCCCGACGCTATCGAGTGGTACTGTCCTGCGCGTTGGACCGCTGGAGCTCGATCTCCTGGATCGCACTGCGAAGCGCGCCAACCGTCGGATCGATCTGCGGCCGCGCGAATTTCAATTGCTCAAGTACATGATGGAACGAAGCGACAAGTTGCTAACGCGCGCGGCCATCCTGAAGGATGTGTGGAATTACAAATTCGTACCGGAAACCAATCTCGTCGACGTTCACATGGGAAAGCTGCGTCGCAAGGTCGACGGATCAAATGAGCCCCCTCTCATTCGCAATGTCCGCGGCGTCGGCTTTGTTCTGAGTGCGACCGCGATTTCGCACCGCCCAACGCCGAGACCTGCCCGAAGGACGGAAGCCTGGCCGCCGGACAACCCCTCACGGTGCGTAGAAAGCGCGCTGCAATACTGAGCAGTCAGAGCAGCGCTTCGAACGCAAACAAAAGCAATGGCATTCGTGCGCGGTTCATGCGCCCGCAACTCTCCATTTACGAGAGCCTCCGGGGCAGGTTCGAACTTCAGACGCACAGTAAATTAAGCAGCCGTTCAACTAAGGGGGCAAGTCGAAATGACGAGAATGCCGATCGCAATCGTCGTTCCACAGAATGCGCAGTCGCTGGACATTGCCGGGCCCCTCGACGCTTTCCTGGAGGCGAACCGGCAGGCCCCAAGCAAGTGCAACTACGCCGTGCGGCTGCTGTCGATTGAGCCGGACAGACTGGTGAAGGCAGGCAATATGTCCCTGCTGACGGACGGCTCGATTTTCGACGACCAGGAAGACATCGATACCCTGCTTGTCGCCGGCACGCCTGATTACATGCAAGCTTACTCCGCGGCCGCAGTGCACGCCTGGCTGCGACGGCTGGCACCTCGAACGCGACGTTACGGATCGGTCCGCACCGGCGCTTTTTTCCTTGGCGCCGCCGGATTACTCGATGGCCTGAACGTGACAACGCATTGGCAGCACGCTGCCGAATTGGCCGAGAGATTTCCCGAAGCCAAAGTCGCGCCGGATCAGATCTTTGTGCAGGATGGCGCGCTGTGGACGTCCGCAGGAGTAACCGCCGGAATCGATCTCACACTCAAACTGATCGAGGATGATCACGGCCGTGAAGTGGCGCTGTCGGTCGGGCGGCGCCTCGTCGACTTTCTCAAGCGGCCGGGTGGCCAATCGCAGTTCAGCGCGCATCTCGCGGCTCAAGTCGCGACGGAGAGCCGCATCCAGGCGGTACAGCACTGGATCCTCGATCACCTGCCAATGGAACTAGGCGTAACAACCCTTGCCTCGCGGGCTGCGATGAGCGTGCGCAATTTCACGCGCGTGTTTCAGGAAGAAGCAGGGATGACGCCGGCGGATTTCGTCGAGATGGCGCGCGTCGATGCGGCGCGACGGATTCGGTGGCCAGCTCGCCTGCACCGACTGGGACAATCTCGACGGTGCCGATGTCGCCGTGCTCGGAGTACCGATCGACACAGCCTCGAGCTATCGCGTCGGAACGCGTTTCGGGCCGCGCGCGATCCGCGAGATGTCGATGTTCCACGGCTTCGGTTCGGAAGGCGTTTTCGATTTCGAGGATGAGGTGACCTACCTCAGCGCCAAGGAGGTCAGGATCGTCGACGCCGGCGACAGCGATGTCATCTATGCCGACACCAAACGCAGCCTGGAGAACGCCGAACTGGCGGTGCGCGCACTGCTCGATGCCAGGACCATGCCGTACATCCTCGGCGGAGATCATGCCATCACGATGGCGACGGTCGCAGCCTATTCGAACGAGAAGCCGATTCACATTATCCACCTCGACGCACATTTCGATTTCATCGATGCGCGCAACGGCATCAGCTGGGGTCATGGCAGTCCGATGCGGCGCGCTTCCGAGATGGTGCATGTGAAGGGCATCACGACGCTCGGGCCCCACAATATGGCCGCTGTCAGCAAGAAGGACTATGATGCGGCAAAGGCCTACGGGACGCATGTGGTGCCCCTGAGGAAGTTTCGCGCGATCGGCGCCAAGCTGGCGCTCGCCCACATCGCAGACGGCGAACGCGTCTACGTATCAATCGACATCGACAGCTTCGACCCGTCGATCGCACCGGGTACCGCAGCTCGCTGACGCACTCGCCAGGTTTGCGGCCGGCAAGCTCTAGAGACGCAGGTCGAGAGTGCAGCGCTGGGCTTGAAATGCCGGCTCGCGCCAAATCGGGGCGTGCCCACCACCACCTGGACTCAATCAATCGATTTTGTCGAATATTAAGACCATAACAATCTGTTAGATTAATGTATCGCGCAACCTGACATTCGGAGTGAACCAGAGGACATCACTCCCATGACAATTGTTTTAGACAATGCGAGCTCGTTACCCCCGACGGAACGCACAACGCCGGTTCCCGCCCGTCATTTGCCGTCGGCTCTCGGCTACCTGCCAAGCATAGCACTTGCCGGGGCGATTGCCATCGTCGCGTTCCTCGCTCGAAATATCCACGGCATGGCTGTCTTCAGCCCGATGATCCTGGCGATCGTGATCGGAATGGCGTTTCACAATATCGTCGGAACACCATCGCTCGCACGGCCCGGTATTGCCTTCAGCCTGAGGCGGCTGCTTCGCGCTGCCATCGTCCTTCTTGGCTTCCAGCTCACCGCTAGCCAGATCGCTTCCGTAGGTCCGCGGGGATTGTTCATCGTCGCGCTCAGCTTGACGGCCACGTTTGCATTCACCGTCTGGACAGGCCGCGCGTTGGGGCTCGGCCGCAAGCTCACCGACCTGATCGCGGCCGGCACGTCGATTTGCGGCGCCTCTGCCATCATCGCAACAAACACGGTCACGGAAGCACACGACGAGGATGTTGCCTATGCCATCGCCTGCGTCACGATCTTCGGCTCAATCGCGATGTTTGCCTATCCTCTCCTGCCCAGATTGTTGCACCTTGATCCCCAGGCTTACGGCCTCTGGAGCGGAGCCTCGATCCACGAGATCGCTCAGGCTGTGGCGGCCTCCTTCCAGAACGGTCAACGCGCCGGCGAAATTGGTACGATGGCTAAACTGGCGCGCGTCATGCTGCTCGCGCCCGTGGTGTTCGCCCTCAGCATGAAATCTCGGATCTCGGCGGTCGGCGCATCGGGAAAAGCCGTGAAACCGCCGGTCCCGTGGTTCGTCATCGGCTTCATCGCCCTTGTCGGAATCAACAGCCTCATCGCAATTCCTGCCGATGCCAGAAGGGCCATCATTGCACTGACGACTTTCCTGCTCACCGTCGCCCTCGCCGCCATGGGCCTCGAGACCGATATCTCGAAGCTCTACGCGAAAGGAATTCGCCCGGCTATACTGGGCGCGCTGGCCTTCCTGTTCATCGCGACCTTCAGCTTTATACTCATCAAATTCATAGGTTGATCAGATCATGACGCTCGAACAGCTCCGGATCTTTGTTGCGGTCGCCGAGAAGCAGCATGTCACCCAGGCCGCCCGCGTGCTGAACCTGACCCAATCGGCCACAAGCGCGGCTATTGCCGCGCTTGAAGAGCGTTACGGTATCAAGCTGTTCGACCGCGTTGGCCGCGGCATCGTGCTCACCCATACCGGACGGACGTTCCTAGCCGAAGCTCGCGCGGTGCTGGCACGCGCTCGGGGAGCCGAGCAGGTGCTTCGCGATATCGCCGGCCTCGCGGTCGGGAAGCTGGTCATTGCTGCGAGTCAGACTGTCGCAAATTACTGGTTGCCCTCGCGGCTGCAGGCGTTTCAATCCGCCCATTCCGGCATCGATGTCAGTGTCAGAATTGCAAACACCGAGCGCGTCGCTGCCGACGTGCGCGAAGGCGCAGCCGATATCGGCCTCATCGAAGGAGAGGTCGAGGATGGCGCTCTCTCCGCCCGCCGGATTGACGGCGACTGTCTGGTGGTTGTGGTCGGACCGCGCCATCCCTACGCGAAGCGAAGGCTGCCATCGGATTGGTTGACGCAAACGCCCTGGATACTCCGCGAACCGGGCTCCGGCACGCGCGCCATGTTCGAACTCGCACTCAAGAAGCGCGGATTTCGGCTCTCCGAACTGACTGTGCAGCTCGAATTTGCGTCGAACGAAGCCATTCGCACCGCCGTCGAGTCCGGGATCTGCGCGACGGCCATCTCCAATCTTGTCGTGGAAAAATCGATGGCGGCAAAGACGCTGTTTCAGCTCGAAGGCGAACTCGCCAAGCGATCCTTTTATGTCCTGCGGCACAAGGAACGGCACGTCACTAAGGTCGAAGCTGCCTTACTAGCCAGCATCACAGCCGCGAAATGAACCATTAGCTCACTTCCGTTCTCGCGGCCCTCGGACAGGCTGCATCCTGCACCCACACCTCGCAGGAACCGCCGGTCGCTCATCCATTCGTCAGCTCTATCATCGATAAAATCGATCAGAACTAACCATACAATCGTTTGGACATCTGACTTCTGTTGGCCTTAAGTTCGCGTCGAGGTATTCGAAAGGAGAGCTTCGATGATCCCCTACAAACTTGAGCCTTCCGAAAATTTACCCGTCGACCCCAATGCGAGCCATTCGCCCGCAAGAGCGGCGCTGGTTGGTGCCCTGTCCAGGCGCTCAGTTCTCCGGCAACTCGGACTCGTGGGCCTATCGCTGCTTGCGGCGCCGGCCTTGGCACCGGCGCTGGCTGACGAACTCGTGACGTTGCCGCTTCCGAGCGATCCGCGTGAGCGGCCGATGACGCACGCCTTTCCGCAAAAAGGAAGCATGATTTTGCAACGGGTCAGGCCGCCGCTTCTCGAGACGCCGATGGAGGTGTTCGATCGCGGCGCGTTCACGCCCAACGACCAATTCTATGTACGCTGGCACTGGGCTGTAATCCCCAACTCGGTCGATGTGAACTCCTTCAGGCTTTCCGTGCGTGGCCATATCAATGTGGCTCTCGAGCTGTCGATCGATGACCTGCTCAACATGCCTCGGGTGGAGCTAGCTGCCGTCAATCAATGTTCGGGCAATTCACGCGGCTTCTTCCTGCCGCGTGTTACAGGAGCCCAGTGGGCCCATGGCGCGATGGGCAATGCCAGATGGACCGGCGTCCGCTTGAAGGACGTGCTCGACCGTGCCGGCGTCAAGGCTGGCGCGGTGCAGGTTCGATTTAACGGATTGGACGAGCCGGTCGTGCCGGAGGCTCCCGACTTCAAGAAATCGATCGACATTGATCATGCCCGAGATGGTGAAGTGATGGTCGCCTTCGCCATGAATGGCGAGCAGCTGCCACTCCTCAACGGCTTCCCCCTGCGGCTGATCGTACCGGGATGGTACTCGACCTACTGGGTCAAGATGTTGAGCGATATCGAAGTGCTCGACAAACCCGATGACAATTTCTGGATGGCGGTTGCCTACACTATCCCGGATACGCCGCATGCCAACATTGCGCCGGGCCAGACCGGCGTGAAGATGGTCCCGATCAGCCGGATGGTGCCGCGTTCGTTCTTCACCAATGTTGCAGAGGGCAGCTCGTTTCCTGCGGACAGTCAATTCTCCGTCCGTGGCATCGCCATGGGCGGCGACCATGGCGTCGCCAAGGTCGAGCTTTCCTCCGATGGCGGCAAATCCTGGCAGCCAGCGATGCTGGGCAAGGATTACGGCAGATACAGTTTTCGGCAGTGGGAGACAAATCTCGCGCTGACCAAGGGCGACTACGCGCTCATGGTCCGCTGCACCAATCTCGCCGGCGAAGACCAACCTCTGTCGCCGAACTGGAACAACAGCGGCTTCATGCGCAATGTGATCGAAACGCTCCGGGTTGTCGCGGTGTAGGAGACGAACATGAGCAAGCACATCCTGACAGTCAGCTGTTTGACGGCTGTCCTGCTGGCCTCGTTGCCGGCCCTGGCCCAGCAATTGCCAACGATCAAATCCATCAATGTTGATCTCCCATCCGGTGACAGCCTGTTCCCGGGCGGCGAAAAAGCGGACGCCATCAACAACAACTGCCTCGCGTGTCACTCTGCCGACATGGTGCTGAATCAGCCGGCCCTGCCGAGGACGACCTGGGAAGCCGAGGTCCACAAGATGATCAAGGCGTACGGGGCGCCCGTCGACGACGCCGACGTGCCGGCAATCGTCGACTACCTTGCGAGTACGAAGGGTACAAAATAGCCGGCGTGTGACGGGCACGGGCTTCTTTCGGAATGCGGAAGTCGCCCCGTGCGGATACGACATGATCAAAGCAGTTGGAGCCGCTCGATGCCAAAGGTGCACCTGATCGAGGACGATTCGATTATCGCAGAGGTAATCACGGAACAGCTGACTGACCGCGGATTCCTGGTGGAATGGTCGTCAAGCGGTATCGAGGGGCTAGACAAGGCACGTTCGAGCCGGCCGGACGTCGTGATCATAGATCGAATGTTGCCCGACGTGGACGGCGTGGTGGTCATCGAGGCGCTACGCAGGAGCCAGATGCGGATGCCGGTCCTGGTGCTGAGTGCGCTGGACACGGTGGAAGAGCGCGTGCGCGGGCTGAACATGGGCGGCGACGACTATCTCGCAAAGCCCTTCGCAGCGGCCGAGCTTTTTGCCAGGATCGAGGCGCTGCTGCGCCGACCTGCTGAGGCAAATGAAGTCGTTTTGCGAGTCGGACCGCTCGAGCTTGATCGGATCGAGCGCACGGTCAAGCGCGGCAGCCGCAAGATCGAGCTGCAACCCCGCCAGTTCCGCCTGCTCGAATATATGATGCGCCGGGCCGACCAGCCATTGTCGCGTGGCATGCTGCTCAACGAAGTATGGGGCTACAAGTTCGTACCGACAACCAACCTTGTCGATGTGCACATCGGTCACCTGCGGCAGAAGGTCGATGGCTCGGGCGAGATACCCCTGATCAACACGGTCCGTGGCGCGGGCTTTATTCTTCGCTCAATAGGGGCCGAACACGAAAATGAACGCAAGTTGGCGACTGTATCTTGTTAGTTGATACGCGAGGCCGTGCTGTTCCGCACAACCGACCTTGCCGGATTACTTCCGTTCGTTTGGTAGCCTGGTAGCAAGGTGAGGGTCGAAAAGTAGCGCGACGTGATGTACGAGATCAAATCGATCTCCGCTCCGAACGACATTCCAAGAGACGCAAAGCTGCTGCCTTCAAGCGGCAGTCGAAATCGAACCCAGTCTCCGGCCTCAGTCTCCCGAAAATGGGAACATTCGCGGCGGCGGGCGGAGACTGTCCGCTATTTAGCCAGGACAGAACGCAGCGAGGAATGGATTGGGTCGAGGCCTTTGACAAGCTGCCGTTGATGGCCATCCTCGCACCATGCGGAGCCTCGACATCATCAGCGAGAAGTCGCTTGGCCATTACCTCGGAATGTCCGTGCACAACAAGCTCGCGAAGATTCTCGCGCCCGCCAAGCCGCCGACCGACCGGCGACAATCGCCAACCGGCCCCTCCAACACGGGCGAGTGACGGCAAATCGCACACGAAGCAACACCCGCAAAACCTCGACGTGTAAGCATGAACTCCTCCCAGTTGCGTCCGGGTCACAAGCCCGCGGATCGGCAATAATTGTAGGCCCAAAGGGCTCAATATTTGTGGAAAAGGGTGGGTACCGATACCCTCACCTCCCGATTTTAGATTTTCGGAGTTGCGTATAACTATACCCCGGTGATACCTGACCGCCTCCTACTCGCTGGGGTGGCGTCCATGGTTTTCGCGGATCGACTGTTCAGATTTGGCCTAATCGCCCTCGGGATTCTCTCATCCGTGCTGATTGCGGCCGCGATGTTATGACCCGAGCCAGCATAGGCAGCCGGGCCTATGTGAATGCGAACCAGCGGCCTCCTCTGAGTTGCGGGCTTTGATCCGGTGCGCCGCCCAGCCGACGACATGAATCCAGTTGGATTCTATTTTCTGGCTTGCGTTGTCCGGCGGCCTTGTGCGTGTACGGGTGAGCCATTGGCTATGGCTTATGGTCGCCTATCACTCCCCCATGTTGCACTATGGTAGCGATCATTTGCTAGCGTTGGCTAGTGTGGTATCTGGTATACCATCACATTTCATAATGGCCTCTGCACATACTGGGGAAACACAGGCATGGGCTGGTATGGGGATATAGGTATCGTGGGATAAATGTCGGGAGATTGCACATTTCCGGTGCGGTAGGTGTATTGCACGATAGAGTGAGTTTGGGTCAAAGGGACCGGTCAACCTTGGTCCGCCTCCCCGATTTCCCTGAATCAGAACATGCAAATCTGAGCACACACGATATAGGCCCTCCCCCTCTGGAGGGCCGACCGAGCATTGATTTCGTTGACGAACCCATGATTGGATTGATTTTCCCCGTTTGATCCCCGATTGACTGGCGATTGACGCCTGCCTGGGATCAATGACGCTCCTTACCCTGAGGGGAGCCGTACTATCCCCTACCCCCGCTTCCACGGCATAGGCCACGGCTCCGAGAGATCTTCCCCGGTGCAGCGAGGTGAGCCTCCAAAAATTTCAAAAAAGAAAAATCCAGAGTCGAAGGTATCCTATGATTCCCCATCCGGAGAGTCAGAGTCGCCATGACCGACGATTGCGATCAGAAACCGAAGTTTTACGGGCAGGAAGTTAGGGACCAGCACGCACTGGCGATTGGCAGGATCGCTATGGCATGGAATGAACTGCACGAAGTTCTGGCGGAGATTTTTGGCTATCTCTTCAACGAGAACGACTACGGCCTTGCCCTCACCGCTTGGCATTCACTAGCGAGTGACGCCGCCCAGCGGGAAATGTTGAGGGCCGTGGCGGCAGTGAGATTAAAAGACGATCGAAGGGCCGCGATGAAATCAATTGGGCTCTGACGCAAATTGATCAAGTAGTCTGCAATCAGCGAAACACCGGCATTCATATGCCGCTGATGACTTTTACCGATCTCGGAGCGATCTCGCCCCAGATACTTCCGCTCGCCCTGTTCGGTAACCGGAGGGCAGCTTCGATGACCGGCAAAGTTTGCCCCCTATGAAACGCAAATCCGAAGAATGAGCGGCTATTTTTTTGGACTAGACCTACCATGGGCCTCCGCTTTGGGCACCGGCCCGATCACCTGCCCAGTAACCGATCAAT
>Ga0210406_10003134_pt1 | contig 18340 bp, 14 predicted proteins | sample IncBWC30MmetaG_FD_155454 | JGI IMG/M metagenome (GOLD analysis project Ga0210406, IMG submission 155454) | Forest soil microbial communities from Barre Woods Harvard Forest LTER site, Petersham, Massachusetts, United States - Inc-BW-C-30-M | ecosystem: Environmental > Terrestrial > Soil >... | reverse complement strand
CGAGAAAATCACGGCGCCGCGGGTCTCGCCGCGCTGGTCGGCTACGTCGTGACGATGCGAGCGGCCGAAACCTTGCTGCATGCACCACCCGACTCGCTCGCCAAGTTCAGCATTCCGGTGGGATTGCTGTCCGGCATCATCGCCGGCGTGGCCTACAACCGCTACAGCAATATCACACTGCCCAGTTATTTGAGTTTTTTTGGCGGCCGGCGCTTCATCCCGATTGTCAGCGGTCTATTGGGATTGGTGCTGGGCGTCATCATCGGCTATGCGTGGCCCTTTATCGAGCGCGGCATGGATTCGGCCAGCCATGCCATCTTGGGCGCAGGGTCGATCGGCCTGTTTGCTTACGGGCTCTTGAACCGGATATTGATCGTGACCGGTCTGCATCACATTCTGAATAATTTCGCGTGGTTCATTCTCGGCGACTATCATGGCGCGACCGGCGACCTGAACCGATTTTTTGCCGGCGATCCCACCGCCGGTGCCTTCATGTCGGGCTTCTTTCCCGTCATGATGTTCGGCTTGCCGGGTGCGTGTCTCGCCATGTACCACACGGCTCGGCCCGAGCGCCGCGCCGGCGTCGCGGGTCTGCTGCTCTCGCTTGGCCTCACCTCGTTCCTCACCGGGGTCACGGAACCCGTGGAATTCACGTTCATGTTTCTCGCCCCCGTGCTGTACGCACTGCATGCAGTCGCAACGGGCCTCGCCATGGTTCTCATGAATCTATTCGGCGTGCACCTGGGCTTCAGTTTCTCGGCGGGCCTTTTTGACTACGTGCTGAACTTCACCCACGCGCAGCGGCCGCTGCTGTTGATTCCGATCGGCATTGCCTACTTCGCGCTGTACTACACGGTATTTCGGGTCTGTATCGTGCGATTGAATCTTTCGACTCCCGGCCGCGAGGCCGAGGACACACTGGGCCAATCGAACGCACCCATGATCGGCGCGCGTGGTCAATCCTTTGTGGATGCTTTGGGCGGCGCCGGCAATCTCACGGAGGTCAGCGCATGCACGACGCGCCTGCGCTTGACCCTCGTCGACAATCGAGCCATTCACGAGTCTGCACTGACGCGACTGGGCTCGCGTGGGCTCCTGCGTTCCTCCAATACGGGCCTGCAGGTGGTTCTTGGGCCCATCGCCGACCAAGTCGCGGGCGAAATCCGCGATGCGCTGCGCGCCGGCGCACCCGGGCAAAATGCCACGCCAAGCTTGGCCGCTGCGCCGAACTTGGCCGCTGCCCCGCATTTGGCTGCTGCGCTACCTTCGGATGCCGGGGTATCCTGCGACGCGTCCGCCATGTTGGCGGCGCTGGGCGGGCGCCACAATGTAGGAGAGGTCGAGTATTTTGCCGGCCGCATGCTGGTACGCATCGCTGACGTCAATGCAGTCGATGAGCCTGCGCTCAAAAGGCTCGGTATCCGCGGTGTCGCGCGCCCCACGGCGAGTTCCCTGCAGCTGCTCATCCCGGGGATCGCTGAGGATTGGACGCTGCCGCTGCGCCGATTGCTGGCCTGAGCTAGGAAGGAGCAAACATGAGCGACACCGCCACCGTTTACAATCGAACGCCGGAGGAGTCCAGGCGCAGGCAATCGGGGCAATCGGCACTTCCGCCGACGGTGCGGCGAATCCTCATCGTCGGCGGCGGCACTGCGGGCTGGATGACCGCGTTGATACCGGCGCGTTCTCTCATCGAGCAGGGGGTCGAGATCACTTTGGTGGAGTCGCCCACCGTGGGCATCATCGGCGTGGGCGAGGGGTCGACGCCATGGCTGCGCGGCTTCTTCGACAGCTTGGACATCGAGGAGGCGGAGTGGATGCCGGAATGCCACGCCACTTACAAGTGTGGCATCACCTTTGATGGTTGGTCGACCAAACCCGGGCACGCCAGTTACTTTCATCCCTTTGCTTCGATGCTCGACAACCTCACCATGACCCAGTTTGTCCACAACACCGACGCCAGAATCAGAGGCGCCGATGTCTGCGCGGACCCGGATCGATTTTTCATCGCCTCGCGCCTCGCCGCCAAGCATCTGGCGCCGAAGCCCGCCGAACATTTTCCTTTCGACATTTGGCACGGATATCACTTTGACGCCGTGCTGCTGGGTCAGTTCCTGCACAAGAAGGCGTTGCAGCGCGGTGTCCGCTACCAAACTGCGCATGTTACCCACGCAAATCTGGATGAACAGGGCGCCATCGCGTCGGTCAGCACTCGGGAAGGGACCACGATCGGCGCCGACTTGTTCGTCGATTGCACCGGATTTGCCGGGCTGCTGATCAGTCAGGCGCTCAAGACTCCTTTCGTCAGTTTCGCGGAGAATCTGTTCAACGACGCGGCCGTTGCCATGCCGACGCCGATCGCAGAAACCATACCGTCCGAGACCGTCTCGACCGCGATGAAGCATGGGTGGGCATGGAAGATTCCCCTCACCCAGCGCTTTGGCAACGGTTATGTCTATAGCTCACAGTTTTGCTCGGCCGACAAGGCCGAAACCGAGCTGCGGGAGCGCCTCGGATTGCTCGAATCGGATACGCCCGCGCGGCATTTGAAAATGAGAATTGGGCGCGTGACCAAGCACTGGAATAAAAACTGTCTCGCGGTAGGCTTGTCGCAAGGGTTTATCGAGCCGCTGGAGGCCACCGCCTTGCTTTTCATTCAGCAAACCGCTGCGGTGTTCGTCGACTTCCTCGAGCAGGGTGACTTGAGCGAAGCGGCGCAGGCGCGGTTCAACACGCACGTCAACGAGCATTTCGAAGGCACGCGCGACTACATCGTGACGCACTACAAGACCAACAGCCGCACCGACACCGAGTATTGGCGGGCCAACGCGGCCAACCTGAACATCTCGGAACCGCTGCGGCAATTGCTCAATTTGTGGATGTCGGGCAACAGCATTGCGCCCATGGTACGCAAGCAGTCGCTCGGGCGCGGCTATCCGGTATTTTCCTGGTATTCGATCATGTCGGGGATGGGCATATTCCCGGATCAACGCGATCTGCGTCCGCCGACAGCCGCGGCGAAGACCTTCGGCATCGCGGAAATCGACAACTTGCTCGAGCGCAGTGCGGCCAACTATCGAGATCATCGTGAGGTGCTCAAGGACATTCCGCCGCGGCGCCGCGGGCAGACGTTGCAGGTCTACTTTTGGTGATCGAACATTCGGGCCTCTCCATCGAGGACATTCGGCGCGATGTGTTGCCGGACAAGCGTCCGGCGATATTGCGCGGACTGGTGCGCGACTGGCGGGCCGTGCGCGAGTACTTGGAATCTCCCGCCTCCCTGGTGCGCTATCTCAAGCGGCTCGACAGCGGGGCGCCAGTGGACGCGCTGATGACCCCGCCGGAAGCCGACGGTCAAATTTCCTATAACGCCGCGATGAACGGCTTTAATTTTCACCGCAATCGGCTGCCGCTGTCGGACATTGCCGCGCAGGTGCTGCGCTACGCGCAATTTCCCAAACCCCCTGCGGTGGCGGCGCAGAGTGCGCTGATCCGCGATTGCTTGCCGGCATTCTCCGCCGAGAATTCCCTGCCGCTGTTCGACGCGACGATACTGCCGCGCATTTGGCTGGGAAACCGGATCACGACGCCCGCGCATGTGGATGAATGGAACAATGTCGCGTGTACCGTGGCGGGACGGCGGCGCTTCACGCTGTTCCCGCCCGAGCAGATTGCGAATCTCTACATTGGCCCGCTGGACTTCGCGCCCACCGGCGCGGCAATGAGCGTGGTGACGCTGCGCGATCCGGACTTCGCCCGCTATCCCAAATTCAACGAAGCGCTGGCCGCTGCGCAGGTTGCCGTGCTGGAACCCGGCGACTGCATCTTCATTCCGCCGCTGTGGTGGCACCATGTGGAATCGCTCGAGCCCTTCAATGTACTGGTGAACTATTGGTGGCACGATCCGCTGGGCGCGAATTCAATGGCCGACTCGGCATTCGACGCGCTGCTGCACGGGATCTTGAGCATTCGCGCGCTGCCGCCCGCGACGCGCCGCGCCTGGGGCGCCTTCTTCGAACAGTACGTGTTCGGCGCGCACAGCGAATCCATCGAGCACATTCCCGCCGATAGGCGCGGCATCCTTGGCGAGCTGTCGGCGGAGCAACTGAGCATGCTGCGCGCACATCTGGCTAAAAAGCTCACGCGCTAGGAGCTTGTCCGATCATTCAGTGCTCGGACAGACTCCCGGCCCGTGTTGGAATCGGCCCGGCGAGCACCGCTGAGCCGACTCCTCGCGAATGGCGAGTTTCAGGCTAGGGACTGCCTTCCACTTGGATCTGCAGTTTGACGGCCATGTTGAAGCCGTACTTGTCGCCGTAGTTCACGCCGAAATCGGCACGATTCAGGGTAGCAGTGGCATCCGCGCCGCAAACTTCCTTATGGGAAACCGGGTTCGGCATGCACTTGAAGGAATCGATCGTCAGCGTGACCGGCTTGGTGACTCCATGCATGGTCAGCGTGCCTTGCGCTTCCGTCGGCGCTGCGCCGTTGAACTTGGTGAATTTTCCGCTGTAGGTGGCGGTGGGATACTTCGCCGCGTCGAACATCTCGGCGGATTTGGCGTGCTCGTTCAACTTCGGCATGCCAAAATCAATTGAGCTCACGTCAACGGTCACGTCAATGGAGCCGGACTTGGCCTCCTTGTCGTAGACCACTTTGCCTGAGGAGGAGTCGAATTTGCCCCGCCAAACCGAGAGCCCGCCAAAGTGGTCGGCGGAAAAGCTTGGGAAAGTGTGGTTGGGATCGAGAGTGTAGGTGACCGGCGCCGCCAGGGCGCTCGCGCCGAGCAGGGAGGCCAGTGACGCCAAAACAATACGGTTCATTGAAGGCTCCTTAGGACGTACAGGTATAATTTTGGGGCTGCCGCTCCGGCATCCCGGACGCAAATCATAGCCGAAAGCGCTCGGGTTGCCCGAGCTTATCTTTTCCTTCACGCCACTTTGGGAGTCTTTTCATGGAATTATTCGATGCGATCGCATCGCGCTCGATGGCCAAACAGTTGAGCGGGCCTGGGCCGAGTGCCGAACAGATCGCACGGCTCCTGGAGGCAGCGGACCGCGCCCCGGATCACGGCCGCCTCAAGCCCTGGCGCTTCGTTCCCGTCAATGGCGCCGAACGGGAAGCTTTCGCAAACGCGGTGGCGCTGGCGCGGCGCGACCAGATCCCCGCCTTTACCGATGAGCAGATGGAAATGGAACGCGAGAAAATCCGTCGCTCGCCAACCATCCTGGTGGCAGGCTGCGTGGTGCGCAAGGACATCGCCAAGGTGCCGGAAATTGAGCAAGTAATTGCCGTGGGCGCGGCGGTGGAGAACTTGATGCTGGCGGCGAATGAGCTGGGGATCGGCGCGATGTGGAAAACCGGACCTGCGGCCTACAGCCCCCGGGTCAAGGCGGCCGTGGGCCTGGCTGCGGATGACCACATCGTGGCCATCCTGCATCTGGGCACGAAGGTCAAATAGCGTGGGGGCGCAAGGACGCGGTCTTGACCAATGCCCACACGGCCGTGCCCGGTGCGAGTGCGAGTTCGCTCGTCGCGGCCTTGGTGACGCGCGCCATGATCAGGATGCCGCCGATATCGATGGCGATCAGGTCCGAGTCCTCGACGTCATGCGCGACGCTCGTCACCACGCCCTTGAGGCTGTTGCGGACGCTTAAGTGCCGGGGCGCCTCGGTCGCGACGATGAGATCACGCGCCAGCAGCTGCACACGCAGCTTGGTGCCGGGCGCGGATTTGCCATAGTGAACCCTCAGTACGCTCAAGCCCACTTGCACGCGCGTCAATCCACTCGACGCATCCGTGCCCAGCACAACGCCATCGACGATGGCGCCCACCGCATCGGCGCCGATGATCGCGCGTACGCGGGGGTGCAAACTCATCTCGCCGAGATCACCTTGGGCAATGGTCTTTCCCGATTCCATGAGGACCAGATGGGTCGCCAACCGCAGCACCTCGTCGAAATTGTGGCTGACATACACCATCGGAATGGCCAATTGGTCGCGCAAGCTTTCCAAATAGGGCAGGACCTCCTCGCGGCGCGATGCATCGAGCGAGGCCAAAGGCTCGTCCAGCAATAAAAGACTGGGCTGCGACAACAGAGCCCGTCCGATCGCGACGCGTTGCCGCTCGCCCCCCGACAGCTCGTGAGTATGCCGCGCCAGCAGCGGGCCAAGATCCAGCAGGTCCACGACCCGATCCAATCCCACGAACGGCGCCACGGCCGCACGCTTCAGCGCATAGCGCAAATTTGCTTGAACCCTCAGGTGCGGGAACAAGCGCGCGTCTTGAAATACGTAGCCAATACGCCGCCGTTCGGGCGGCACGTCGACGCCCTGGTCGGTGTCCAAGAGCACGGCATCATCGAGCGCGACCCGCCCGCGCTCCGCAGCCAGCAAACCGGCGATCACATTGACCAGCGTGGTCTTACCGCACCCCGACCGGCCGAACAAGGCAACGACCCCGGGAGTGGGGAGCTCGAAGTTCGCGTCCAGCGTAAAGGCGCCCCGATGTTTTTTGGCAGCTACTTGGAGCATCAGCGACCCAACATGCGCCGCACGCGCCGTGCGAACCACTCGGACAACAGCAACCCGCCGAGCCCGAGCACGAAGGAGAGAATCGCCAGGCGTGCCGCTTCCGCATCGCCGCCCGGAGTCTGAAGCGCCGTATACAAGGCGAGCGGCAGCGTGCGCGTTTCGCCCGGAATGTTGGAAACGAAGGTGATGACGGCGCCGAACTCTCCCAGAGCGGCGGAAAATGCCGTGATCGCGCCTGCCAGCACGCCGGGCAACATCAGCGGCAGGGTAATGGTGGCAAAGCGATCGAAGGCGCTCGCGCCCAACGTGCGTGCGGCATCCTCCAGCCCGCGATCGACGTTCTCGAGGGAAATGCGCATGGCGCGCACCATCAGGGGAAAGGACATGACCGCGGTCGCCAGCGCCGCACCGTTGCGCGTAAAGATGAGTTCGATCCCGAAAACCCGCTCGAGCCAGCCCCCGATCGGGCCACGCACACCGAACAACAGCAGCAAGATGTATCCGACCACCACCGGCGGCAGCACCAGGGGCAGGTGCACGAACGCATCGAGCATCGTGCGGCCGAGGAATTGCTTCCGGGTCAGCACCCATGCCAGCAGCAGCGCAAAGGGCAGACTGAACAGCACACTGCGCGTCGCGACGCTCAAGCTCAATACGAGCGCTGCGCTTTCGTTGGCGCTCAGCCACATCATTGCCAGCTTAGGGTAAGGGGCTGCATGCGGCAGGAAGTATACTGTGCGCCTACGTCGGACATTAGGATTCGATCCATGCCCTATTTTCACGCGGTGGCCAAGGTCACCGCGTCTCAAGACACGAACGGCGCACGCCGCATTGGCGTGCTGCTCGTCAACTTGGGCACGCCGGATTCGCCGACTTACTTTGCAGTCCAGCGATACTTGCGCCAGTTCTTGAGCGACCGGCGCGTCATCGACACCTCGCGCCTGATCTGGCTGCCGCTACTCTATGGCGTGGTGCTGCCGCTGCGGCCGCTGCGCACGGCCCGCAACTATCGCAAGATTTGGATGGCGGAAGGCTCGCCCCTGGCGGTGTATTCGCGGCGGCTCGCGGCAAAAATCAACTCAATCCTGCCTGCTGAATTCAAGGATCAGGTCCGCATCGAACTGGCGATGAGCTATGGCAATCCCGGGATCGAACAGGCCATTCGGTCGTTTGCGGAGACCGGCGTCGACAAGCTGCTGGTGCTGCCGCTGTATCCCCAATATTGCTCCTCGACCACCGGATCGGTAATTGACGGCACGAATCGTGCGCTCACGCACTGGCGCTCCCTGCCCGAGATTCGCTTCATCAACGACTATCATGACGATGACGGCTATATTGGCGCCCTGAGCCATAAAATACAGCAGCACTGGGACAGTGCCGGCGGGCGCTCGCATCTGCTCTTTTCCTATCACGGTATCCCGGCCTCGTATGTCGCCAAGGGTGATCCTTACCAGCGCCAGACGGAGGCGACGACGCGTCTGGTGGTGAGCCGCTTGGGATTGAAGGACACGGAGTGGTCGCATTGCTACCAATCCCGGTTCGGCAGAGTGACCTGGCTACAGCCCTACACGCTCGACAAGATCAAGGAATTGGCCGATCGCGGTGTACGGGAACTCAGCGTAGCTTCGCCGTCTTTTGCGGTGGATTGTTTGGAAACGCTGGAGGAAGTCGCCATCGAGTACCGCGACCGATTCCTAGAGTGGGGCGGTGAGCGGCTGACTCTGGTGCCGGGCTTGAATGACGATGATGATCATGCGCAAGCCCTGATGAGCCTCATCAGCAATCGGCTCACGGGCTGGATTCAACCTTGATTCCAGGCTCTGCCTAGGATCGCGGCGCTGTCCACCCGCGCGTCGCTGGCGCCGAAAACGGCGCCCCATCCCCGATCGCCCAGGCGTGTCGCACAAAAGCCTTCCGCCGCGGCGCGCGCCGAAGCATTGGTCGCGCCGGCGATCAGCAATTTGGCCTGCATCAAAACCACAAAGGCTTGCGCGAAGCGGCGGGCATGCGCTTCAGGTATGGCCGCGCCTTCGATACCGGCGGCGAAGCGCTCGAACGCCGTATCGAAGTGGCGCTCCTGGCCGCGAGCGAGGGATATCTCATCGAGGACCGCCTCGCGCGTGGCGGGAGACTTCGCAAAGGCACGCAGCACGTCCAGACACATGATGTTGCCGGATCCTTCCCAGATGGAATTGACCGGCATCTCGCGCGCCATGCGCGCCAGCGGCAATTCCTCGGTGTAGCCGTTGCCGCCCAACACCTCCATGGCTTCCGCCGCCAGCTCGCAGCCGCGCTTGCACACCCAGAATTTCGCGGCGGACGTGAGCGCGCGGCGCAGGGCGATTTCGCTTGCGGTGTCGCTGTCGAAGGCGCGCGCCAGGCGCAGGCTCAACGCGCAGGCGGCCTCCGATTCCAAGGCCAGATCGACGAGCACGCTGCGCATCAAGGGTTGCTCTACAAGCAAGGATCCGAAAGCCTTGCGGTGATGCGCGTGGTGCAAAGCTTGAACGACGGCCTGACGCATCATGCCGGCGCTTCCCGTGCAGCAATCGAGCCGCGTGAAGGTACCCATTTCGAGGATGGTCGGCACGCCGCGGCCTTCCTCACCCAATAGAGACGCCCAGGCGTCCACGAACTCCACTTCCGAGGACGCATTGGAGCGATTGCCGAGCTTGTCCTTCAAGCGCTGGATGTAAATGCCGTTGAGGCTGCCGTCGGGCAGGCGCCGCGGCATGAAGAAACAGGACAAACCGACGCGGGTCTGCGCCAGGACCAGGTGAGCGTCGCACTGCGGCGCGGAGAAAAACCATTTATGTCCGGTGATGCGGTATGAGCCGTCGCTCGATGCGACCGCTCGAGTGGTGTTCGCCCGCACATCCGAGCCGCCTTGCTTTTCGGTCATGCCCATGCCGATCAAGCCGCCGCGCTTCTTCTCGAAGGCAACATCGCGCGCATCGTATTCGCGGTTGAGCAGCCGGGGCACCCATTCGCGCGCGAGCCAGGCATCGCGGCGCATGGCCGCGATGGCGCCATAGGTCATGGTGGTCGGGCACAGCGTGCCGCTCTCAATCTGTGCCTGCATCAAGTACCCCGCGGCGCGAGCCGCATGGGCCCCAGGCTTCGCCGGACCTTCCGCCCAGGGGCTGCTGTGATAGCCCCGCGCGGCGATGCCCTGCATCAGTGCATGCCAGGAGGGATGAAATTCAATCGAGTCGATGCGCATGCCCCGAGCATCGAAGTTATGGAGCACAGGGGTGAATCGATTCGCGAGACGGGCATGCTCGAAGTGAGTGCACGTACCCAACTCAGCCCCGGCCATCGTCAGTTCGGACCGGGCCCAAGCCGCACCCTCGCGCTGTACCGCCTCCTGCAATGCCATGTCGGTCGCGAACAGGTTGTAGTCCGTCAAAGGCGGGGTTTGGTTGAAAACAGTGTGTGTGCCGGAGCCGTGATCCATGAATACGATCTTGCGCCTAGCGCGCGAGCAGTGCTAGATTCGAACCCATGCATCCGTCCGGCAGCTACTTTTCCCGCATCCCCTGCACCGCGCCGTGCCTGGGTTCGCTTGCCCTGCTGCTGCGCCGCTAGGCGCCACTCACTCAAGCGCCATCGGTCGGCGCATACAAGACCGGAAAATCCCTAAAAACCCGCTACCAAGCGGCCGTGAAGTTTGGTCTTTTGAGCGAGAGAAATCCTATGTTGCGCAATCCGTCTTCCAAGTATCGAAGCTTTGCCCCGATCGATCTGAATGATCGAAGCTGGCCCAATTCCGTGATCAGCGCGCCGCCCGCCTGGTGCAGCGTGGATTTGCGCGACGGCAATCAGGCGCTGATCGAGCCGATGGATGCGGCGCGAAAGCGCCGCATGTTCGACATGTTGGTGAAAATCGGGTTCAAGGAAATTGAAGTCGGATTTCCCGCCGCCTCGCAAACCGATTTCGATTTTGTGCGTGAATTGATCGAGCAAGAATTGATCCCGGAGGATGTCGTCATCCAAGTGCTCACCCAAGCCCGCCCCGAGCTCATCGCACGCACCTATGAATCGATGCGAGGTGCGCGGCGCGCCATCATGCATGTCTACAATTCGACGTCCATCGCCCAACGCCGCGTAGTGTTTCGCACCGACCGGGCCGGAATTATCGACATTGCGGTTCGAGGCGCCACCGTCGTGCGCGAACACGCCTTGAAGCAGCCCGACACCGACTGGACCTTTGAATACAGTCCCGAGAGTTTTACCGGAACCGAGCTGGATTTTGCCGTGGAGGTCTGCGACGCGGTCAATGCGGTATGGGAACCCACGGTTCAGCACAAATCCATTCTGAATCTTCCCGCCACGGTCGAAATGGCCACGCCGAATGTCTATGCCGATCAGATCGAATGGTTTTCGCGCCACATCAAGGATCGCGGCTGCAGCGTGCTCAGCGTCCATCCGCACAATGACCGCGGCACGGCGGTGGCCGCCGCCGAGTTTGCGGTCATGGCGGGCGCGGAGCGCATCGAGGGTACGCTGTTCGGCAACGGTGAGCGCACCGGCAACGTGGATATTGTCACGTTAGCCCTTAACCTGTATTCACAAGGCGTTGATCCAAAATTAGATTTTTCCAATATCAATGAGGCAGCGCGTTGCGCGGAGGCATGTAATCAGCTGCCGATTCACCCCCGCCACCCCTATGTCGGCGACCTGGTTTTCACGGCTTTTTCTGGATCGCATCAAGACGCCATCAAGAAGGGCCTGGCGGCGCGAACGGATTCGGATATCTGGGACGTACCCTATCTACCCATTGACCCGTCCGATCTCGGCCGATCCTACGACTCGATCATTCGGGTCAACAGCCAGTCGGGCAAGGGCGGGGTTGCCTACCTTCTGGAGCGCGATTATCAGCTGGCCATGCCGCGCAGGCTGCAGATCGAGTTCAGCCAGGTCGTTCAGTCTGCCGCAGATATCACCGGTAAGGAGCTGACATCTCAAGAGATATGGGATCTGTTCAGCCGTGAATACTTCGCGGCAGGTCATCCTTATGTCTATCGGGCGCATCAGCTGGCAGCTTCGACCGACGGCGCTGACCATGAGCGCCTCACCCTGCAAGTGGAGAATGCCGGCCATTTGGAGACCTGGCTCGGACAGGGGTCGGGACCCATAGACGCCATGGTCAACGCCACTGCGCTGCCTTTCGATGTCCTGTCATACGAAGAGCATTCCCGCGGTCAGGGAAGCGGCGCTCAGGCGGTCTCTTATATAGAGATAACGACGCGAGCGCGGCGCACCTTGTTTGGGGCAGGTATGCACCCCAACATCGTTACCGCCTCGCTGCTCGCGGTCCTATCGGCGGTGAACCGAGCAATTGCGCTGGGCGCGATGTCCGCACGGGCGGATTCAATTCGCACAGGAACATGAGGAAAGCTACGTAACTTATTGATATATATTAACAACAATCTTTTGAACGATCGCGACCAAAACTGTATGGAAACTTTCTGGTCAAACATCTGGTGAATCTTGTCGTGCTAGTTGAATGCCGGACAGAATCGGATATAGTGCGCAGCTTCACGAACTTGAGCTGATCGATGCTATTGATTTCAGGGGCTTTTCTCTAAAAATGAGCGAACGCGAAGACGAACATTTCGATATTGACGATGAATTTCTCGGGGAAGCCGAGGAAGCGCACGATTTCGATCCTCTCGTAGAGCGCCCGGAGCGGCGCCCGAAAGCGGTGCCGGCGGGCAAACGCGGCAAGGCGGCGTGGAGCCGGGTCGAGGACGTCCTGGCGGAACGCCAGTTGGAAAAGGAACTGCGCGATATATTCGAGGACGATTAAACAATCGTTTCAAACTGACCGCGCGCGTCTTCGACCGTGGAACTGAAATCACATGTCTTCTTCCTTGCTAGACAAAGCCCGGGCTTGGCTTGTGCTCAAATTCGGGGGTACGAGCGTCTCCAGTGCCGACAATTGGCACAACATCGCACAGGTGCTTACGAAGCGCATCGCCGAAGGCTTCCGGCCGGTGATCGTCCATTCCGCCTTGTCGGGGATCACTGATCGGCTCGAATCCTTGTTGTCGGCCGCCATGGCGGGGGCGCACGCTCCCATCCTCGAGCAAATTGCGCTCGCCCACCGGCTCCTCGCTGAACGCTTAAAAATCAATCCCAATCCGCAATTCGAACAGTTCATGCAAGAACTGCACGAACTGGCCGAGAGTCTGGCGGAGCGTCGCAGCATCAGCGATGCAACTCGCGCGCGAGTCATGGCCATGGGTGAATTGATGGCAACCGCGCTCGGCGCGGCGTTCTTGAACGCGCAGGGGATTGGCACTATCTGGGTCGATGCGCGCGACGTGCTGCGCGCGGATGAGCGTCCCAATGCGACGCACAAAGCCACACTGCTTTCCGCGACCTGCGATTTTGCGCCGGACCGGAATCTTCAGGCGAACTGGGGCTCTCTGGATAAAGTAGTCCTCACGCAGGGCTTCATTGCGGCCAATGCGGCCGGCGAGACCGTGTTGCTTGGGCGCGGAGGTTCAGACACTTCCGCCGCATATTTCGCGGCAAAGTTGAGTGCCGCGCGTCTCGAGATTTGGACCGACGTGCCGGGTCTCTTCAGCGCCAATCCGCGGGCGGTGCCCACGGCGCGGTTGCTGCGCGAGCTGCACTACGATGAAGCGCAGGAAATCGCCAGCAACGGGGCCAAGGTGCTGCATCCGCGCTGCATCCTGCCGGTGCGGCAGTACCAGATTCCGTTGCATGTCTACGCAACTCAGGCACCGGGCCTGGAAGGCACCGTCGTGACGGCCAACGTCGCCGACACCGCCGCGCAGGTCAAAGCCATCGCCATCAGGAAGGGAATCACGCTGGTTTCAATGGAAAGTCCCGGCATGTGGCATCAAGTGGGCTTTTTGGCCGATGCCTTCCAGGTATTCAAGCAGCATGGTTTGTCGGTCGATTTGGTGTCGACGTCGGAAACCAATGTGACCGTGTCCTTGGACCCGACCGCCAACACCCTGGATGGCGCGGCGCTCGATGCGCTGGCCGCGGCATTGGGCGAGATCTGCCGGGTGGAAATACTGGGTCCTTGTGCCTCCTTGAGTCTTCTGGGCCAAAACATTCGCGGCATCCTGCATGAGCTGGGCTCGGCTTTCGAATTGTTTCAGGACCAGAAAATATACTTGGTAACCCAGGCGGCCAATGACTTGAACTTCACCTTCGTCATCGACGAAGCGCAGGGAGATCGCCTGGTACAGCAACTGCATGAGCGGCTCATTCAGAGCATCGGCTCGGACAAGGTTCTCGGCCCGACTTGGGCGCAGCTGTTTGGCGACAAGGACCCGAGCGCCGCGCGCGCGTTGAATTGGTGGGAACAGCCGCAGAAGCGCCGCGCGCTGCTCGACATCGCGGCGCGCGAGTCGGCGGCCTATGTCTATGACATGCAAACCTTGGATGCGGCAATCGCGGCGGTCTTGAGCGTCGGCGCGGTCAAGCGATGGGCGTACGCCATGAAGGCGAATTGGCATCCGGAGATCCTGCGCAGGATCTATGCCGCGGGCCTCACGCTGGAGTGCGTCTCGCGGGGCGAACTGGACCATGCCTTCGCGACGGTGCCGGCGCTCGATCCCGGGCGGGTTTTGTTCACGCCGAATTTTGCGCCGCGCGCGGAATATGAATTCGGCTTCGCGAAAGGTGTCAGGGTCACCTTGGATAATCTTTATCCACTGAAGATGTGGCCGGAGATATTTCGCGGCAGAGAGATATTCCTGCGCATCGATCCCGGCTTTGGACGGGGCCACCACAGCCACGTGCGCACCGCCGGCGTGCATACAAAATTCGGTGTACCCATATCCGAGGCGGATGAGCTCGTCGCGCTCACTGAGGCCGCGGGGGTCCGGGTAACCGGGCTGCATGCGCATACGGGCAGCGGAATCTTCGATGTGGCCAATTGGACCGAGACCGGCGCGCTGCTGGCCACTCTTGCCAAGCGCTTCCCCGATGTCGCCGTCGTGGATTTGGGCGGCGGTATGGGTGTCCCGGATCAATTGGGTCATAGCGAGATCGACCTGGGCGTGCTGGATCGGGGCGTGGCGGGATTGGCAAGGGACTTCCCGCATATTGAATTTTGGATGGAGCCGGGCCGATTCCTGGTCGCGAGGGCAGGGGTGCTGGTTGCGCTGGTGACCCAGCTCAAGGGCAAGGGCGACGTGCACTATGTGGGCGTGGCGACCGGCATGAATTCATTGATTCGCCCCGCTCTCTATGGGGCGCATCACGACATTCGAAACCTTACCCGCCTCGAGGAGCCGATGAGTCATCGTGTCAACATCGTCGGCCCGATCTGCGAGAGCGCCGATCAATTGGGCGCAGATCGCTGGCTGCCGGACAGCCGCGAAGGCGACGTGATTCTCATTGCCAACTGCGGCGCCTACGGATACGCGATGTCTTCGAACTACAACCGGCGCCCACCGGCGCGAGAGTTTATGATCTGATGATGAAGCAAGTCGGCATCATTGGTTGGCGCGGCATGGTCGGTTCCGTGCTCCTCGACAGGATGCGCGAGGAAAAGGACTTCGATCTGATTGCGCCGACATTTTTCAGCACCTCGCAGGCGGGAGCGTCCGGGCCACAGTTGAGTACCGGCACCGCCAAAGTGCATGACGCGAATGACATTGCGGCGCTGGCGCGGCTGCCGATCCTCATCAGCACCCAAGGCGGCGACTATACGCAGTCCGTCCATCCCCGCCTGCGGGCGGCAGGCTGGCAGGGATATTGGATAGACGCGGCGTCGGCGTTGCGCATGGAAAAAAATGCGGTCATCGTACTGGACCCCGTGAACCTGGAGGTGATGCAAACCGCGCGCGCGCAGGGCATCAAGGATTTCATCGGCGGCAATTGCACCGTGTCGCTGATGCTGATGGCCGTGGCGGGCTTGATGCGCGCCGGAGTCGTCGAATGGATCACCGCGATGACGTACCAGTCGGCTTCGGGGGCCGGCGCGCAAAACATGCGCGAGATGCTGCAGCAGATGGGAGTGCTGCACGACTCGGTCTCGGCCCTGTTGAAAAATCCCGCGGCGGGGATTCTCGACATAGACAGAACCGTGAGCGCCGCGTTGTCCGGCGAGGAATTTCCGCGGGCGCACTTCGAGGTGCCGCTGGCCGGCAGCCTCATTCCGTGGATCGACAAGGATTTGGGCAACGGCCAAAGCCGCGAGGAATGGAAGGCGGCGGCGGAGGCCAACAAGATCTTAGGCTCGGAAGCCGATCCCGTGCCCATCGAGGGGATCTGCGTGAGGGTGAGTGCGATGCGCTGCCATTCTCAGGCATTGACCATCAAGCTGAGGCAAAACTTGCCCCTGCCGGAAGTCGAGAAGCTGATTGGCGCGGGCAATCCCTGGGTGCGTATCGTGCCCAACAACAAGCATGACTCGATACGCGAACTATCGCCCGCCGCGGTCAGCGGCAAACTGCACATCCCGGTTGGCCGGCTGCGCAAGCTGTCGATGGGAGGCGAATACCTGGCCGCGTTCACCGTGGGCGATCAGCTGTTGTGGGGCGCGGCCGAACCGCTGCGGCGGACGCTGCGCTTCCTCTTGCCGCACGTTTGAAGGGCTTCAGGATTACCCTATCGACGGGCGCCTAGGGCGCCCACATCACGTCGACCGGCGTACGCCGCTGGCGCAACACCGCCCGCACCGGCATGTCCTCGACCGGGCCCTCGGCGCTCGCCGCGCAAAAGGTGCGCCATTTATCCGCTCCCGTGATGAGCAGAACGATCCGGCGCGAATCGAGCAGGGCGCTCAAGTTCAAACTCAATCGAGGATGCGGCGCGATTGGCGACCACATGCCGACGCATCCCGCGACCGCCGCCGGATTCAGGGCGCGCGGCAGATTCGGCGAGCCGGGAATCAACGACGCGGTGTGCCCGTCATCACCCATACCGAGCACCGTCGCATCGAAGGGGCGGGGTACCCGCGCAAAAGTTTCCCAAGCGGACACGGCACCCAAATCCGGGGTCGGAGCGGCATTTTTGAGGCCAAGGAACCGTGCCGGGGCGGCGCGTCCTTGCAGGAGCACGTCGCGGACCAGCTTTTCGTTGCTGCCGGGGTCGGACGGTTCCACCCACCGCTCATCGGCCAGCGCGACGCAGACTCGGCTCCAATCCAAATCTTCGGCGCTCAAAGCTTCGAACAACTTGACCGGCGACTTGCCGCCGGAAACCACCAAGCTGGCCAGCCCGCGCGCGGCAATTGCACTCCGCAGGCTCGCGGCGAGTTGACCGCTGAGCGTGCGCGACAGCAAGCCGTTGTCGGCGAATTTCGAGGCCGGAGGGTCGGAGTTCGCCGGTACTGTCATCGGTGCAGCGTAGCATTTGCGCGCGCATTCTTGTAAGTGGCCGCTCGCGGCCGGGCGAAATACTCAGACAGGCTCCTGTGGCACAATGCCCGACCAGGGAGGAATTCATGAAGGATTTGACCGATAGTTCCATCGTCAAGAACATTTTGCAGATGGCTCTGCCGATCGCGGCGGGCATGTTCTTTCAGACGCTGTATTTTCTCATCGACTTGTATTTTGTCGCCGGCCTGGGAGATGCCGCGATCGCGGGAGTCGGCGCTGCCGGCAACGTGATGTTCGTTGTTTTCGCGGTCACCCAAGTGCTCGGCGTCGGCACCGTCACGCTCATTTCGCATGCGGCCGGCCGCAAGGATCAGGCGGATGCGAATTTGGTATTCAATCAAAGCTTGGCGCTGGCCGCGGCCTGCGCCGTGTTCACCTTGGCGCTGGGATTTTTTGGCGGGCCCTACTATGTCAAGACGCTCGGTGCGAGTGAAGCGACCGCGGCCGCGGGAATTCAATATCTATACTGGTTTCTGCCCAGTTTGGCGTTGCAGTTCGCCGTGGTTTCCATGGGATCGGCGTTGCGCGGGACGGGGATAGTGCAGCCGACCATGATCGTGCAGGTGCTGACGGTGGTTCTAAACGCCATCCTGGCGCCCGTCCTGATCGCCGGCTGGGGTACCGGCTACCCCATGGGCGTGGCCGGGGCCGGACTCGCGAGTTCCGTTTCACTGGCAGTCGGGGTCGTCATACTCGCCCTGTACTTTCACCGGCTGGAAAAATACGTAGGCTTCGTTCGTTCTCAGTGGCGTCCGCGAATGGCGGTTTGGCGGCGCTTGCTGCGCGTCGGATTGCCCGCGGGCGGCGAATTTCTCCTGATGTTCTTTCTCATGGCGGTCCTGTATTGGGTGCTGCGGCCGTTCGGGCCGGATGCCCAGGCGGGATTCGGCATCGGCATGCGCATCATGCAGAGCATGTTCCTGCCGGCAATGGCGGTCGCGTTTGCCGCGGCGCCCATCGTCGGCCAAAATTTCGCCGCGGGAAAATTCGCCCGGGTGCGCGAAACCTTTGCGTTGTCGACGCTCATCGGCAGTTGCATCATGGTGGTGATGACGTTTTTCTGTCAGTGGGGTTCGGCATGGGTGATTGGAGGCTTCACCAAGGACCCCACGGCGCTTAGCGTTGGTTCGCAGTATCTGCAGATCATTTCCTGGAATTTTCTGGCCTCGGGATTCGTGTTTACCTGCTCGGCCGTCTTCCAAGGCCTCGGCAATACCGTGCCGGCGGTGATCAGTTCGGCCAGCCGGGTGGTGACCTTTGTCGTGCCGGTGTTGTGGATGTCGACGCAGCCTCACTTTGAAATGGTTCAAGTATGGTATGTCTCGGTTGCGAGCGTCGCCTCACAGGCCGTATTCAGTCTATGGCTGGTGCGACGGGAATTGAGGTTGCGCTTGGGCGCCATGCCGGCGTCGGTGCCGGCCTAGGCGGCCT
>Ga0210406_10003132_pt1 | contig 18350 bp, 19 predicted proteins | sample IncBWC30MmetaG_FD_155454 | JGI IMG/M metagenome (GOLD analysis project Ga0210406, IMG submission 155454) | Forest soil microbial communities from Barre Woods Harvard Forest LTER site, Petersham, Massachusetts, United States - Inc-BW-C-30-M | ecosystem: Environmental > Terrestrial > Soil >... | reverse complement strand
AAGATTCGATCACTGAAGATCAGTAAGAACAGTTTCAAAGACTTCGCTGAAACGATACCTCGCCGATCTTGTTTGGAATCGGTTCGCTGTTTCCGATAAGCTTCTGCGGTAAAACCTCTATCGCCTCCAGATTCCCATTGTTGGTCAACCCCCGCCCCATCACGACTCTCCACTATTATCGTGCAGAGAACAAGGGGGACGACCAAGGCGACCGAACACCACCGACTCCACGATCCCGTGATAGCCATCGATCTCAACAAATTCGCAACCGCCAGAATGTGGTGTTGCGGTGACGATGAGAGTCACGAGCAGGAAAAAATCAAATCCGCAGAATTCCTGCCCGGAAACAACGATGCGCCGATGGTGGAATAGGTTCGCAGTCGTTCAGTTCATGGAGCGGACTCGCATGACCAATAAAACGGGCAAGCCTTATGAACTGCTTGAACTCCCCGTCCAAGCAGCTTTTCAGGTGATCGTGAACCAACGCGATGTCCTCGTTCCAGTGCGTGGCACCGTATCCATTCGCCAGAGACAGGCAATCGACGCCCGGTGCCGCCTGTACTTCACCAAAACCGCGAATGCGCTAAATCTCCGGCCTTGTTAACAATGTTACGGGCTTTTCCCCATGTCCTTCTTTTCAAATGTGTTCCTAATCTTGGCGAGGGACAGGTTAGCTTCACTCACCAGGCGTTTGGATAACCGGCGGTGAGAGCTTTTTCGAGCGCCGCGTCATACCCGTAAATGTCGTCAAAGAAGCGAACTTGGTTTTCCTCGTTCACTGCAGCCGTGCCGTACACAATCAAAACCGGGATGCGCGTGCCAAGATTCACTTGAAGGTTTTCCTTATCGCCATTCATGGTGGCTTTCACGCGCTCCAAATCCCATCCCGGATTGTTTCGAAGCACCCACGCGACAAGATCGGCGGGTTGGTCCACCCGAATGCACCCGTGACTGAAATCGCGTACATCCTGCGAAAACAATTGCGGCGCGTCCGTCCCATGGAGATAGACATTGTCTGGATTGGGAAAAATGATCTTCACAAGTCCAAGTGAATTCGTTGGCCCGGGCTTTTGCCTTACCATCAAGTGGCCGGTTTTAATTCCCTCAAGGACCTCGGGACTCACAGCATTCTCGGTCACCACCTCGCCTTTCGCCGTGATCACTTGAAAATTGTGCTTCGCGATGTAGTTGGGATCCCTCTGGATGTGCGGCACGATTTCATTCCGCTGAATACTAGGAGTTACTTCCCAGTAGGGGCGGAAGACTACGTACTGAATCTCCTTCTCAAATACCGGTGATTTGTGGCCGTACGCCTTTCCAATGATGACCTTCTTATAAAAGGAAACCGTGCCATCCGGGTTCATCGCACGCAAACGATACTCGGGAAGATTCACAACTACCGGCGGCTGCGCGAACGAATGCGGCAGCCAACGCCATCGCTCTAGCGTGAGCTTGATTTGGGTGATGCGGGCGGCCGCTGGCGTATTGAGCTCATTGATGGTCCGCGCGTCGAGCTCACCTGTGGGATCTTCGCCATGCCTATTCTGGTAATGCTTTACACCCTCTACGAGCGCACCCTCGTAAATCGTTGCATTCGGATCCAATTGCGTGGCAGCAGGAATATCACCGATAAGTTGGAGGAACCGGCCCAGACGGGCCAGGCTGGCGTAGGGTTGGCCCGGCCGTACCGTCTTTGGGGTCGTTTTCAGTTTCTCTCCATCGTCTTTCTTTGCGTATTGCTCGTACACCGGTAAAAGAGCCAACAACTTCCGGTACCCCGGAAAAGGCGGCTCGAGCTTTTGGAATTCGGCTGCAGGATCGGTGCTGTTTGCGACCTTGTTTTGAACGAACTCCGCAAGGCTGAACTGGCCTTCTCCGTTGTCCAATTGAAAGTTGAATTCTTTCGGGTTCACGCGGCCTACGTGGACCGCTCGAATGTAACGCAACGCCGAGACGGTAAGGGCGGTATCGAACAAGACCAGGTCTTCCTCAGATGGACTTTGTCTCAGTTTCGAAAGCCGCGTGGGCCAGCGGGAGGCGTCGTAGTCTTCAGGCTCGAGCCCCCTCGAGTTCGCGTTCTCCAAAACCTCAATCACGGCAAGCCCCTGCGGACGCACCTGACCGTTTTGCAGCCAAGCCAGGGAGTAGCCGTTTGCCTCGTAAAATTTGCTGAACTCCGTCTTGTATGGCGCAAAGTTTGGCCATCGAAGATCCTCGTTGCGAGCCGAATCTGCAATGGCGTGGAGGGCAGAAACACCGGCGGGCGTCAAAGTCCGGCCGCCCGAAACAGCAGGTTGCCGCGAGAGGAATGCCGAGGCACAGGTAGGCTCTCGGGTGGCAACGATGATCAAGGTCAGGGCGGAAAATAGGACGATTATGATGAGTCGAAGCGAGCGCATGGAACTCCTTAAAGTGACCGACAAACATGTTTTGATTCAGAAAAGCTCGAACGGTTCCAGAGAATCTTCCAATAGCTGCTATTTTATGTCTAACTGGACTGCTTAAGGGTGCTTTCAATGCAACTTGGGGTGACCCGATGAGTTTGCCGGTATGGTGAAAAAACTCGTCCTGGTCGCTGCCACGAGCAAGAACTCATTGCGCACCTTGATGGTTGGCAAAGCGCACGGATTGCGCGCTATGAGAGGAAGGATCGGCGGTCTTGCTCGTCCTTGGATTACGTAAAAAGGAAAATAGCGCTCACTCACCAGCCCCAGCTGATCTTGTTCCGGAAATTGACTTACGACTCTTGCGCCGGCTTTAACGAGCGTCCAAAACAATTCAGGGTCTATATTGGGATCGGTCGCACGATAGAGAGGAACGTCAAAGTGGCTCTGGATGGCATGGCGATTCTCGTCGACTTGGACGGGAAAGGGGCAGTTTAGGGCTGCGCCTTCGCTGATGGCTTCTTGATCTGGTTTAATTTCTCCGGCAAAGCCTCGGCTGACTCGACGGTTTCAAATAGTCTCAGATTCTTTTTAGCTTGCGTGGGCTCAGCACAAACTGCATCGGGATCGGCCACCTGAGCCTGCAATGGCAAAGAAAGGGTCGCGCAAATGATGACAAGTACGATGAGCGCGATAGCTCTGGTCATGTTGCCGTCGGCCCCCAGGCAAGGTCTGGTGAGCTCTCTCCTCCCGTGGTAAGGGCATGTTGCGTTCCAACGGTAGGATGGCGAAGTGCACGGCAGCAGGCAAGTGCCTGGGATCGGGCAATTCCCGATTCGGCAACGACTTACAGGCAGTGGCAGAGACTGAGGCAGGAAGCGAAAGAGCACCAAAGCACGCGATCTTCGATGCCCAGCCCGTCACAAGAGACGGTCCTTTAACGAAGACGTTAAGAATTTGCCGGTGGTTGCTGGAACGAAGCGCTTGACGCTCTTTCAGGATAGCCACAGATCAGCAAGCAGTTGGTCGAGAAGGAAATGCGCGGGAACAGCCGTTTAGCTCGAATGGAAGCTTGGTTGCACTGAATGTGCGCAGGAGTATTGCAGTGACACACCCGGTGGCCGGGTGAGTAGGCCGGCGGGATGGCACCACCGGGCCGAGTCGGCCCGGCACCCCGAGCCGCTCACAGATTCCGGACTTGAATCTCTCGATTCATCCGGCTCGTGCCACCCATTGAAGCCACCGCGAATCTCGCCGAGCATGATGCGGTCAGGGCGGTAACGCAAAGCCGCTTTCAACAGATCCCGGATTTCAACAGCAGAAAAGGCATTCTGGGCGCGACGGGCCGCGAAGCGAACCAAGTTTGGATGTGCGAGCCGAATCTCGGCGGTGTCCTCAATGAAGGCAACGAAGATCAATCCGCCAGCCTCGCAAGCCGTCTAAGGCTTGAAATCAAGCCGCACCCACAAGTTCCTTCTTCGTGACGACGCGTGCGTTTTTATCGCCGCGAAGGTCGGCAAATTTCGCATGACGCACATGGTCTCCTTCCATCCATACCATAATTAAGGAGAGGGTTCTACCTCTTGAACTCGTCCTTTACTCGTTCCAGAAGTCGGCAAGCGCAATTAATTGTTAGGCGTGCTTCTTGCGCACTCCCTTTACGTTGGTAGTCGTGAGCCTCAGTGACCAGTCTCTTCGGGATGGCCAAGAGACGATCTCGCGTTGCTCGGTCGGGGATCTCTCCTTCCAGCTCAACTATTTCCGCCTCCAGTTTCACAAGCGGTCCGCCGTTTGAAATCACCATAGTCTATATGCTCCTTCACTACGTCCTTGCAAAGTAGGACGTGTCACCAGTTGTCGCGGTAACGCAACGGTTTGCAAAAGATTTGTTTGCTGTGGAACGCTGCTTGAAGATCAGAAAGTTACATATGGCGACTTGCCTGATTCTCGGGGTTCAGGCGTGTTTTTGGCTATAACACGAAGTAACCCACTTGCGTACGGAATCATCCGAGAAAGGGGGTCATTTTGAGACTTCTCGGGAATGCGGCGACGTCAGCATCCTGGATCTCTCTAGTACGATCAACGATGAATGGCAGTGAGAGTGAACTCCTGAGCAAGCACCTGCGAGACTTGACGACAGTGGTAAACGCAACCTGTCGCTGAACCTGATGAACCTATCCCAGATCGATAGTTCAGGCGTCAGCATCATCGTGGAAATGTATGTTTCTCTGAAACGTGGTGGTGGCGAGTTAAAGCTGCTGTCTCCACGAGGCCGAGTGCTGAATGCGTTGACCATGTTTCCGGCTAATCGATGTTATTCCGTGCTTCGAAGTTGAGACGGAGGCTGTGGAAAGCTTCCAACCGCGAAATTTCTTCGCGACGCCGTGATGTGCGTTGCGCTAGATTGTCAGTTTTGTTGGAGACTTGCTTGCTTTGGAGGCGGCGTTGACAGCGTGGAGCGCTGCATCTTCCGTTCTTTCGTCGGGTCCTCAGAGAACCGTGCTTGTAGTTGATTCCGGCGCTCAGATCAATGAACTGCTCGACGGCGTTTTTGCGAGCGAAAGCTGGAGCGTTGAACATGTTCCCGACAATTGCGCTGCCCTCCTCACGGCCGCGGCCAACCCCTTCGCCTTGATCATTACAGGGTCGAGAAACCAATGCCCAGAGAACCTGGAAGTCGTTCACAAGATCAGAGCCATTCGCCCTCATGCGCGCCTTATCATACTCGCCGATCAGTTCACGCCGGGGGACGTCCTTGACGCCATGCGGGAAGGCGCCATCAGTTACTTCTCTGGTCCCTTCGAGCGCGAGGCTCTGATCGAAATGGTGCGCGAAGCCATGGAGTCGCCTTGCTGGGATGACGGCATCGAAGTCCTCTCGGGTACGCCTGCTTGGGTTAGCTTGGCGGCCCGTTGCGACATCGAGACAGCAAATCGCCTGGTCCAATTCCTTCGTGGAGTTAGAGATCCCACCATTCCTGAAGCCGATCGGGAAGCCATCGTTGCTTCTTTCCGAGAAATTCTTCTGAATGCGATGGGGCATGGCGGGCAATTCGACCCGAGCCATTATGTTGAAATTTCCTTCATTCGTTCCATTCGAGCAGTAGCAATGCGCGTCAAAGATCCTGGTCAAGGCTTCTCGCTCGAAGAGCTTCGGCATGCTGCCATCAGCAGTCCGGCTGGCGATCTCTTTAGCCACGTTGCCGTTCGCGAAGAGAAGGGCCTTAGGCCGGGTGGCTTCGGCCTTTTGTTCGCGAAAAAACAAGTCGACGATCTCATCTATAACGAGAAGGGCAACGAGGCGTTGCTCATCAAATATATCAATCCGCCTGCCTCGCAAACTGGCAGTTGATGTTCCGCACTTTCGCACCTACGAAGGCTTCTTCCAGAAGTGAATGGGTCGGCTTAGCTGGGTCTAATCTTCACATTCCGAAAACGCTTGCAGGCGAGCCCCCATAACTAGTTGAATCCACAGCACCCGAACTGAGGATTTTAGCGCTCCGAAAAACAAAGTGTTTTGGGTAAAGCGGCAGATTTCCCGAGCCCTGCATCCGTCACAGGAACAGCTGCCCGAAATCGGTCAAAACTCCTGATCAAATTCAGCCATCTAACAACTATGGGTAGCAGCGTTATCCAAACTCCAGCTTGGCTTCGCCAGATGGAGAGTATCCTGGAAGAACTCAACGAGGGAGTGATCATTGTTGACGACCAGCTTCGTATGATCTTCGCGAACGAGGCGCTGATCCGATTAGGTCGCTACGAACGTGGTGAGTTACAGGGCCGTACACCCGATGCCATTTTTCCGCAGGAAGACCTCCCTTACATCATGCGGCAGCATGAATTGGGCCAGCGCTATGGCCGTCATCGCAATGAGTTCTACTTTCCCCGAAAGGGTGGTGAAAAAATCCCAGCGATCTTCAGCGCGCGCATCATTAGGGGTCCCGACGGACAGGAGTACGGCATAGTTACAGTAACCGACATCAGCGCACAGAAACACGTAGAGGAGCAACTTCGGGAATCCAACGCCCTCCTGGAGAGGCGCCAGATGGAAATTGAGGCCGAACTCTCGCTCGCTGCGCGCGTCCAACAATCACTCGCGCCGCGCAGCTTGGTTTGGAACAACCTTGCGGTTGAGGCCTACTACAGCCCCGCGCGTATCATAGGTGGTGACTTCGGCGTGATCCTCCCGCAGGGCGACGAATTTCTAAACCTGGTCATGTGCGACGTGTCTGGCCATGGCATGGGTTCTGCCCTCGTCGCGAACCGCATTTACTCGGAAACTCTGCATCAGCTCGAAGTCAAGACGGATCCCGGCACGTTGCTGCAGCGCCTTCACAAATTCGTGTACGATCGCCTCGCAGTGGACGGTTTTTGTTTCACGATGGCCGCAACGCGTTTTTCTCAACATGGACACCGCGTGACCTTTGCTTCCGCCGGCCATCCGCCGGCAATGCTCGTCTCCGACGGTGTTCTTCGCCTGCTCGATTCGCAAAATGGCATACTTGGCTGTCTCGTCGACACAGCGCCGTCCGACTCGGCAGACAACATTGACCTCGCAACCGGCGACCGTCTAGTCCTGTACACTGACGGGCTCGTCGAGGTGTTCAATCAGAGTCACGAAATGCTTGCCGTTGAAGGCCTGGCGAAGTTGGTCCGAGAATCGGCGACACAACGCCTTGCCCAGATGAAACAGACAATCATCGAGGGCGTAACTACTTGGAGCAGCGGACCCATCGCCGACGACTTATCTCTCATAATCGTCGAACTGCGTTAGGGTCGGTTGTGCTGGTTGGCCGTTAATCTCGGGCTTAACCGCGTGAAACGTTCCGTCGGCACAAAGAAAATTTCACCGGACGGACTCTCCCATTATCTAACTATTGGAGTTACGCACCGGCTGATATAAGCCTCGCGATGGAGGTGGTCATGGCGCTGGGAATCCGGCGATCGTTCAAGATTCTTGCACCTGGCGGGTCTCTGCGGCGCAGAGTCGCCTACAGCCTGGCCATCGTACGGTTGATCCTTGTGCCGGTCATATTCCTGGCGGTGTATTACTTGTTTGCGATGGGCTGGATTGTGGATCGCATCGTCAACGTCGACGCTCCCGCGACAACTATGTCGGAACAGGTGTCGGTGGAGATGCTCGAAGCCCGAAGGGCCGAAAGAAATTACCTCTTACTTCGCGACCCTGCGTACGTTGAAGCAAACCGCGCCGCAATCGCGAAGACGCGAGAAATGCTCATTGAGATTGAAAATCTTGTGCCGTCTGACCAGTCAGACGCTCAAAAAGCGCTGGATGAGCTGCACCTGTACCAACAGCGCTTTGACAGGGCAGTTTCGATCTTGGGAGCACCAGGCCAAGCACCCCCCGACCGCATTCAGGCGGTTGTCCGCGCCTATGAAAAGGATTTGAACGAGCTATTCACGCGGGCCAGATTTAGAAAGCGTGCGCAACTTGTCGACGAGTTGCGCAGCCGCGTCGATTCGTTCGACATTCAAATATCGAAGACAGTGCAAGAGCAGGACCCCGAATTGCGACAGGCCACGGTGGATCTTGAGAACTCGAGCCAAGAGATCCTGAGGCGGACTTCGGAGTTGGAATCTCGCAGCTGGAAACGGGTCCAAGAGGATCACCGACAGGCGCGCCATCTAATCAACCAGGCCGAATGGGCGCTCAGTGTTGTTTCGGTTCTTACCTTTCTGTTGAGCGTATGGATCAGTTTCATCTTGCCTCGTCAGGTCGTGAAACCACTGTTGAACCTGAAACACGCGGTTGATCGCGCTGCCACAGGTGATTCCGCAATCGATTTCGACATCCAGGGAAAGGGAGAAGTAGTGGAACTCGCAAACAGCGTGCAAAATCTGGTCGAGCGCATGCACCAGAAGGAATGACCTGGTGAAACGGCTTTTATCGAACGCGCCAGCAACACGCGTATCCTACATCCTTCTCAAATGCGCGCCTCTAACGTTTATCTGCTCGCAGTCTGTCAGATCCTTGGACGTCGTTTCGAGACCGGCCTTGATTGTTGCCTGCACCATCCTTGCCCCTGAGAGCTTAACCTGTATGCGATCGCCGACCTTATAATCGCGCATTTGTTGCGGCCTACATCAACCTACCCGCTTTCACCGTGACCGGAGTAATTTCGAATTTTCGTAGATCCAGGATCGAATTGGCCGTGCTCGTTCCAGGAACGACAAACTCTCCCTTGATGATGTGCTCCATACCGCCATTCCTCGATGGGAACTAAAACGGCCGTCTCAACTCTCCGCCGCTTCACGACCTGGGGGCCCTTTTTGATGGTGGCGTTGAGGAACTCACGGAAGCGAGCTTTCGCATCTTGGACTTGCCAAGAACTCTTCCGATGTTCCTCCGTAGTTGGTCTAGCTCGTGGTATTTGCTGGCGTAAATCTCTTCTCACCTGAGTGCCTTTAATCAGACTCAGCTCACTCTCGCAAGGCGATTAGCCGTGAAATCGGCCATCGTATCAGATCACCAGAGACAGGCTTGTCGCATGGATGGGGTAGGCGTATGCTTCCCTTCGACAGAGGAGAAGAACGCAGGGAGCGAAATCGCGCTTTACGGAGGGAGATGACAATGAAGCGATTGGGATTGGTGATGGTGGGGTTGCTGGCGAGTGGCGCGACTTGCGCGGCGCAGGATGCGGCACCGGCTGGGCCGGTGGCGAATCCGGTGACGACGACGGTGAAGAGTCAATTGACGCGCTACGAGAAAAATATGGTGGCAGCGGCGGATTTGATGCCTGCGGAGAAATATAATTTCAAGCCGACGCCGGAGATGAACTCGTTCGGGCATGTGGTGATGCATATCGCGCAGTCGAACTATTTTCTGTGCGCAAAGATTTCGGGACAGGCGGCTCCGGACGTGAAGCCCGCGGATACAGATGGGAAGGACAAACTGGTGGCCGGGTTGAAAGCTTCGTTTGAGTTTTGCAGCACGGCGCTGGCGGGCGTGGACGATTCGAAACTGAGCGACCCCATGACACTGTTTGGGAACCGGCAGACGTCGCGCGCGGGGGCGCTGATCACGTTGAGCGACGATTGGTACGACCACTACGGAGCGCAAGCTATGTACCTGCGGCTTAATGGGATACTGCCGCCGACGGCACAGCCTGCCAAATAGTTTGCGCTTTCGGATTCTTGCATCTCCTGGCAGAAGAAGGGGTCTGGGGAAGGGGACGGCATTTGAGTCCCTTTCCCCAGTAGTCCTTTAGAAATCTTCCCGCTGTTTCTCTTTGTTCCGGCGTGTCAACGACCTTAAGACACATGCTGACGGAATTTAGTGAGCATTTCATGTGACTTGGAATGGCTTGTTGATCCATGCCTCGGTGGGGACGGCGGGTGGCCTTGGGGCGTTTCGCACCAAGCGCTCCGGATGAAGTTGATAAACAGTATCCCCGGTGCTTGCCCTTGACAGTGTCCAGTGTCAGGCAACAAGATACCTGCTCGCGCAATTTGACTCTCCGTCCAATCGATGACCAGTGTGTGCTCTTGGTCGACAATGTCCGTGGCGCGCTTTTAAGTGTTTCCGAATCTCACGTCGCGTGGCACAGGAGATGAAGATGAACAATACCGAACACGTGTATGCGCCACCCAGCGTCCTTACTGCGGGAGGTACTCCCACCGACTTGCGCACTTTGCTCAACGGGGAAGACTTGCTTTCCAAGACGCAAGCATTGCGTCTTTCCACTGTCGACGCCGATGGATGGCCGCGCGCCGCAGTTCTCAGCGCTGGAGAAGTTCTGGCGCTCCCGAATAACCGCCTGCGTTTCGCCATCTTTCCTGACTCGGTGACGGCAGCGAACTTGATGCGGGATGGCAGGGTCACACTCACAATGTCGCTGAATGGCGGCATATGCGAATTGCGAATGCGGGCCCATAAATATAGCGATGGCACACAAGAGGTGCCACTGGCCTTTTTCGAAGCAGAGGTGATCGAGTTGCGCGAGCACCGCGCTCCCTACGCCGAAGTAACGACAGGAATCGCCTTCACTCTACGAAATCCATCAGCTGTGCTGGCTCGATGGCAGCGACAAATCTCCGCGCTACGAGCGATTTCGTAATCGGCGACTCCGCAAAACGGACATCTAATATGACAGCCTTCACAGATCTGCGTGATTTTCTCCAACTTCTGGAAACACAAAAACAGCTTCTCCGCATCGTCGACGAGGTGAGTCTGGAACCAGACTTGGCTGCCGCGGGGCGTGCCATCAACCAGGTGGCGGGCGAGAACAGCCCAGCGATCCACTTCACCCGCTTAAAGGGCTACCAGAACGCCGAAGTCGTCATGAACGTCCATGGTTCCTGGCCCAACCTTGCGCTGGTGCTTGGGATGCCGAAGGATTCCACTCTCAACCAACAATTTTTCGAATTCATCCGTCGCTATCAGCAGTTTCCTGGAACAATGCAACACCTTAACAGCGCACCATGGCAGGAAGTCGTGGTCGAGAAAGAGATCAACCTTTTTTCTCTTCTCCCCCTTTTCCGCCTAAATCAGGGGGACGGCGGTTTTTATTTGGACAAGGCCTGCATTATCAGCCGGGACCTTGATGATTGGGACAATGAAGACGTCCAAAACGTGGGTATGTATCGCTTACAAGTTAAAGACAAGAGTCGCCTTGGCATCCAGCCGGTTCCCCAGCACGACATTGCAATTCACATCGAGCATGCCGAGGCGCGCGGCCAAGATTTGCCTGTGGTCAACATTTCAAACTCTGGGTACCGCAAGGAGTGGGGCGGCGATTACAAGAAGCCGGGCTTCTTCGCGCGCTTCAAGGCGTTCCTTTCGCAACTAGTGCCCAAAATCGGCCCGTTCAGCACCCTCGCCTTTCATCCACCCACACCTGCTGTGGAACAGATATACATGCACAGTTTCAACGAGAGCCTGGACCATTATCGATTGTTGCTCCTGGCGCAAGGGGAAGGCAGATTGCTATTGCCCAACGACAACCTCGACACCGGTGGACTAACCGGGCCGGCTGTCTACCGACTCACAGATGAAACCTACGCAAACTTGCTGGGCACGACGAGCGGAAGGCCTATTTCGGACGCGTTGCGTCGGGACATTCTCGCCTATTACGAGGACCTCGAGAGAGGGTTCGCAACCAAGAAAGATCCGGAGGCTTGGCAAAAAGTACTCAGTGAATTGGATAGGTTGAAAGCCATGCCGACCGCTGGCGAACCCAAGGATTGATTTACGTTTAAGATGACTGTTTGTGCCCTTTAAGCGGCATAGGCGTGGTCCCGGGCAATTTCCTGTTCCATTTGATGTTTTTCCCAGCAGCTTACTTCCTGGCCGGCGAAGAGTTCGGCGTGGTAGCGGCGGTAGTTCGCCTCACCCCCATTGCGCGAAAGGTGGTGAATTTTTTCCCGAATCCATCTTTGCCCTGGCACAATGGAAGATCCGCAGTAGGCGCATTGGTTCGCACAGTAGACGACCATGTTTCCTCCAGTTCCCTAGATGCAAAGAGGCGACCGCAGGCCGCCCCCCGAATGGATTAATGATTTAGCTTCAATCCGAACTTCCCGAGGCAGAGGTGCCGCTGTGTGATCTCGCCGCGGCTTCCATGATTGCCGAACGGGAAACTGGAATGTTGAATACGTGGTCAGCTGTTTCGATCTTGCTGAGGAAGTACTGACCCTCAACTTGTTCGAGACTGATTTGGGCTTTGTCGGCAGGAATGTTTTCGACATCAGTCGCAAGTACTATCGCGCTCGTACGGTTTTCGAAGCTGCTGAAGACGAGCAACCTTTCGATTGAGTTAGGCACACGGTTCACCCTATAGGTACCTGCCGGAAGTGTTTTGCCAGCGACCACAAACTCGTGGGGTATGTTGACCACGATTTGATCGACAGACTGGCCCTTGGCGGCCTTGGCCAAACCGGCGGCGCCGATTAGGGCAATCAAAATACGCAAGTACTGCTTTCTCATCATTTCCCCTTTGAACGCTTAAAGCGTAATTGTAGATTGTTACCGCTCCGAAGCTTTTACTCTGCCAGAACTGCGCTTAGCGGAATCCATCCTCAAAACGTGTACAGATGATGAGACGCGCTTTTCGCTACGAAGTAACAGAATTGGATGTAAAGACCTCGACACCTGCAGGTCTCGATCATGTCTCGCGCACTGCGCCTGGTTCTCCCTCGGCAGCGCGCCTGCGATAAAACACTAACGCGTTTTTTGCTTTTTTTACCAGGCACCACTCGATGCGAGATCAGATCGGCGAGGCGGGACAGATCGATCAAGGGTTACAGTCATGCGCGGCCTGGACGATCTCCGCCAAGGCAAGATTCTCTACGTTGGCATCTCGGACGCTCCCGCATGGTGGATCGCTCAGGCAAATACTCTGGCGGAACTTCGAGGCTGGACACAGTTCGTCGGGTTGCAAATCGAGTACAGCCTCATTGAGCGGACGGTCGAGCGCGAACTGATTCCTATGGCGAAAGCTTTGAACCTGGGCGTTTTGGCTTGGTCTCTGCTGGCGAGTGGTGTTCTGACCGGGAAGTATCACGGTGAAGGCAAAACTGACGGTGGGCGGAGGTCCAACGAGGGAATGAAGGATTCCTTCCCGAGGAGCAACGCGCGACGCGGATTATCTCGGCGGTAAAGGCGCTCTCTGAACAGACCGGTTGCAGCATGGCGCAAGTCGCGCTCGCCTGGTTGCGGTATCAAACGGTGCCAGTGATCCCGATTATTGGAGCGCGGAAGGTATCTCAACTGCAAGACAATCTCTCCAGTTTGGATCTAGAACTCTCCGCCGAACAATTGAAATCCCTCCATGGAGCAAGGCGAGTCGAGCTCGGATTCCCCCAGAGTATTTACGACAGAGAAATGGTTCGTGCAATTAGGTATGGCGGCACGTGGGATCGCTTGCTGCTCTAAGTAGTGCGGCCCTTCAGGCAGAATAGTGATGCAGGTGCCGGCGTTTAAGCTTCCCGATTGCTCGCGAGCTACGGGGTAATCGGAAACGATCCTCTACCCGCACTAAACATCCGCACATGGAATCGATCGAGCCGGGCGAGCATTGGGCTTGGCGTTTTGTGGATGATATGATGGTGGATTGAATGGCACGGAGAATAATTTGGCGAGTTCCTCTCACTCCACCGAACCGCATCGGCTCTTCATAGATCGTTACTTCGAAGAGCTGCTGGCGCGCGGTATCCAGTATTTCCTGCCCTCCAGCGAACTCACAATCGTAGGACGCTCTGAAGAAGGAAAACCTGAATTGCATTCGCACTTGCGGGACGGTGGGGCGGATCTGGAGTGGCTCGGAGCGAAGTATTCTCTCGTCAATCAGGGCAAAGACTTCACAGAACACGAGCAGAAGCTGTTAAAGGGTATCGGAAAAGTGCTCTCCACGAGATACCAGTTGCTGTTCGACGCCGAAGTGGTGGCGCGGAGCTCAGAGAGCTTCAACGGTTTGCCGGAAGATCACTACGTTTCGGGATTTCTCGATCCGTATGTTTTTGCCGGTACGGCGACGCTGGCCAAGGTCACAGATCGTGTTTCCGAGGCAATCGAGGTGCTGCGAATCAGCGCGCTGAGCACCTACGAAGACCGCAGAATCTCGACGGGCGCACTGCTGTTCGGATTTCAGCCGGATGCTTGCCACGCACTGCCTTCGCAGCCCGTTGGAGCCTTACCTTATTCGAGCGAGTTGACGTCGATTCGAAGTTTTCATCGAATCTGTGATGGGTTGCGCACGGTAGCATTGGTAGATCGCGCGGGACTAATGGTTGAGTTGGTGGACGTCGCGGAGTGGGCGCTTCCGTTCGCCGATTTCGAACTTCCAGTGCCAAGCGCGCGGCGCTACGAAGCACATAATCGCGCAACGTTGTGCGGAGGCCACGTCTGCATGGTTTTGACGCCCAACGGAGAGATCAAGATCTTCGCGGATGGCGCCCAGGTGTTCAGTTTCCTTGACGGGCGCTGGCATCTGACGGACGCCGTCGAGAAGTATCGAGTCTGGGAAGAGGCGCTGGGGAACAAGGAGCTGGCGCACCGGCTGTTTTCGGTCGCGCTCAATCTCGCGGAAGGACGACGTGGGGGATTGTTTGTCATCCTCGACGATCGGAGGAAAGCACGCGAATTGCTGGGCAATCGCGATCTGCTTCATCAGAAACACGAATCGGCGAAAGCCGGATCAAAGAATCAGCTCCACTATCTTTTGCGCTGCCAACGCGTGACGGAGCTTTCGCAGCCCGTCCTGGAAACGATTGCACGTATCGATGGAAGCATCGTGCTTGACCGGGACGGGAATCTGCTGGCGTTCGGAGCGATTCTCCGGCACAGTCCGGTGGTTGTAACGCCGGACGAAGTCGCGGAGGGCAGTCGCACGGCGGCAGCGATCGCGGCCTCGCAGTTTGGAAATGTCCTGAAGGTGAGCGAGGACGGGCGGCTATCGTTTTACAAGAGCGGGCATTGCGTTTGGGACTTTTGAGATGCGCCCGCTCCCTTAGAGTTGCGGTTCGGTGCTGGGGTGGGCCGCTCACGCGGGTACCCAGGTTCACTTTCTTCTTCAAACAATAAATCCTTTCCAAGTACGCGAGCAACCGGACTACCCCCGGAAGCTACACGTCATGAATTAGCGCCCGCGCGGGAATCAGCCTAACGCAGAGGCAGCCCCTAAGCACGAGGCTTCCGATCGACAACACTAGTCACCCCGTATGCCGGGGAGATCGCGTCGAAACACCAGCGGTCTAGCTGGTCAGATTTGGGCCATGCCGCCGTCGACGAAGAGCTCAACGCCAGTGACCTAGCTACTTTCGTCGGAAGCAAGAAAAGAGACCACTTTAGCGACTTCGTCCAAGGTCCCCGTACGACCGAGCGGTATCTTGTCCAGGCACTGCCTATGTATTGTTTGATTTGTTCGTCAGTCAGGCCGAGGGCATTGCGGTAGCCCGGAGAAGGAATCACGCCAGGACTCACAGCGTTCACACGGATTTTGCGGTCTTTTAGATCCGAGGTGAAGGTGCGCGCGAAGGACCGCACGGCGGCTTTGGATGCGCTGTATACGCTGAGCGCGGGCGATCCGGTACTCGAAACGATGGACGCATTCAGAATGATGGAGCTTCCATCCTTTAGGAGCGGAAGCGCCTTTTGCACGCTGAACAGAAGACCCTTGACGTTGGCGTTGAATGTCTTGTCGAAGTGCTCTTCAGTGATTGCGCCGAGCGGGCCAAATTCCCCAGTGCCTGCATTGGCGAAGAGAATGTCGATTTGCCTGTCTCTCGCCAAAATCAAGAGCGCATTTGAAATCAATAACATACGAAGAGGTTGTGTCACATGTTACATGGATGACATTTAGACGTCGCGGCGTTTTAGCGAGGGACAGCGCCTTCAGAATGAACAGCATAAAGCGAGCGGAACATTGTTACATGTCCTGTGGATGACGAAATTACAATTCGCCAGGCACAGGCTTTTTACCTGGTTTGGCGTTCTGGCTTTAACTTCACCATATGCTATGTTGAAGTCAGCACGCGAAGATCGCCTAGAAATGTGCCAATCGCCTTTATTCATGCGGCTCTGACGCACTACAGCGGAATTCTGTTTTTCATTTTTTGACTTATCCGCGACTCGAGCCTGATGTTTTAGATTTGTGTCGGTCCAAAGGGAACTAAGTGACTGCACCTATGCTACATGGCCATTTTGTCGACGGGCGGCATGAGGTCCCAGACACGCCAGAAGGCTTGCATCTCGCCAGGGGTGCCGAGCGAGACGCGGATATATTTGTCGAGAACCCGATATTTCGGACCGATAAGAACATTGTTTTTCTTGAGGTGCTCGATGACTTCGCCGGGCGGGCGCATCGGATTCATCATGACGAAATTGGTTTGCGAATCGATGGCGCGAAGCATGCGCGCGTTGACCTGGTTCATGAACTCTTGGCGGTCGTCAGTATTGCGCTTGAAGCCGAGGCGCACGTAGTCGACGTCGTCGAGCGCGGCAGAAGCAGCGCGGGCGGAGACGATGCTGACGCTCCAGCCTGGGAAGCCGGCGGCAAGACGCTTGGCAATTTCCGGCGTTGCGACGGCATAGCCAATGCGCATGCCTGCGAGGCCGTAAATCTTGGAGAAGGTGCGCGAGACGATAACGCGAGGATCGCTTATAGGGCGGTCGAGAAAGGATTCGTATGCCCCGACTGGCGCGACAAAGTGATGATAGGCCTCGTCGATGAGCACGGCGACGTCTGACGGTAGCTCGCTGACGAACGCTTCGATTTCTTTCCGAGGTGTGAGAGTGCCGGTGGGATTGTTGGGGTTGACGATGTAGACGAGCCCTGTGGGAGTGCGGGCATGATCCAGCATCACCCCGAGGTCGTGCTCGTAGCGTTTGTTGAGCGGAACGTCCACGACTTCGACGGCTGCAGATTGAGCGAGCCTCCCGAGTGCGGGAAACGTGGGCGCAGCTTGCAAGAGTTTCTTGCCCGGCTTTAGGAAAGCGAGGGCGGCCATGCAGAGAATCTCGCCGGAGCCGCAGCCAACGACGATTTGCTCGCTCTTAACATTGTGCAGCACGGCAAGCTTGTCGACCAGAGTGTCGTATTCGGTGCGTGGATAACGATTGCCGCTGGCGGCGGATTCGCGCAGGACTGCGAGAACCTTTTCGGACGGGCCATAAGGATTCTCGTTACGATAGAGGAGGATGGGATTTGCTGCAGTAGCGACGCTGGATGGGGGAGCCGCCGAAACGGAGTTCTTCCACTGCGCCGCTGTCGTCCGTGGAGGGGGAAAGGCGCGAAGTGCGGGAGAGGCTCCCACGACAGCACCAACGCCAATGTGACGAAGAAGATTTCTGCGTGAGATAGACAATGGGATTCTCCTCGGTGCAATTGCGCCCCCGCATTCACCACGCTTAACGGAAGGAAGTCAACGCGGATGTCCACGCGGAGCGCTGCGCGATGCAGACGACCGCGGCGCCGGCCGACATTTTACCGCTTTGCGCTACTTAATGGTTAGCGTTGCCTGTTTGCTGTGGGCCAACCCGCCACCTGTGGCGGTGATCGTTAGAGTGAAAACGCCAGTTGGCGACTTGTGATTTGTTTTGATTGTCAGATTGGACGAGCCTGACGTATTGATGGAGATCGGACTAAAGCTGGCGGTGGCGCGGAGCGGCAGACCATCGACGCGGAAACTAACGGTACCTATAAATCCGGTACCTGGCGTTATGGTGACTTTGTAGAGTGCCTGAGAGCCCCGAGCGACCGTGAGGCTGGACGGAGCGATGGCCATGGAGAAGTTGACGCTCACCACGAGGGTGACATTCGCGGTATGGGTCAAAGTGCCGCTCGTTGCAGTGACCGTCAGCGGATAACTGCCTGGAGCCGTAGTCAAACTGGTGGAAACACTCAGCGTGCTGGAGCCGGACGCGGAGATGGACGCGGGACTAAAGGAAGGAGTCGCCCCGGCAGGCAGTCCGCTAACGCTAAACGAAACGTTGCCGGTAAAGCCAGTTCCGGCGGTGGCGGTAGCGGTGAAGGACGTGCCGCTACCTTGCGAAACGGTTTGCGAGGCAGGTGAGGCGGACAGAGAGAAGTCGGGCTGAACCGTAATGGTGCGGGTCGGGGGATTTGGGTCGGTGAGGCCGGCGTTGTCGGTGACTGTGAACGTCGCGCTGAACGTTCCCGGCGAAGAGTAGATCACGTTGCCAGGATTAGCAAGTGAACTGGTGCCCGGGCTGCCGCCGGGGAACGCCCACGAATAGGAAGTGATGGTTCCATCCTGGTCGCTGCCAGTGCCAGAGAAGTAGACGGATTGCCCGGCAGCGACCGTGACATTGCCGGCAGGACTGGTGATGTTGCCGGTAGGTGGAATGTCCCCGGCAGCGGAAGTCAATTGAACAAACTGCGCGACCGAGGGTACACCGGCGGAATTCAACAGGAAGAGCAGGTAGTAACCCGGCGGGGCGACGTTGCTGCTGGAAGGCATGGTCACGTTCAGTACGCCACTTCCCGCG
>Ga0210406_10003130_pt1 | contig 18356 bp, 11 predicted proteins | sample IncBWC30MmetaG_FD_155454 | JGI IMG/M metagenome (GOLD analysis project Ga0210406, IMG submission 155454) | Forest soil microbial communities from Barre Woods Harvard Forest LTER site, Petersham, Massachusetts, United States - Inc-BW-C-30-M | ecosystem: Environmental > Terrestrial > Soil >... | reverse complement strand
TCAACATCGCCGCGATCTCGAGCGTTCGGAAGTTCGCTGGCAACGGGCGCCAAACGGCGGCAATGCCCGCATAAGGGCAGCATTTCCCCGCAGCAACTCATCCGGGACATCTAGATTCAACAACTTGCCAACCTCAGCGAGTTGGCATGCTCTTTGCATAATTCGCAATCGAGAAAAACATCATGAGCTTATTAACCACAAAAAACCAAACGACGCATTCCCAGACAGAGGAATCGACACTGCGGCACGCAGGCGGCAGCAGAGAATCTAGGAAGACAGGCAGATGGTTGCGGCTCGTCCTTATTTGCTCGATCCTGGCCGGCATGTATCCAGGAATGGCAGTGGGCCAGCAGCAACAAACGTCAACGGACGACAGCGATGCGCCTGTTCTTACTCTCGACGAGGCAGTCAACCAGGCACTCCAGCACAACTGGAATGTGAAGAACTCTGTGCTGGAGGTTCAGAAACAGGATTTCGAAGTGAGTACGGCGCGTAGCCGGCGGAAACCACAATTTCAATTCACCATGCTGGGCGGCGAGTTGCTGCACTCGTTTGACTTTACCATCCCGCGAGGTTCCCTAGGCACGTATGCGAACACTGGGCCAATCCCGTCAACGAACGCCAAAATCCACACGCCCGCGGCTTTTACCACCTATCTTACCGGCAGCATCGATCAACCTCTGACACAGCAATACAAGATTGGCCTCGGAATTCGCGCAACAGAGCTTGGCCGCGACATCCTTCGTGAAGAGGTCCGCGCCGAGCGGCAGAAAATCGCGGCCGAAGTCCGCACTGAGTACTTCAATCTTTTCGCGATTCAAGCAAATGTGGACGCCACGCGCGAGGCCGTAAAAACATTCGAAGAAACACAGCGGGTCACAGTCCAGTACGTCTCAGAAAAGACGGTGCTGCGCGGAGATGCAATGGAGGTAGATGCGCGCTTAGCGAAAGCCCGCTATGAGTTGTCCGTCGCAGAGAATGGGCTGGCGACGCTACGTGAGGCGTTGAACCAACTGCTTGGGCGCGATGTTGCGACACCTTTTCGTGCCGAGTTCGTTCCTGAGCAAGACACGAGTGATCTGACTCTCGACTCAGCCCGCCAGGCAGCACTGGCGAGCCGCCCCGAGTGCCGGCAGTCGCACCTTAAGGAGAAACAAGCCGAATATGACCGGCGAATCGCGAAAGCTGCGTACATTCCAGACCTGAGTCTGTCCCTGCGCTATCAGGGTATCAACAACGTGCAAGTTCTCCCGCAAAACGTTACCACGGCCGGCTTTTACCTGAGTTGGGAGCCGTTCGATTGGGGACGCCGCCACAACAAGGTTGTCGAGGCAACGAAGACTGTCGAGCAGGCGCGCAACGGGATCCAAGAGACGGAATCAAAGATCGCCGTTGAGGTTGGCGCGAAGTACCGTAAATGGCGGGAAGCTTCCTTGCTTCTTAAGGCTTCTCGTACGGCCCACGAAGCGGCTGGGGAGCAACTTCGCGTCACGGGCAACAAATATAAAGAGAAGGCCGCACTCTTAAGAGACCTTCTCCAGGCACAGGCTCAGAGTTCCGAAACCAGTTTCCAGTATCAGCAAGCGCTTTCCTCTTATTGGAGCGCTTTTGCCGAACTGCGCAAAGCCATGGGAGAAGAGTAGCCGATGAGAGCGAGAATTATTTCAGGCGCGACCACCAGTCAGCGCGGAGTTCGAGAAAGCGATCGAAGAGGAGTGGACTTTATGGAGAGCAACAGGAAACGAGGCCGGACAGTAACAGGGGCTGTGCTTTTCGCCGCGATTGTGGCTGCAAGCGGCTGTCAGGAACCCACGAAAGTCGCAGCTAAATCTCCCACACCCGTTCATGTACTGGATGTGGCTTTGTATTCGTCTTCAGACAATTTGCGCTACTCGGCTTCCGTTCTGCCGTTCGCGGAAGCGGTGCTGTCATTTAAGTCCGCAGGATATGTGACCGAAATTAGGCAGGTCCAGGGTGCCGACGGGCGGCGCCGCAATATAGGTTCGGGAGACTATGTTGCCAGGGGAGCCGTTCTCGCGCAGATTCGCCATCAGGACTTGAAGAATCAACTTGATCAGGCCACCGCAACACTGAGTGCCGCCCAAGCTCAGCATGTCGAGGCGACGAAGGATTACGAGCGCGCGAAGACGCTTTTTGCCTCAGAGAGCTTGACCAAGCCCGATTTCGATCGAGCGCAGGCGAAATTCGATTCGACCCTCGCGGCTGTGGATCAGGCCAAGGCAAATGTGCACCAAGCGCAGTTGGCTCTTCAGGACGCGGATCTGACGGCGCCGTTCTCGGGATACATCCTTGCGCGAAACATTGAACTGGGGAACCTGGCAGAACCAGGGTCGACGGCCTTTACGATCGCCGACACGAGTGCGGTCAAAATCAGTTTCGGCGTCCCCGAGTACGCCGTAAGGCATCTACGCCTTGGGCAACAATTCAGCATTCATCTCCAGGATGATCCGAAAGAATACAGCGGGCGGGTCACGAGTATTGCCGCGGGCGCCGACGAAAAGAATCGCGTGTTCGCTATTGAAGTGACCGTACCTAATCCAAAGAGCTATTTGAAGCCCGGGATGATCGCCTCGCTCACCGTGTCTGGGGTTCAAAAGACTCCGGCTCCCGCCGTCCCTCTGAGCGCCGTTGTTGCCGACCCCGCTTTGCCTGGCCACTATGCGGTTTTCGTTGCCGGTGAAGTGGCCGGCAAATGGGTGGCGCATTTGCGTGAAGTCACGCTAGGCGAAACGCACGAGAGCGATGTGGCAGTCGATGGTGTAAAGCCAGGGGAAAAGATCGTCGTTGTTGGAGCCGCCGGTTTGAAGGATGGCGATTCAGTTCAGGTTCTTCCATAAAGGAACAGAAAAAATGGCACACCAAAACGAGCAAGTCGTCACCAGTCGCCGAAACGTTCCAAAGTTCTTCGTGGAGCATCCGCACATCTCCTGGATGTTTCTGGCGGGAGTCCTCATTTGGGGTTGGTTCGGCTATAAGTCAATGCCGCAACGAAAAGACCCGGAAATCCCCGTGCGCGTCGGCGTCGCGGCTTGTCCGTGGCCCGGAGCGACGGCGCAACAAGTCGAGCAATTCATTACGCGTCGAATTGAGGATGTTGCCGCCGAGAATAAGACCATTCATCCGGGAACAGATGCGGACTACGGCATTAAGTCTATATCTCTTCCGGGCTATTCGTTTGTGACCATACAACTCGATGAGGGCATCACCGATACGAAGAGACAATTCAGCGATATCAACCTCAAGCTGAACGCCCTGAATTCCCAGCTGCCTCAGGGCGCGGGCCCGATCGTTTTCCAGAGTGATTTTGGAGATACCGCTGCTCTCATGCTCACAGTCGCCAGCCCAAAGGCGGACGACGTTGAAATTGCGGCTCGCGCCAATTCCCTTGAGGCTGCGATCCGCAAAGCTCGCGATGCAAAACAGCAGAATCGAGAGGGGCGCCGCATTACGGTGGTGGATTCCTTTCCACAATCCATCTCCGCCAAGGAGGTCCTTGACACTGGGTACCTGTTTCAATCGGAAGCGCAGAGCGCTGGGATCATTCGAGACTCGGAAATCATTCAAGGAAGTGGATTCATCGGAGTCGATGGCGTTTCCGATGCGGATGACAGCTCCATTCAAGCGTTCATCAAACGGTTTATCTCGGAGCGGCTGAAACGGTCCGAACTACATCCCGACGCATGGGAACCAACAATCATTCGCGATCCTAGCAAAACACGGACGAAACTGACCAGCGTCGCCGGCGACAAATACAGTTATGCCGAACTCGACAATTTTTCTGACTTGATTGGCCGAACGGTCCAGGGAGCTCCCGAAGTTTCCAAGGTCGAACGGCGGGGTGTTTTGTCACAGACCATCTATCTGGATTATTCGCAGGATCGCCTCGCTGCCTACGGACTGCGTCCTGCTGATCTCTCCAAAGTCATTTCGGCTCGGAACATTATCGCGCCGGGTGGGACCGTGGAAACAGGGGAGCACAGGGTTACTCTTACCCCTTCGGGACAATTCGACACCGCCAAAAGCATCGGCGACGTGGCTATATCTGCCACGTCCCATGGCGCCCCAGTGTATTTGCGGGATCTCGTCCAAATCAGCCGCGGGTACCAAGCTCCTGCCACGTATCTCAATTACTATACATGGCGAGACTCCAGCGGGCACTGGCAACGTGGCCGGGCGATCACCTTGGCAGTTTACATGCGCGATAAGAAGCAAATCGCGCGCTTCGGACAGTCCGTGAATTCAAAGCTCGAGCAGTTTCGCCAAGTTCTTCCCGCCGACCTGATTTTGGCGCACACCTCCGATCAACCGCTCCAGGTGAAAGAGAACATCAGTCTGTTCATGCGCGCACTTGTCGAAGCCATTATTCTCGTTGTCATCGTTTCGCTGCTCGGATTTTGGGAGTGGCGCCTGGCGTTGATTATGGCTCTCGCCATACCGATCACACTAGCGATGACGTTCGGCGTCGTATATGTGTTGGGAATTGATCTTCAACAGGTCTCCATCGCATCGCTGATCATCGCGTTGGGCCTTCTCGTCGACGTGCCGGTAGTCTCTGGCGATGGCATTAAGCGCCACTTGGCGGAAGGTTCTCCGCGCACGACAGCGTGCTGGCTTGGACCCACAAAGCTTGCAACTGCGATTTTCTACGCGACGATCACGAACATCATCGCCTACCTGCCATTTTTGATGCTTACTGGCAATACCGGCGAGTTCCTGAAGAGCCTTCCCATCGTGATGACCGCTTCCCTGCTGTGCGCACTCTTTGTGGCGATGACGTTTGTCCCGTTTCTGGGTTACTACATTCTGCGCGCTCCAGCAAAGCGCGAACCAACCATCGAGGAGAGACGCCAGCGAGGATTTTACGGCTTCTATAACAAACTCGTAGGCGGGGCCATTAGACACCGCTGGGCTGTCCTCGGCGGGTCCCTGGTTTTCCTGATCATTGGCGGGTTCTTCGGTTCTCGGCTGAAGACCCAATTCTTCCCCGAAGATGTCCAATATTGGTTTTATCTAGATATTTGGCTGCCAAATGAAACCCCGTTGGGCGTCACCAACGATACTGCCGTGCAGGCCGAAAGGGTTGTCCGTCAGGTAATTGAAAATTCAGCAGACGCCACTACCAAGGAGAACCGCGGGCATCTTCTCAAGTCGCTGACGACTTTCGCCGGGGGTGGCGGTCCTCGCTTCTGGTTCTCGGTATCGCCGGAAATGCCGCAGACCAACTACGCACAAATGATCGTTGAGGTTACCGACAAGGAAGCTTCGCCAAAGTTAGCTCGCCCGATCCAGGACGCGCTGGCCAAGGAGGTACCGGGAGCGTGGATTACGGTGCGCCAGCTTCAAACGAATCCTGTCGAGAATCCTGTAGAGCTGATGATCTCCGGGCAGGCAGACGTCGACGCCAAAAATGAAGCTGGCGATATTCGTACGCTGAGACAGATTGCCCGGCAGGCTGAGGACATAGTCAGTCAATCCCCCGGCATTTCCGTGCTTCGGGATGATTGGCTCCCGGTTGATGTTCAGCAGAGGATTCAGATCGACTCAGACCGCGCAAACGTTGCAGGTATTACGAACGCCGATGTAGCAAACGCGTCAGCTGCGGCCATGAGCGGCACGACAGTGGGGCTGTTCAAGGAAGGCGACAAGAACATCCCGATAGTGGCGCGACTTCGCATGGAGGAACGTGCCCAGCTCGCGGACATCAAGAACCTGTATGTTTACTCTTCACAGACGAACAACCGAGTGCCCTTGCTGTCGATCGCGACGGTCGGAAATTCTTTGGAAACAGCTCGCGTGGCCCGGCGTGAGCACTTTCGTACCATTTCGATACTTTGTTATCCCCAGCCTGGCGTTCTCGCTTCGGAAATACTCGATCCTATTCTTCCAAAATTGCAGGAGTTCCAGAAAACTCTTCCTCCCGGTTATCAGCTTCGCATCGGGGGCGAAAGAGCAAAACAAATAGACGGATTCAGCAACCTGAAAATCGTCTTAATAATTTCTTTGATTGGAATTTACCTGGCGCTGCTCGTTCAGTTCAACAACGCCGTAAAGCCTCTTCTGGTATTCGCCGCTGCTCCGTACGGTGTGATCGGCTCTCTCATCGCACTTTCGATTATGCATACGCCCTTTGGATTTATGGCTTTTCTAGGCATCGCCAGCTTGATCGGCGTGATCGTAAGCCACGTGATCGTGTTGTTCGACTTTATCGAGGAAATGCATGCGAAAGGGGAGCCTTTGGAGCAGGCGCTCCCGGACGCGGGAATCCAGCGTATTCGGCCGGTATTGATCACGGTGCTGGCGACCATCTTGGCCCTCTTCCCACTGGCGCTGGAAGGAGGGCCCCTCTGGCAGCCTCTTTGTTATGCACAGATAGGCGGCCTTGCCGTAGCAACGTTTGTCACATTGCTTCTGGTGCCCGTTCTCTACAGCATTTTTGTACTGGATCTGAAAATCATCCGCTGGGAGTCGAAGCAGCCTGCAGAAGCGATTGAGGTTGGCGCAATTGCGGAAAGAGCGCCGGAGACGAATTGACGAAGGGATTTTCGCGATGACTCTACTCCATCAAATTGGCGCCGCTGTTCTCTTGGTGAGCCTTACGCTCTTGTTGCAAGTTTCCGGGGTTACAGCGCTCATTGAGTGGCTCAAACGTGTTCTGACCCGGGAAGTGGACAAGCATGGACCAACTTACTCGGCCAGACTAGTAGTGCCGTCTACGCTCGCAATCTTGCTTCTGCACGGGCTGGCGATTCTTCTATGGGCCGGTTTCTACCGGACGCGTTGCTTCGCGTCATGGGAAATCGCCTTTTACTTTTCCGCCGCCAGCTATTCCACTGTGGGATATGGTGATGTGGTTCTCCCGTCGGCCTGGCGACTCTTAGGGCCTCTGGAAAGCGTCACCGGTGTGTTGATGTGCGGAATATCAGTAAGTGTCTTGTTTGCTCTCGTCACCCGGCTGCTCGACCGCGACATACACTCCATGGGTGGAAAGGAGCAGGTGGCCAATCCGTCGCCCGTTCCTACTGAAGGATCGATGAATTCGAGAGGACAAATCCATGTCTAAAACCTATATCGAGGCTCCCGATTGGCTTCGCCAGACGGAGAGCATCCTTGAAGAGATGAATGAGGGAGTGGCCATAGTTGATGATCAACTCCGCGTAGTATTCGCCAACGAGGCGCTACTCCGCTTGGGACAATACAGGCTACCCGCCCCTCGGAATGCTCCTCACGGTATTCGTGGACCTTTTCCGACCCACAACCCAACCCACATATTGCGATGCCTTGTCGGACTTCTGCGTCTTTTGGCAGTCCCCGCGGTTTTGTAGGTTGTTGTAAGACCTAATCACGCTGCCTTGATAAAGGGCGACGCCGGTGATTCAAACCTACCCGGCCCACCGTTTATTTTTCGTTAGGTTACTGACAGTTGTTCCAAAACCTCAACCCACAATCCAACCCACACTTATCTGGCACCGCAGCGCAGCGAGACATTCTCCTTGCGCCGCCAGAATCACCTTGAACCAAAGCGAATCACCGCCGGCTCCGAGACACAGATTGTCTAGTGATTCTCCGCGGCATTGCTGAAGACTGGCGGCGGTTTGCTAATTCACCCTGACCTGTTCACACGGACCAATTTTCATTTGTTTTGTTAGCGTTACAACCTTCTCGGTCGCACCGGAAGCAGTTTATTGCTGAGCAAGTGTTCAGCAAAAAATTGCGACTTTTCCTCACTCTGATGGGCGTCACCAGCACTAATTCCGCGTTGCGAACCATCTGGTAAATTCGCCCCATTCTATCAACACAAGCGCGTTTGTCGGTAGTAATCCGACGGACGAATCGTTAGTCTACGACTTGCCCGTCGGTCGGCAGCTGTTCGGCAATCCGATGCTATGTACGCTCTTGACGCAAAGGCTGCCATATTTCGAAGTGAGAGGCGACTCTTGCCCGCTTTGGCCGCGATCCCAATCCCTGCGAGCGTGCTCTCAATAAAGGGCGTTATCACACTCTAAAGCAGAACGGCAAGGAAATGGTTTTACGAAAACGCTCCGGTTGACACGAAAATCTATGGAATGGTACTCATGGCGATTAGTCTGCTAGGAAGCTTACACGGAGACGACGAATGTCAGACCAGTCATCGAATCGGCCGCTCACCAGCAAGGCCGTCACCTACAAGACCCTAGGCGGCTATGAGGTCATCGAATTCGTGGAACGCACGGTTCGGGCGCCTGCGGCCGGTGAGGTCCGTATCGAGGTGAAGGCGGCGGCGGTCAATCCGGCCGACATCCTTTTCCGCGATCCAGGCTGGCCCAATATGACCTCAAATATCGTGCCGGGTCTGGATGCCGCAGGAGTCATCGAATCTGTCGGGCCAGGCGTATCGCGTCTACATCCCGGCCAGAAGGTGATAGCGGCAGTCAATCCAGTGCGCCCCGAAGGCGGCGCGCAGGCGCAGCACATCGTGGTGCCCGCTGCCTCGGTCGTTCCGATACCTGAGGGTGTTTCTTTGGCGCAGGCTTCTATCCTGTTGATGACCGGGCTGACTGCGCTCAACGCGCTGGAAATTGCTGGGCTGAAGAAGGGTCAGATCTTAGCCGTTAGCGGTGGCGCTGGGCTTCTGGCTCAATACGCGATCGCGGCCGCGAAACGGCAGGGAATAAAGGTCATCGCCGACGCCAAGCCAGCAGATGCCGAGCTGGTACGCGGCTACGGCGCCAATATCGTGGTCGAGCGCGGACCCGGCTTCGCCAAGGCGATCCGCCGGGAGCTGGCCAATGGCGTCGACGCGCTGCTCGACTCGGCGTCCCTTGGGGAAGAGTCCTTTGGTGCCATCCGTGACGGGGGCATTTACATTCCGGTTCGCGGCTGGGGAGACAAGCCCGCCGAACGGGGAATCAAGATCAAGCCGGTGTCGGTATCCAGTGTCCTCGAACGTACCGAATGGCTCGAACTGCTCCGCAACATGGTTGCATCCGGGGAGATAAAGCTGCGCATTGTTGAGGAATACGCGCCCACGAAAGCCGCAGATGCACAGCGCGCGCTCGTGGCCGGTAGCCCTCGGGGTCGGCCGGTAATCCTCTTCTAGCGACCCTGCCACCATGCAGGCCAGGCCATAAGGAAACGGTCTTATACCCGAAACCTTCCTAGCTTCATAACTTCATAACTTCATATTTCCCGGCCGGCGCCGTATGCCGCGAAACGGATTCATCCTCGCAAGTCGGCATCTCGTCAGCAATCCGTGCGTCACGCTAGGGCGCCCGTCATCCGTCCGGGACGAGAAGGTTGCCGCTTTAAGCCGGAGCCGTCGGATGCTGGCCGTTCACCTCCCGTGTTAGAGCCACGTCGTCCTTGTGCGCCCTAAATGCCTGCCTAACGAAGACGCAAATGCCGCCAGCATATAAGTCCAACTTATAATATGCGTGACAATTATTACGTTGACTGATAGGGCCTGCGTTCCTATATTAACGCCCGTGGGGATGGCGCTCCAATCTAGCTTTGTGAAGAGAGCCTAAAATGTTAAGCAATCCGTCAGGAAAATATCGGCCGGCACCCTATTTTGAACTTGTTAACCGGCAATGGCCGTCCAAAACTTTGCAAACTGCACCTGCATGGTGCAGCGTCGACTTACGTGATGGCAATCAGGCCCTCATTGAGCCCATGAGTATCCGGAGTAAGAAGGCCATGTTTGACCTCCTCGTCTCCGCTGGTTTCAAAGAGATTGAGATTGGATTTCCCTCTGGTTCCCAGATCGACTTTGATTTTTGCCGTCAACTTATCGAACATAAATTGATCCCTGAAGACGTTACCGTACAGGTTCTAGTACAAGCAAGAGAACACCTGATTCAGCGCACCTTTGAAGCACTTCGAGGAGTCCATCGCGCGATCGTTCATCTCTACAACTCCACCTCGACTATTCAGCGCAAGATTGTGTTTAGGTTAGGGAAAGATGGGGTCAAAGAGATTGCGGTGAATGGCGCAACGATAGTCAAACGTATTGCGAATCGATTTCCGGAAACAGATTGGATATTCCAATATTCACCCGAGAGCTTTACCGGGACCGAAATGGACTATGCCCTTGAGGTTTGTGAGGCTGTCGTAGACGTTTGGAAACCAACCTCCGATGAGAAGGTAATTATCAACTTGCCCGCTACCGTGGAAATGAGCACACCGAATGTTTATGCCGATCAAATTGAGTGGATACATCGAAATATCAAATGCCGCGAGGCTTTGATATTGAGCGTACACCCCCACAATGATCGTGGGACCGCAGTTGCAGCAGCAGAACTCGGACTTATGGCCGGTGCACAGCGAATCGAAGGTACATTATTTGGCAATGGCGAGAGAACAGGTAATGTCGATCTGGTATGTGTGGCCCTGAACCTTTATAGCCAGGGCATTCATCCAGGTCTGGAGTTGTCTAATCTTGCTGCAATTGTAGATTGCGTCGAAGAGTGTACTCAACTTGAGGTGCATCCACGGCATCCTTATGCCGGTGATTTTGTGTTCACTGCGTTCTCTGGTTCGCATCAGGATGCGATTCGGAAGGGGTTATTAGCTCAAAGCGTCGGCGGGCCGTGGGAAGTCCCATATCTTCCAATTGACCCGAAAGACATAGGACGTAGCTACGAACCGATTATTCGCGTCAACAGTCAATCCGGAAAGGGAGGGATTGCCTTTCTTATGGAGAGTGACTATGGGGTTCAGCTTCCCCGGAATCTGTTGATCGAATTCAGCCAAATTATTCAGCAGTTGAGCGATTCCAGCGGAAAGGAAGTTACGTCCCCCATGATTTGGGAAGCTTTTCGTGCCGAATACTTAGAGTCTCGGACGGAGGTTGCCAGGAAGTTACTCAATTGGGCAATGGGCAATTCTATGAGTCTGCAAGATGTTTCCCAAACAACGGGTGCGGTCCAGATCGAGATGTTGGTGCAATTGGTTGGCAAATGTATTGGAACTAGCCTTCGAATCGTTACGCAAGAACAGTGTCACACGGTGTCGCAGAACAAGAAAGAGAATATTGTGTTTTTGGAGATGTGTGTGGAAGAGGCTGATCACGTTTTCGGCGTTGGCATGCACGAGGATCCAATCAGGGCGGGCTTTAATTCCGTAGTTAGCGCAATCGATCGTGCGGCGCGAACCCAACTTCTCCCATCGTTGAAAGTGTCCCTGGATCACGACGTTTCGTTGTCAATGTAATTTGTACGGCCCTCGCGGCAACTGTATTGGCTTGCTGCTTCAATCTACTCACGCAAAAGAGTGCGGCTGAAACTTCCCGACGGCGTTCTGGGAAATAGACCGTTCCCGCTTGATGTTCAAAAATCCCATAATCTAACGGACCCCTAACTGGTTGAAACCACGAAGCGAGATCCGTGCAACATTGGTGTTCGATATTCATCTGTTTGTTGAATCCTCGACGTAGATTCACTTCGGAACGGAAGATACGCTGGGGCGAAAACCATAGTAAGAATCGGCCTTACAATCCGTGTCCCAGAGGTCGCGGATCCGAGGATGGCGGAAGAAGACATCCATACCTCGACACCACGATTGCCACACGTATTCATCGATGTATCCAGCTTTGTAGAAGAAATACTCCTCGGCACAAAGGTTGAAGTAACTGAAGACAGATTCCCGTTCCTTCTCGGACGGCTCCCCTTCCCTGGGCCCTGCTAGGATCTTATTCAGTTCGTCGTTCAGCTTGTTATATCGCCCGTTGAATTCGACAAACAGCTCTTTGAAAAGCTTTGCTTCATCAAGATGTTGACGGTAGATAAAATAGAAAAAACCAGTCAACGCTCCCAGACCGGACAACAATAGTTCCGGCGGATGCCCTGCTGCGAAATAGAACCACGAAGCAAGAATCGCGACAGAGCCGAATAGAAAGATATACGGATACCATCGCTTGCTATGAAGTTTGAGAGCCATCTTCTGGTCGCTCCACTTCAGGATTACAGAAACATGTTGATGACCTCATGCGAGGTTGGCTGCCAAATTCGGCGGCATCTGGGCATTTTTTCGCGCGTTGCAGCTACGGTGAGTAAGCTGCGCATTGTCTGTCTTCGTTTTTCCACCTTTGCTGTAAGGGACGACGTGATCTACGGTGCTGTCATCAAGAGCGTGTATTTCATTGTTACAAAGGCGACATGTCGGTGATTTGTCAAAGAGTTCTTTTCTGAAAGAAAACTCAAAGAATCTAGGTTCAACAATGGTTCCTTCGATGATCGGATCGACGAGGGAACGGAATTTGATCCACCGAAGCTTCGTCTGCATTGTGCTGCCGGTATGCTTGGAGATCGCATCTTGCATTTCCGGATCCGTCAGCATGGTGAACAGAAACAGCTCGCGTATTTGTTCCGCTGCCTGCTGGACTTTGTTGCTGGGTTGGTTGATCAAGGCTGACGCCTGTATATCTAGGGCCATTACAGAGAATTTTGTGTCCCACCCTCCCTTGTTGTTGCGTGGGTTTATTTCGTAAAGCCTAGCCGACTTTTCTCCAAAAACAGCATAGATGTTCTGCATTGTTTGCTTGAAGAGATTCGCGTGCACTTTTAGGTCTTGCGCCTCCTTTGGAGCGTACTGTCCCATGTACTCGTTGAGAAATCTCTTGAGATTGCCGGTGTAATTTGGCAGCCGATTCGCAAAGGCAAAGAAACGGAGAATCATCTCTCGCTCTTTGAAGCGACCTTCCGCTGCGTCGCCTCCTTTGGCCTTTCTCCAGTAGGTATCCTTCTCTAGCTCCGCGAGAAGGTCGTTGAAAGGGCCCCTGTACACGCAATTTCGAAGTTCCTGTTCGTTGAGGACCATCGAGCCGCGGTTCAGTCGCTCAAACACTTCATACCTGAGCTCGGTATTTGCCCCAGCGTCGATGACAATGCTCCGAATCGGAGTGTCGAGGATCTTTTCCTGCTGATCTTTTGCTAGATCTTTAAAGAACTTGTGGTTGAGGCTGGACATGCGGTGAAGTTTGCGGAGCGGGGCCTTGTTGGATACAAAGTTTACGAGTGCGGTGAGACGTTGCTGGCCGTCGATAACCTCCAGTCGTCCGTCTGCAACCTTCCCAAAATAGATAGGAGGAATCGGAATCTCGAGTAGCAGCGATTCGATCAATCGAGACGGTAATTCGGGACGTGTGCTCCAGACGTATTCTCTTTGGAACTTGGGCTGCAAATCCAGCTGACCTCTGTCAAGTTTGTCTCTCAGTGCTGAAATCGTCCAATCTGACGTTTGGCTTGTGACAGGGCGGTCGTCAGCTTTGATAACAGGTTGTTCATCTTCAGCTTCCGATTCCAGTTGGTTCTCTGAGGCACATAGAGCCTCTGACCCATTCTGGTTGTCTTTTGCGGTAGGGGGAGGATGGTCATCGCCCAAACCGGTCTTCTGATGGAGGAGGCCGGACGACTTTTCTTCAGCAATCCCCTCAGTGATCCGCGAGCCGAGTTAATTCTTAGGATAACGATGCCTGGCGTGTTGGCGATTTTCCACCTGTTTCGTATTTAATAGATATATAAATACAGATAACAATTCCTTTCGCTCCATAGGAAGGTAAAAGACAATTGTTGCCCATCGAGCAGCTCCGCGCCCTAGCGACCTACTACCGTGAAATTATTGCGAGCCTGTCCTATCAATCGGGGCGTCACCTTATTGATCTCGGTGCGAACCTTCGTTACGGGTTGACCGTGGATCTTGGTCCGTATGTTCCACGCCCGTCTGTCTTGATCGAGCAAGATGGCCTTAGTTTTCGAGTAGAGAGAGTCTCTCCCGAGGCTGTGAGCGAAGTTGTCGAGCTTGCAGGCAGAGTCGAGGAAACGGCGGATGAAACACGAAGCGAAACATCGCCGTCCATTACTCCCGATGACGAGCGGAATGCCAGGAGTGCTCTCACGGCAAGATTGATCGCCATCTATCGCAAGCAGCAGCAAGACCCCTACAACCGAGAAACCATTCTTGGGTATCCATTGGTAGCTGGCCGCTATGGCACGACGAGGTTCTGCGCCCCGTTGCTTTATTTTCCTGTTGAGATTCAGTACGACCCAGTCAAAAGCACGTTTTCCATTACAAAGCAGTTTGAGACACCCACGCTCAATTCCCATCTATTGGTGAAACTGACGGGTTCCGAGGATGAAGCGACAGCCGTCAGGCGAGACCTGTTGCCACTGCTCCACCAGGGGGAGTTCGATCAGGATTCCCTTGAAAAAATGATTCGGATTCTGGCTGAACTTTCGCCGGGATTGAAAGGGCTCAAGAGAGACCCACGGGAATCAGCACCATTAGTAGACGCTCTGGAAACCCGGAATAATATTGAGAGCATTCTTTTCAAGATCGCGGTCCTAGTTAATGCCAAACGCACTGGCGCATTTTTGCAGGATGACCTGGCCGAACTCGGCAACCTCGAAGAACTCCACGGCGAAACGGTTGTAGATACTCTGTTGGCAGACGTCGCCGAAAATGTCGAGGAACCGTCGGATCCGGACGTCGAAGGAGCAAGCAATCCGCTTCTTTTCCCACTGCAGAGCAATAAAGCTCAGCGTGTCACTGCTCGGAAGGCGGAGCGAGCTAAGCTCCTCGTGGTTCAAGGCAGGTACAGGAAAATCCCAAACGATTACAAACCTCGTCTGCCACCTAACAGCCTCCGGGCACAGTGTTTTAGTTACAAGTCATCAAAACAAGGCGCTCGAAGTAATCACGCAGATGTTGCCTCATATTGATTACCTAGCGATGTCCCTACTCAAGGGTGAGAAGGAATCCGTAACACAACTTGCAAATCAACTCGATAGGTTTTCGTCAGCTGTTGAGGGAAAGACTTTAAAGGGACTAGAGGAAGCACGCGCTCGATCATTGTCTAAGCTGCTTGAGAATGAAGCTCAAATCGGTAGACTGACAGTCCGTTTTGCAGAGCTCAAAATTCTTGAGAGGGACCGGACCTCTCCCTACCAGCGATACCACGACATACGCGACTATGACTGTATCCACCCGAACGACCAAATTCCTCTCAACTCAGACCAGACTATCGTTGAATCGCTAACTAAATGGCGGCAGAAGCTGGGTGAAGTGCAGCCTCACCTACCTGAACTGATAAAGGTATTCGGGGATCAAGGGACTGACCCCAAAACGGTCACCGATTCCTATAGCTCTTTGCAGGCACTTATTAGAGTTTTCCGCGAGACGGCACAACTCATCAGCGACAAAAGGGGTTTGCTCGACTTGGTTAGGGAAATTACCAAGGAGGAGGCGCTATCCTCGGCTGATCGGAAATGTCTGGCAGATTGGTCCGCTTGGCTCGGCAAAACAAAAGCCACCATTCTTTCAAGCCTCGGATTACTTCAAACTCTGGAAACAGAACCGGTCTCTCTTGAAAAGACGTTGCACTTAGCCAGAAGTTTGGGTCCGAGGACAGTCCAAAATATCCTTCAGGAAGCAGAGCGTGCATCTGAAAATGCCTCGCGAATGCTTGAGAATTGGCCTCCTTCTCAGGATCTGCCCACGCGGCCAACTGAGGAGCAACTTGCTTCAGCACAGGAAGCCATTAACAACCTCTACGCAAGGTCGGACAGTTGGTTTTCATGGCAGCTGAGCCCTTCATCTCATACTAGCCGTAAGACCCTTCGCACACTTGGCCTAGGGAATGTGACATACAGAGAAGGCAAGACGAGCCTGGAAAGATTGAATAAATGGGTGCGCATTTGGAATCTTCGAAAGACGCTCATCTCGTGTCTCCAGAAATTGCGAGAGATGGGGTTGCCCGTTGTGGAAGTCTCAGAAAATTCAACCGCTGCATTCATTTCGAAGAATGCCAACGTAGGATTGGCGTTCAGCCGATTGCTCAGTGCGCTCGCTTGTTCGCCGCAAGGGCCGACTAGCCGGGTCCATCGTGAAATCATCGAGCGTTGCATCTGTGGTCTCGAAACGGACGCACAAGCAGTCTTGGTCCTGGAATCCTTGCAAGAGAGTGAAAACCACCTGGCGAGGTTGGATACCTTCGCACGGGTGACAGAGGCACCACTTTTTGAGAGCCTGACAGAGCTGCCGAAACGCTATCTGACAAGGATGCTGAAATCCCTGGAAATTAGCGAAAATGTCTACAACGAAGTCTCTCGATGGGAAACTCTACTTCTTCTTGCTGATCCCTATGGCCAAATACTCACGCTCGAAGCGACAACACTAAACACGCTCCAGCAGACGGTCAGAGCTGTGCGCAGAGGCTTGATGTTGGGGAACAAGGTGGGGTGGCTTGATTACCCGGAGCGTGCGGTTACCGCACATCGCTTGTCGGCATTTATTCGTGAGGATCTTGTAAAGAATCCGGACGATATTCACGATATTGCAAGTCGAATAAAGGCCGCGCACAAGACGAAGCAAGCAATAGTCGAAGACGCGATCCAGCGAGCGCGACTTGTATCCCTGAAAAAGGCGGAACAAGACAATGCAACTCGCTTCCAAATTGTGAGACTGCGCCAACTGCTGAGGAAAAAGACAAAGACTCCCGGACTCGTACAGCTTCGCGATCAAATCGAGTATCAGCGACTACTACAAGTGTTTCCTTGTTGGATCATGAGTATCGAGGATGTAGCAAGAATATTTCCACTCAAGCCTGGGCTGTTTGACTATCTCATCGTTGATGAAGCGTCTCAATGCAATCAAGCCACAACTCTCCATCTCGCCTATCGGGCAAAACGAATGGTCGTTGTGGGTGACCGGCAACAACTCAAAAATGCTAACGTTCGGTTCTTGAGCGATAGCCTTGTCCGAATGCTCCTCTCTAAACATGGATTGGACAAGCACCCGCGCGCAGACTTTCTCCACGGTCGCGAATCTCTTCTGGCGCTCTCGGAAGCTGGGGCTAACACCACATCATTTCTGAATGAGCATTTTCGGTGTGAACCACCGATCATCACGTGGTCGAACGAGAATTTCTACGCCGGTCGGTTGCGGATTCTTACTCCAATTCGTCCCCGTCGATTCGTGCCCGTCGCGGAAGTCCGCCTAGTGTCCGGAGCCGACGATGACCCGGAACTGAAGGTAAATCGTATAGAAGCCCACGCAGTAATTGCCGAAGTAAAGAGACTAATTGATAGTGGCGAAGCTGAGGATTTAGACATCGGAATCATTTCTCCCTACGAAGCACAAGCGACCTTGCTCAATAACCTTTTGCACGAAGTATTTTCAAGTACACCGCAAGTCCTTCACGAGCATCGGCTGATCGCATCCACAGCCGATGGCTTTCAGGGAGATGAACGCGACATCATTCTTTACGCATTTCGGTTTGGACCGAGCAGTTCGCCTGGAGTGATACGAGCAATTGAAATTGAAAGAGAGCGGCTCAATGTCGCCTTTTCCCGAGCTCGGCGAAAAGTGATCAGTTTCATTTCGCGACCACCAGATGCCTTTCCGAGTGGATTGATCCGAAGCTTCATCGAGCACAGCATTGAAATCGAGAGACAGTCGCAATCTCGACTGTCATCGGAAACGACTGACAAATTTGATAGCGAGTTTGAGAGAAAAGTGTGTGAGGCTTTGAGGAACCGCGGTTTGACCGTTTTGACTCAAGTTCCTTGTGCTGGCTTCTTCATTGACCAAGTTGCTTTGGATCAAGATGGCCGTCGCCTAGCAATCGAGTGTGACGGTGAGTTCCATTACGACGATGAAGGCGATCTCCGGCCGGAGGATTATCAGCGTCAAGACATCATCGAAAGGAGCGGGTGGGCCGTCTATAGAGTTTCAACACGACGCTTTTACGCTAACCCAAGTGCCGCGATTGAAAGCGTACTCCTGGAACTAAAGGCGCAACCGCCGGAATCAGACCTAGTCGGTGCAGACATGAGCGTCAACCTCGAAGAGCAGGATGAAATTTCGATACAAGAGGAGGTTGCAAATGGGGGCCTTAATTCCGTGCCGCATATTTCACCGCCGCACGCCGAAACAACGACTTATCCCACGGGGCTGGCCGAGCGACAGCTTGAAATCCCAGTACTACAGATTGCCCTCGGGGATGGACCGATCAACGCTCCAGCAAACTGGATGAAGCTAAATCGCTGGGGCTACTCCAGTCGTCAGCTCAACCGTTACATAACTTGGTATTGTTCTGACATCGAAAAGCGGCTCAAGAACGGCGAGAAGCTATCTGAACAGAAAGCAAGAAGAGCACGTGAAATTTGGGATATGTCCCATAAGCTTGGGTTCGATGAGAATAAATTTGAGTGATTACCCTTCCGCCGCTTGGAAATTGACAGCATGCTAGTGGAATGAGGTGGTGTCTTGCCTCAGCTGGAACTGGAGAGGGCGTTCTTCCGTTAAGATAACGGAGAGGACGCATGAGAAAAGGACGAAAGCACTACACCGGAGAAGAGAAG
>Ga0210406_10003129_pt1 | contig 18357 bp, 15 predicted proteins | sample IncBWC30MmetaG_FD_155454 | JGI IMG/M metagenome (GOLD analysis project Ga0210406, IMG submission 155454) | Forest soil microbial communities from Barre Woods Harvard Forest LTER site, Petersham, Massachusetts, United States - Inc-BW-C-30-M | ecosystem: Environmental > Terrestrial > Soil >... | reverse complement strand
CGAACTGGAATTGATATCGAGCGGGGAGAAGTGGGGCCGCGGCCCTGCGCACGATGTGCACTCGAGCCTCGAGGCGCAAGTGGACTCGCCGACCTGGCATCTAGTTCAAGCCTTGAATACGCTGGTCGAAAAAGATGGGCACACGCCGGCCGTGGAGGGCTTTTTCGAAAAGGCCAAACCCTTGACGGCGGCGCAGGAGCAAATGATCAAGGACCACGCCGCAAAAACTGCGGAAAGCACCGTGCAGAAGGCACTCGGTGTGCAGCACTGGGTGCACGACAAGAATTGGGTGGACTCCCTGATGCTGCTGGAATCCCGGCCGACGATCAACATCGAAGGTCTGGTCGCGGGCTACACCGGTCCCGGCGGAAAGACCGTACTGCCGCACAAGGCGGTGGCAAAAATCGACATGCGCCTGGTGCCGGACATGACTGCGGCAGATACGCTCGCAAAGCTAAAAGCGCATCTGGCGAAAAACGGGTTTGCCGACATCGAAGTGAACATGAGCGGCGGGTACAACCCGACCACGACGGATGGAAACAGCAAGCTGATTCAAACGCAGCTGGCCACCTATCGAAAACTCGGCCTCGATCCGCAGCTATGGCCGCGGTCCGCGGGATCCTGGCCTGGTTATGTGTTCACCGACGCACCCTTGAGTCTGCCGGCCGGCCATTTTGGCCTGGGCCACGGCACCGGCGCGCATGCGCCCGATGAATATTATTTGATTGAATCGACCAATCCGAAAGTCCAGGGATTGGACGGCGCAGTCGCGTCCTTCGTGGAGTATTTGTACGCTCTAGGCTAAGTCCGAAGTTTGGGCGCGGCGCCGCTCACCGGCGGCGCAACGCCAGCCCACTTGGATGCGCGCAAGGCAAAAATCCTATGGGGAGGGCACCTTTCCCGGGCTGGCAGGTGGTTTCTCGGCCGGCTTTGCGGGCGTGGCTGGGGCGGCTGAAGCGGCGGGGGCGGGGGGCGCCTTGTCCCCGTTCACAGCGGCCTTCGCTTTCTCGGCGCCGCGTTTTGCCGTCGCCGCGACTTCTCGAGCGCCTTCCTTGGAGGCGACGGCCACCTCGTGTGCCACCCCCTTGGCGGCCACCGCCACTTTTTTCGCACCTTCCTTCGCCGCGTCAGCGACAGACTTGGCGTCGTGCTTGACGGTGTCTTTCACGGCTTTTGCCTGATCGTGGGCTAGTGTCGGATCGGCCGGCTCATCGGCGCGGGGATCGTCGGCAGCGCGCACGCTCCATAGCGGTAAGAGCATCAAACTCAGCGCGACTGCCGGAGGGAAATGACGGTTCATGGCGAAGGTACTCCCATTAAGTGTTGAAAACGCCGCCGTACTTCTCGCGCAGGACCGTCTTTTGTACCTTGCCGGTGCCGCCTACGGGAAGCGATTCCAGGAATATCACTTCATCGGGCACCCACCATTTGGCGACGCGATCGGCGAGAAACGCGAGAATATCCTGCGGCTGCGGATTGTGTCCCGGCTTGCAGACCACAAACAGCAGCGGCCGCTCCTGCCATTTGGGGTGCTTCACACCGATGACGGCCGCCATCGCCACTGAGGGATGCCCAATGGCGGCGTTCTCCAAGTCGATCGAACTGATCCATTCGCCGCCGGTTTTGATCAGGTCTTTCGCGCGATCTCGAATCTGCATGACGCCGTGCGCATCGATGGTCGCGATATCGCCGGTGGGAAACCAGCCGTCCTTCAGCGGCGAGACGTCGTTTTTGTAGTAGCCGCTGACGATCCATTGCCCGCGCACCATCAGTTCGCCTTGCGACGTGCCATCGCGGGGCAAGGTGGTGCCGTCCTCCGCCACCACTTTGATTTCCACGCCGAACACGGACTTGCCGCAATTGGCGGCCGCGGCGTGTCGACGCGCCGGCTCCCATTGCATCTGAGACTCGCTCGCACAGCTCATGGTCGCCACCGCCGTCGTCTCGGTCATTCCCCAACCCTGGCGCACTTCGATGCCGAAGCGCTCGTCAAATTGGGCGATCATGGTGAGCGGTACGGCTGAACCGCCGCACAGGACTCTGTGCAGACTCGAAAACTTAAGATGATGCTGTTCGACATACTGCAGCAGTTGCAGCCACACCGTGGGAACCCCCGCGCTCACCGTGACCTTTTCGGCTTCCATCAATTCGTACAAGGATGCGCCGTCCAATCGCGGTCCGGGTAACACGAGCTTCGTGCCGCCGATCAAACATCCATAAGGTGCGCACCAGCCGTTGATGTGGAACATCGGCACCACGGGCAGCATCGTGTCTCTGGGAGACAGGCACAGCATTGCGGGCATGCAGATGGTCATGGCATTCAAAACGATCGCTCGATGCGAGTACAGGGCACCCTTGGGATTCCCCGTGGTGCCTGATGTGTAGCAAATGGCGGCGCCGGCACGCTCGTCGAACTCCGGCCACCGGAATTCGTCGCTCTGCGATTCGATCAGCGTCTCGTAGCAGAAGACGTTTGCCACCCCGTCGAGTGGCGGCATGTTTTCTGCGTCGGCCATGCATATCCACGCTCTGACATGGGGGCAATGTTTGGCGATGCCCATGATCAACGGAGCAAAGCTCGTATCGAAGAACAACACTGCGTCTTCGGCGTGATTCACGATGTAAATCAGTTGTTCGAGATGCAGGCGAGGATTGCAGGTATGGACGATGAAGCCGCTGCCGGACACAGCGTAGTAAATTTCCACGTGGCGATGATTGTTCCAAGCGAGCGTGCCCGCCACGGCACCGGCGGGCAGGCCAAAGTCAGCGAGCGCATTGGCCAGCTTCTTGGCGCGTGCGGCGCAGTCGGCATAGGTGTAGCGAAACACCGGGCCGTGCGTTTCGCGCGAAACGATTTCGGTGTCGCCATTCTGTACCGCCGCGTGCTCGATGATGCTGGAAATCAGCAGCGGCCGCTCCATGATCAATCCAGGCTGAAGCATTTTCTTCACTCCCAACGCCTTATTTGCCCATCGCTTTAATTGTGCGCGCCGGCGTTTTCCTGCGCGCGGTAAGCAATCCAACTCTGCTCGATCAGGTAGGCATGGACGTTTTCAGCATCTTGATCGCTCAAAATGTCGTTAAAGCGCTCCATCCCGGCGGGCGCCAGAACCCCTCGCAGCAAAATATCCTTGAAGGTGGCGTGCAACCCGGCATCGAGTTTTCGAAGATCCGGCGTGCTGCTGGGGCCGAGTTGGTGGCAGCGGGTACATTGCTCGATGAAGGTCACTTCGCCCGCGTCGATCTGGGCCGTCGTCGCCTTCTGCTCGGGCGGTTTCGGAAAGGCAGGCTCGACTCGAGCCGGCGGGGTAGGCACGTTGCCTCCGCCCAGCTTGAAGGCGATGATGCGATTGGTGTTTTGATACTTCAGTGCCGCACTGCTCGGGGGAATGGGACCCACCGTGATCGGGGTGCCGCCGTAACCGACCTGAACCGCAACGTACTGCACCCCATCGACCGCGTAGGTCATGGGCGCCGCCATGATGTGGCTGCCGGTCTTCAAGACCTTCAGCACCTTGCCGGTATCGGCCGCGTAGACCCATAACCCGCCGCTGCCGCGCCCTTGAAACACGAGGTTCCCGGCGGTCGACATGACGCCGCCGTCGTAGCCGCGGATGCCGGAGGAAGTTTCATGTTCCCACACGACTTTTTGATTCACCGGGTCCCAGGCGCGGATCAGTTCCCGCACCGGTTTGACATGGCGCATGGCCTTGATCGCCTGCTCGTCCGGCACGGAGCCGAACAGCCGCGTTGCGTCTTTCGAGTCGTAGGTGTCGTCGGGAATGATGCCTTGGGCGGTAAAAAATCCCTCGATGTATTTCACCCTGCTGCCGTTGTGCAGCAGGTCAACCCAGATGGTTGGAACGTCGATGACCGGAATATAGACCAGGTGTGTCTGCGCGCTGTAGGACATCGGATTCCACGTGTGGGCACCGAACCAAGAAGGGTAAATATTCTTTGCGGTTCCGTACCAATCCGCCTCCGGGGTGGTCACAGGCCTTCCGGTTTTCATATCGACATGCGTGGCCCAATTCATGAAGGCATAGTTCTTGGCGGACAGCAGTTGCCCGGTCTTGCGATCCAATACGTAAAAAAAAGCGTTCTTCGAGGCCTGCATGATCACCGAGCGCGGAGCGCCATCCACCATGATGTCCGCCAGAACCATCTTTTGTACCGCGTCGTAGTCCCAGCTGTCGTGCGGCGTTTCCTGGTAGTACCAGGCCATGCGCCCTGTGGCCGCATCGAGCGCAATGATGCAGGTGGCGTAGAGACTGTCGAGCTGTTGCGGACCGAGCTGGCGAAGATCGTAGGGAGCCGCGTTCGCCGTGCCGAAATAGAGGAGATTTAGTTTTGCGTCGTAGGCAAATCCATCCCATGCCGTCGCGCCGCCTTTGAACTCCGGCTTGCGGTGCGAATCCCACGTCTTGTCCGCGGCCGCCAATTCTGGATTTTCGTAGGGCTGACCCACAGCGGGGGGAACCGTGAAGAAACGCCATTTGAGCGCACCGGACTCCAGGTCGTATGCCGAAACGTATCCACGCACGGCGCCGTGTCCCATATCCGCACCGCTGTTGCCGATGACCACGACATTGCCGGCAATTTGCGGCGCCCCCGTGCTGGAGTACGGAAGTTTGCGGTCGATGATGGTGTCGGCTTCCCAGATTTTCATGCCGGTCGCCGCGTTGAGCGCATGCAGACGGCCGTCTACGGAAGCCACGAATACTTTACCCTTCCAAACTGCAACGCCGCGATTGACAAGATCGCAGCAGGGATTTCGTCCCATGAAGTAGTCGGCCTTCGGGTCATAACGCCACAGTTGCTTGCCGGTGACGGCGTTGACCGCGTACACGTAGCCCCAGGTGCCCGATGTGTACATCACGCCGTCGATGACCAGCGGGGTGGCTTCCTGGCCGCGTTGAGGCTCGCCCAGGTCGTAGCTCCAGGCAAAACCCAACTGTTTGACATTGTTCGCGTCGATCGTCGTCAACGGCGAATAATACGTGCCGTCTTTGTCGCGGCCGCCCATGAACCAGTTCTGTGGCTCCCGGTCCGCGCCCTGCAGCCGCGTCGCGTCCAGATTGCCGAGATTGCCGGCGGAGGGTCCCGCTGCGCTGAGCGTCGGACCCGCAATCAGTGCGAGTGCGGCGCAGACCAATGCTTCCTGTATTCGCAAGGCGGATCTCCTGGGACCGTCAAAGCTCGGCAACTGCGAATATAGTATCTTGTGTACATGCCAATGAATCTTTATATCAAATGATTCTCAATATCGAGGATCTGCGCCAGCTCGCGAGGCGGCGGATCCCGCGGGCGATATTCGATTACGCCGACGGCGGCTCCTACGATGAACGCACGATTCGACGCAACGCGGCGGATCTGGATGCCATGACGTTCCGGCAAAGAGTCATGGTCGATGTGTCGAAGATATCATTGGCCACGACCTTTCTTGGCTCGCCCGTGTCCATGCCCTTGGGTATTGGCCCTACCGGTCTGGCCGGGTTGTTTCACGCCGACGGGGAGATTCTCGGCGCGCGCGCCGCCGCCGCCTGCGGCATTCCGTTCTGTCTCAGTACCATGTCGATTTGTTCCATCGAGGATGTGCGCGCGGCCACACGCGAGCCATTCTGGTTTCAGCAATACCTGATGAAGGATCGCGGCTTCAATCAAGAACTCATCGATCGAGCCGCGGCCGCACAATGTTCGGCGCTGATGCTCACGCTCGATCTGCAGGTCATCGGTGAACGGCGCCGCGATCCGCGCAATGGACTTACCATTCCACCCAAGCTGACGCTGCGAAATGCCTGGGATGTCGCTACCAAACCAAGCTGGGCCCTCAAGGTGCTGTTCGGCAAACGGCGCACTTTCGGCAATTTGGTCGGTCGCATCGGCGGTTCCAGCGGCATCAAAACGCTGGCTGAGTGGACGGCGACCCAATTCGATGCGTCGGCCAACTGGCGCGATGTGGAATGGGTGCGCAGCCGCTGGCCCGGTAAATTGATCTTGAAAGGCGTGCTCGACGCTGAAGATGCGCGGCTGGGCGTTGCCGCCGGCGCGGATGCCATCGTCGTCTCGAATCACGGGGGGCGTCAGCTGGACGGCGCTCCATCGTCGATCTCGGTCTTGAGCGAAATCGTCGAGGCGGTCGGCGGACGATGCGAAGTGATGTTCGACGGCGGAGTTCGCTCCGGTCAAGACATTGCAAAGGCCCTGGCACTTGGCGCGCGCGGAGCACTGATCGGAAAATCGTTTCTCTATGCGCTGTCGGCGGCGGGCGAAGCCGGCGTCACCAGGGCAATCGAAATCCTGCGAAATGAGTTGCGCGTGACGCTGGCATTGACCGGAAGCTCGACCATCGACGCGGTCGGGCCGCACATTTTGCGGACTTGAGACTCGCTACGGCTCCCTGGCGCCCAGGACAGGCTCCTAAATCATCGGCAGTCCCCGAGGCGCTTTCCCGAGCGGGAATGCCGCATCAATCTTCGCAATGTCGGAGTCGCTCAACTCCAAGGTGCCCGCCGCGGCATTCTCGCTGACATGCGCAATGTCGGAAGCCTTCGGAATCACGAACATCTCGGGATGGCGCAGCAGAAATCGCAATGCAACTTGTCGGGGTGTCGCCTGGTGCGCATCGGCAATCTCGCGCAGTACGCGGCCTTGTTTCGAGCCGCCGTCGAAAATCTTCGGCGATTGGCCGAAAGGTGTATAAGCCACCACCGCGCTGCCGTGCTTGCGGCACCAGGGAAGTACCGCATGTTCGATCGCACGCTCTTGCAAGTGATACAGGACTTGATTACAGGCCGGGTGGCCCGTGCCGGCGATCGCGGCGACCCGGTCAAGGTCTTCCACATCGAAGTTGCTCACGCCCCAGGACAATATCTTGCCCTGGCGCACCAGGAGTTCGAACGCCGCAATCGTTTGCTCCAGAGGATGACTCCCCGCCCAATGAAGCAAGTAGCAATCCAACCGGTCGGTGCCGAGGCGCGCCAACGATCTTTCGCAGGCGGCCAGGGTGCCGTGTTTGGATGCATTGCTGGGCAGCACTTTGGACACCAGGAAAACCTCGTCCCGCCGGCCCTCGATGGCCTTGCCGACAATTCTTTCCGACGTGCCGGATCCGTACATTTCCGCGGTGTCGAGGTGCGTAAGGCCAAGATCGAGGCCGCGTCGCAGCGCTGCGATGGCGCCGGCGGCGGCCGATGCCTCAATTTTCCAGGTTCCCTGCCCGATGCACGCGACCTGTCGCCTTGTCGTGCCGAAGGGGCGGGGGGTGCTTTTAGAGGTCATGTCGGTTTTGGAGTATTGCAAGAAACAGGCGCACAATCACCTCGTAACAGGGAGGCTTGAACGTGCCGACGCCGATCGCGGCCGCAGAACGGCAACCGGGGCTTGAATGGGATTTCATGAGCCAGGGTAGGGCCAAAGGCGCCGTTTCCTTGGCAGTGTTCGCGGCGCTGTACTCGATTCTCGTGGGCATCGGACTGGTCCTGCACGAGAACGTCGAGGAGCTGACGATCATGTGGCCGGCTGCCGGCCTGTTGTTCGTGGCGCTTTGGCTGGCGCCGCGCCGCCATTGGATCTGGATATTGATCATCCAGGTGACGATCGAGATCTTGGCCGGCGTCGTCAAACTCGAGCAGTTCAGTTTCAGCCGCTACCTGCTGTTTACGTTTGCCAACTCGCTCGACGGTATGGTCGGCGCATTCGTCGCCTCGCGGCTCATCGCCGTCCCGCGGGAACCGCGGCTGCGCAACGTGCTGCTGTTCATCGCATCGGTCGCCGTCGGCGCGGCGGCCGGTGCAGTCGTGGGCGCCTTCGCGACGACGCGCACATTGGGCGGACCTGAGTATCTGCGCGAAATTCAGCTATGGTGGGCCGGGAATTGGCTGGGATCGTTATGCATTGCGCCGATCGTGATGGGTTGGGCGGTTCGCTTGCGGGCGCGGACGCTTTCCGCACCCGCAGGTCCCGCCGTCGAAATGATGCTCATTGCCTTCGCGATGCTGGCCATGACGAGTTGGGTGTTTTCGGCGCCCCCCGGCGGCGTCATGACCATACTGGACATGCCGTTCGTGATATTGGCGTTCGTGGTCATCGCGGCATTTCGAATGCCGCCGCGATGGTCAACGGTGCTCACGGCCGTGGCGGCGGTCCTGGTGTCGTACTTCGCGAGCCGGGGCCTCGGTCCGTTCGCAGGCGATCCGAACCCGTTCGTGCGGGTGGGCGCGGTCCAGTTGTATCTCGCGACTCTGGTCGCGATCAACTTCTTGCTCACCGTGGTGTTGCTCGAGAAGCGCAATGCATTTCAGCTATTGCGCACCAGCGACGAGAGGTACCGCAACTTCATCGAACACAGTTCCGAAGCCGTGTGGCGCGTCGAACTGTCGGAGCCCATGGATCCTCATCTGCCGGTGAACGACCAAATCGCCTGGCTGCAGACCCATGGCCATGTGGCCGAGAGCAACTCGACTTATCTGCGCTTGAATCGGCAAATGGGTCTCTCGGATGGGGACGCGCGCCAGTGGCGCAGCGATGCGCCTTGGACCCGTACGTTCATCGAGCATCTGGGCGCAGCGTCGCAGCAAGGCTACTTGATGGACGGTCTGCAGTTCACGGTGGCGGTCGAATCAAAGCAGCGCACCTTCATCACCGGATTTCGGGGCGTCATCGAGCAGGGTAGGTTGGTGCGGGTTTGGGGCGTTGCGCGCGATGTGACGGAACTGATGGAACTCAACGAACGTCTGCGCCAGAAGCAGGAGCGGCTGAAACTCTACGCGCGCGAATTGGTGGGTGCCGAAGAACGGGCGAGACGGGCAACGGCGGTGGACCTTCATGACGGCATTGGTCAACAGCTGGTCGGACTGTCGATGACGCTGGATGCGTTGGCCGCGCGTGCACCACCGGAAATACGCCTGCTTCTCAGCGAGGCGACCAATACCGTCCGCGAGGTGCAAGCCATTGCGCAACGCGTCATTGCGGACCTGAGCCCGCCGGGTCTTTATGAGCTGGGATTGGAGCCGGCACTGAAATGGCTCAGCGTCTACATGCGCAGCAAGGACAATCTGCAAGTCGAGTTGCATGTCGCTGCGGATGAGTCAGGCATCGATATCGATCTGCGCGTGCTGGTGTTCAAGGTCATCAGGGAGCTGTTGCGCAACGTCGTCAAGCACTCCCGCGTGCAATCGGCAACGGTCACTGTTACGCGCGATCCCGGTGAATTACGCGTCGTCGTCGAAGATGGCGGCGTGGGGTTTGAGTGGCAACTGAGTTTGTTCGAACCGCGGGCGCACGGTTTCGGTCTGTGGAGCGTCGCCGATCGCGTGCGGGAAGCCGCCGGCGAAATGACGGTCGACACCGGCCCCGGCCGCGGATGCCGCGTGACGGTGCTGTTCCCGCTGGGCGTGCGCAAACTCCAGATGCGACAATCCAACCCCGGCGACGAGAGCAGGGATGCAGACCCGGCCCGATCCGCCTGGAGGTAATTTCAAGTCGTTGCCAATTGCCGCGACATTCGCAGCGCCGCTTCCCGGCCCTGGTAGTAGCCTTGGACAGTCCCCAATTGATCGAAGCCCAAGCGTGAGTAGAAAGCGCGCGCCGCATCGTTGTTGGTGCGCACCTCCAAATTGATACGAAACACGCCGGCTTCGAGGGCGGTCCGCGTCAGCCAGTCCATGAGTTGGGATCCGAGACCTTGGCGGCGATGTTCCGGCGCAACCGCGAGCAGGTTCAAATGCGCGACGTCGTCGCCGAAGTGCATGATGGCGAATGCCGCAATCCGCTGTTCACGGCGCGCGACCACCACGGAGGATTCCGGTCCTGAAATAAAATGCTGTACGCGCGCCGGCGTCCAGGACCAGGTCAATCCCTGTTCGATGAAATCGCGGGACATTTCCGCAATTTCGCGGGCGTCGTTGGCGCGCGCCAAACTGATGGAGGCGAGTTCTGACAAGTTACATCTCCGGGAAGCCTGTCTGGGTCATCTGTTAGCGGCTACGATATCGATCGGTGGCGAGCACGAGTTCGTGAGTATTACCCGGTTCGAACGCCGAGTGACCGGCATCCGGGACCATTCGAAAATCCGCCTCCGGCCACGCGCGATGCAAATCCCACGCACTGGTTGCGGGACATACGACATCGTAGCGGCCCTGCACGATCGTTGTCGGTGTATGCCGAATGCGCGGTACGTCGTCGATCAATTGGCTTTCGCTGCGCAAGAAACCGCGATTCACAAAGTAATGGCACTCGATGCGCGCGACTGACAAAGCGAACTGATCTTCGCCCCACTTCTTGATGTTATCGACGTTGCTGTGCAGAAAGCTGCACGCGGCCTCCCACATCGACCATGCGCGCGCAGCGGCCAACGCCGCCCGTTGATCGGTGCCGGTGAGGCGCTTGTGATAGGCGCTCAGATAGTCGTCGCGTTCATCGAGAGGGATTGCGTCGCGATAGGATTCCCAGGCATCCGGAAATATGTCGGAAGCGCCGTGCTGATAGAACCAGCGGATTTCGGCGTAGCGCAGCAGGAAAATTCCGCGCAGAACGATTTCGGTCACGCGCTCGGGATGCGCCTCGGCATACGCCAGCGCCAGTGTGCTGCCCCAGGATCCGCCGAACACCAACCAGCGCTCAACGCCCAAGTGCTTGCGCAGCCGCTCGATGTCCGCCACCAAGTGCCAGGTCGTGTTCTCAATGAGACTCGCGCTCGGGCGGCTGCGTCCGCAGCCGCGCTGATCGAATACGACGATGCGGTAATGCCGCGGGTCGAAGAATTGCCGCGCGCGCTTGTCGGAGCCGGCACCCGGGCCGCCATGTAAGAACACGGCAGGCTTGCCGGCAGGGTTGCCGCTTTCTTCGTAGTAGATCTCGTGCACGTCCGAGACGCGCAAATAGCCATGTCGATACGGGTCGAGCGCAGGATACAGCTCACGCCGTGGGAGGCTGCGGGGAGTCGGGCGCGAAATTTCACGTGCTTTGATTGCGCGCGTGGATTTGACCGCACGCGTGGATTTGGCGGCGCTGACCGAGGGCTTTTTGACTGAACGCCGTCGGGAGGGGCGTGCTGTGGCCTGTGCGGCCATTTTCTTCTTCATCGTATCCTCTCTATATCCGCATTAAGCTCGCACTACCAGGGGCCCGAGGGGCCGTCCCCCCAACAGGTGCACATGCAAGTGATACACCTCCTGGCCGCCATCCGCATTGCAATTGATGATCAGCCGGTAGCCGCTGTCGGCAATCCCCTGCTGTCGTGCGAGGTCGCGCGCCACGATGAACATGTGGCCGATCAGCGATTCATCCGCGTCGGCGATGTCATTGGCCGTGGGGATGGGTTTGTTCGGGACGATTAATATGTGCACCGGAGCCGCAGGGCGGATGTCCAAAAAAGCGATCACCCGCGGGTCGCGGTAGAGTACGGTCGCCGGTAGCTCGCCGGCAATAATTTTCTCAAAAAGCGTAGGCATTTCATACGCCTCCGGTGATTCTGGAATCACAAGACTACCAGGAACTGCATCAGGGTTCGGCACCGGGAAGCGCCTGGCCCATAGACCTCGGAACCGTGACCCCGTAATAGTAATGGGAACGATTCTCATGTAGAGTCGCGTTCATGTTAACCCATCGCCCGGACCCGATTCTGTCCTCGGCAACCGCCGATATCCCACTCGTCGAGCTGGCACCAGGGGCCTCCGCGCGAGTGGTTTCCGTGTCCGCCGCGGACTCCAGGACACCCGCTGATGTGGGGCGGCGCCTGGCCGAACTCGGATTTCTGCCTGGCGAGGCCGTGCGTATCGTGGCCCGAGGACTGCTGAAGCGCGCGCCGATCGCCGTACGCATCGGGACGGGCACATTTGCGCTGCGACTTTTCGAGGCGGCCTGTATCCGCGTGTGTCCGGAGCAGTCGCTGCTCCCTTAAGTGCCCATGGACGCCACTGTAAGCGCTCCGACCCCCTTGGTTGCTTTGGTTGGAAACCCCAACTGCGGCAAGACTGCGCTTTTCAATGTTCTTACCGGCAGCCGCCAGAAGGTCGCCAATTACGCCGGCGTAACGGTCGAACGCAAAGAGGGTTCGCTGCTCACGCCTTCCGGCCTGCGAATTCGCATACTGGATTTACCGGGTGCGTACAGCCTGGACCCGCTGACTCCTGACGAACAGGTGACGGCCGATGTACTGCTCGGACGGCGCGCCAGCGAGACCGCGCCTGATTTGATCGTCTGTGTCACCGACGCGACGAATCTTCGCCAGAACTTAAGATTGGTCCTCAGCCTGAAGCGCCTGCACCTGCCCATGGTGGTAGCGCTCAACATGACCGACATTGCGCGCCGCAAGGGCATCGCGATCGATGCCGAACGATTGGCGCTGGAATTGGGCGTCCCGGTGGTTGCCACGGTCGGGGTCAAAACGACCGGGGTGCGGGAGTTGATCAAAGTACTCGACGCCACCCCGATCCCCCAACGGGGATCGCAGGTGTCCGCATGGCAGCCGTTGAACAGCGCGGATATCCAGCACGACCAGGCGGAAGTGCGGCGGATTCTGGGTGTGGTGGGCGGTGATCGGCTCGATGGCGTGACCTTCAGCGATCGCCTCGATGCCCTGGTGCTGCATCCGCTGCTCGGGCCGTTGATTCTGGCCGTGATCCTGTTCCTGGTGTTTCAGGCGGTGTTCGCGTGGGCCCAGGCGCCGATGGACGAAATCAAACTGGGGGTCGCGACCTTCGGCAATTGGTTGGGAGCGGCGCTCCCGCAGAGCTTGCTGAGGGACTTGGCGATCAACGGCATACTCGCCGGCGTCGGCAGCGTGCTGGTGTTTTTGCCGCAGATCATCATCTTGTTCTTTTTCATCTTGATTCTCGAAGACTCAGGCTATCTGCCGCGCGCCGCCTTCCTGCTCGATCGCGTCATGGGAAGCGTCGGGCTGTCGGGGCGGGCCTTCATCCCGCTGCTGTCGAGCTTTGCGTGCGCGATCCCCGGCATCATGGCGACGCGCACGATTCAAAATCCGCGCGATCGGCTGGCGACGATCATGATTGCGCCGCTGATGACGTGCTCGGCGCGATTGCCGGTCTACGCGCTGATCATCGGGGCCTTCATTCCGCGCCGCACCATATGGGGCGGTCTGGAATTGCAGGGCGTCGTGTTGTTTGCGCTGTATGTCATCGGCGTCGCGAGTGCGATGGCGGTGGCCTTCGTGCTCAAACGCAGCGGCAAGGGCGGCGGCTTTCAGGCTCTGATGCTCGAGTTGCCCGCTTATCACTGGCCGAACTTGCGCAATTTAGGCATCGGCCTGTGGCAGCGCGTCGAGATCTTCATGAGCCGCGTCGGCACCATCATTCTGGCGCTGATGGTCATTCTGTGGGCGTTGAGTTCATTTCCGGCGCCGCCGCCGGGGGCCACTGGGCCGGCCATTCAATACAGCATCGCAGGACATCTGGGTGCGTGGCTCGCCGTGATATTCAAGCCCATCGGCTTCAATTGGCAGATCTCAATCGCGCTGGTGCCGGGACTTGCGGCGCGCGAGGTTGCGGTCGGCGCTCTGGGCACCGTGTATGCGCTATCCGCAACAGGCGACGACGTGAGCAGCGCCTTGACGCCGCTGATCACGCAGTCCTGGAGTTTGCCGACGGCATTGTCGCTGCTGGCATGGTATGTCTTCGCTCCGCAGTGCCTGTCCACGCTGGCGACGGTCAAGCGCGAGACCAATTCTTGGCGCTACCCGATCATCATGGCGACGTATTTATTCGCGATGGCTTACGTGGGATCTTGGATCACCTTCCGCATCGCGACGGCCTTGAGTTGATCATGCATCCAATGAACGCCCTGCTCGACAATTTTCTGGTAGGTGTGCTGCTGCTCGTCAGTTGCGGGTACGCCCTGTACAAGCTCGGACCCCGAACGCTGAGGAAGCGCATGCTGGCGACTCTGAGCCGCGTGATGTCCGCCGCACCGGCTTTCCTAAGGCTTGGGCGGGCAGCGCGGCGCCTCACCCTCGAGTCCGCCGGCAACGCGGGTGCGTGTGGGGGTTGCGACAACTGCGGCTCCGAGACTTCCTCGCAGCCGCAGCCTTCATCCGCCGAAATCAAAGTTCCCGTCGCGAATATCGGCCGACGCGCCTGACGGTTCGCCGTCGCCAGGCTACTTCGCTGCGCCGGGCTACTTCGCTGCGCCGGGCTATTTCGCCGCGCCGGGCTATTTCGCCGCGCCGGGCAACTTCGCCGCGCCGGGCGCCAACGCGCCCTTGAGGCTCACGGTCCCGCTCACCGTCTTCGGATCGACCGTAATTTCCTTGAGCTTGGCGGCCACATCCGCGGGGACCTCTTTCTGGCTGCGCCCGCCCAAGTACTGGGCGAAGAATTCCTCGGAGGCCGTGATGTACGCCAGCGTGTTGATGGGCCGCGCAAAGCCGTGACCTTCGTCCGGCGCGACGATGTACTGGACCGGCTTGCCGTTGTCGCGCACCGCGGCGACGATCTGATCGCTCTCGCGGACATTGACGCGCGGGTCATTCTTGCCCTGAACCACCAAGAGCGGCGTGACTATCGACTTCGCCTGAGTCAGCGGCGACTCGGCTACCAACAGGGCCTTGCCCTGCGCGGTGGTCGGATCGCCCATCCGGGTGTACATCTGCTTGCGTCCCGCTTCCCAGTAAGGCGGTATCGCGTCGAGCAAGGTGATCAAATTGGACGGCGCCACGTAGGCAACCGCCGCGGCGTAAACCGTCGGCGTGAATGCCACTCCGGCCAGCGTGGCATACCCGCCGTATGAGGCCCCGGTAATGCCGACGCGTTTCGCATCGACGATCCCTGCCGCAACCAGTGACTTCACGCCCCAGGTGATGTCGTCCTGCATTTTCCGCCCCCACTCCCCGTTGCCGGCGTTGAGGAACTTCTTGCCGTAACCGGTCGAGGCGCGGAAATTGGGCTGCAATACGGCGTAGCCGCGATTGGCGAGAAACTGGGCGTTCGTGTCATAGCCGAACGAATCGCGAGCCCAAGGTCCGCCATGCGGGAACACGACGAGCGGCAGATTCTTGGCCGGCAGTCCCTTCGGCAGCGTGAGATAAGCCGGGATGTCGAGGCCGTCGGATGACTTGTAGTGGTACGGCTTGCGCTGTGCCAGTGCGTCGCGGGGAATCTCCTCGCGCACCCGATACTGCAACGCCAGCGTCTTTGATTTGCGGTTCCAAACATAAACAATGCCCGGCTCGGTATCGCTGTGCGCGCTCACGATCCAGATATTCTCGTCGTTTGATCTCGCGCCGAAGCTGACTTCGAGTCCCGGCAGCTTCGATTGCAGCCAGCGGTAGTCATTTTCGAAGGCATGGTCCTTGAAGTAACGGCGGGATGCGTCGTCTGCGTATTCGGTAAAGAGAATGTGATGGTCGATTCTCGAGATCTCGATGTCGGACAGGTCGACGCGATTATCCGGATCACTTTCGACCTTGGTCGTGGCGCCGGTGGCCAGGTCCATGGTCTCCAGCTCCATCAGGTCCAAGGAGCCTTTGTTGGTGCCGAGGTAGACGCTTTTACCGCTTGCGTCGAAATCGAAGACGCCGCAATTTTCCAGCACGCTGCAGCTGTAGATTTGCTTGAAGCCGTCGCCATCGACGCGCAAAGTCTCGGTGTCGCCGGCCTTGTTCGTGCGCATCGCGAGGCGCAACGTGCCCGAATCGTCGAATTGCCATTCTGCAATCTCTTCGGTGTTCTTGCGCAGCAGCTTCTTCTCGCCGGTGGAAATGCTGAGCTCGTACAGGTCGTGCCATTTCGGATCGCGGTCATTCAGCCCGATGTACAGGATGTCCGGCTTTGCCTTGGGCACCGAAAAAATTTGGGTTCGAACGCCCTTGAGGTTCGTCAGCGCGCGCGTCGGCGGGACGCCGGTTTTCGCATCCGCGGGCAACTTCGGGTCGACGGCATAAACGTTGAAATTCTCATCGCCGCCTGCATCCTGGGCGTACAAAATGTACTTCGAGTCGCGGCTCCAGAAATATCTGCGGATGGGCCGGGATGCTTCGGCGCTCACGGGGCGGGCGGCGCTGAAAGGCTCGTCGGCTCCCTTGACCCAGATGTTGCGCGTGCCTTTGAAGGGCTTCAAGAACGATAGATAGTGGCCGTCGGGTGAGATTTGTGCGCCGGCGATGGCTACTTCGCCGTAGAACAAATTCCGATCGATGAGGGGCGGCTGATCGGCGAGCGCCGCCAAGGGTGATGCGAGTGCAGCCAGCAGAGTGAAGGCGAGTACGATGTGTTTCAATTTTAATACCTATTGCAGTGCAGGAGTTCGCCCAAGTGCGCCATAATGCCAGACAGTCCATCGCAATCCGAGTTTCAGTTCCCTAACATATAAATGCCAATCCCCGACCTCTTGCGCGATCGCCTTCGATTGCCCGTCATCGGCGCGCCCATGTTCATCGTTTCGACTCCGCGCTTGGTGCTCGCACAGTGCAAAGCCGGCATCGTGGGTGCCTTTCCCGCACTGAATGCGCGACCGGCCTCTCAGCTTGATGAGTGGCTGGCCCAAATCACCGAGGAACTGGCGTCATTTCAGCGAACAAATCCGCAGGCAAAAGTTGCGCCCTACGCGGTCAATCAAATCGTGCACAGCAGCAACAATCGCTTGGAAGAAGACGTTGCATTGTGTGTGAAACACAAAGTGCCCATCATCATCACGAGTCTGCGGCCGCCGGCGGAAGTGGTCGCCGCCGTGCATGGCTACGGCGGGATCGTGTTTCATGACGTCATCAATTTGCGCCACGCCGAAAAGGCGGCCGCCCAAGGCGTGGACGGCATCATTGCGGTCTGTGCGGGTGCGGGCGGGCACGCCGGCGTGTTGAGCCCCTTTGCCTTGGTCAAACAGATTCGTGAGGTGTATCCCGGCACCATCATTCTGTCGGGCGCCATGAGCAGCGGCGCCGATGTGCTGGCGGCGCGCGCCTTGGGTGCGGATCTTGCTTACCTGGGAACGCGTTTCATCGCAACGGATGAAGGCAATGCGCCCGGCGACTACAAGCAAATGCTCATCGATAGTGCCGCCGAGGATATCGTCTACACCTCGTTGTTCAGCGGCGTGAACGGCAATTACCTGCGCGGCAGTGTGGTGCGGGCGGGTCTCGACCCCGAGCACTTGCCCGAGGCCGACAAAGCGAAAATGAATTTCGGCACCGGAGGCAACACCGCCGCAAAAGCGTGGCGGGACATCTGGAGCGCAGGCCAAAGCGTCAGCGGCATTCACAGCATCGAGGCTGTGGATGCGCTCATCGCACGAATGGAACGCGAATATGCAGCGGCGCGCGAGAGTTTTAATTATTAAACACGCCATGCGAGCGCCGGCTTAATTGCGTTTGCGCGCCGAACAATTACCGGCCGCGCTGGCGCGAGGTTTGACCGGGATCTACTTGGTTTCCGGCGATGAGCCTCTTTTGGTCGGAGAGGCCGCCGACGCCGTTCGTGCCGCTGCGCGCGCGGCAGGGTACGCCGACCGGCGCGTATTTTTCATCGACCGCAGCTTCAGCTGGGATGATCTGCGTCTTGCCACCCAATCCCTGTCGTTGTTCGCGGAGCGGCGGCTGTTCGAGTTGCGAATGCCCAGCGGCAAACCCGACAAGGGCGCGGCACTGCTTGCGCAGCTGGCCGCTCAACCGGCCTCCGACCTGATTTACCTGGTGGTCACCGACAAGCTCGACAAAAAGGCCGCCGACACCGCCTGGGTGCAGGCGATCGAGAAGCACGGCGCATGGGTGCCGATTCTGCCGGTAGATACCGCCGCGCTGCCGGGGTGGTTGCGCGGCAGGGCGAAAATGTTGCAGATCGATATCGACCCGCAGGCCGCGCAGCTGATCGTCGATCGGGTCGAGGGCAACCTGCTGGCTGCGCAGCAGGAGTTGCAGAAACTGAAGCTCTTGGCGGACGGTGCTGCGATCGATGTGGACCTGGTCCTCAGGTCAGTCGGCGACAGCGCGCGCTACGACGTGTTCCAGCTTGCGGAGGCTGCCGCGGCCGGTGATGCCGCGCGCGCATTGCGCGTGCTGCTGGGATTGAAGAGCGAGGGAGTGGAGCCGACGCTGATTTTATGGGCACTGCTGCGCGAGCTGCGCGGCATGTGGCAGGCGCGTGAACGAACCCGTCTGCGCTCCGCCGCTCGGGGCAGCGGCTGGAACTTGGCCGCGACACCCTCGCCGCGCGCGCTGTCCCGCCTGAAGACGCTGCCGCTGGCGCCCTTGCTGATCCAGGCCGGCCATACCGACCGCGTCATCAAAGGCATATCCCCGGGCGATGCTTGGAGCGCGCTCACCGGCCTTACCGGCGCCTTTGCCGGCGCTTTGCAAGCCACGCCGGATTCAGGCAGGGTGAGCCAATGAACCCGATGGGCATTTTC
>Ga0210406_10003128_pt1 | contig 18358 bp, 17 predicted proteins | sample IncBWC30MmetaG_FD_155454 | JGI IMG/M metagenome (GOLD analysis project Ga0210406, IMG submission 155454) | Forest soil microbial communities from Barre Woods Harvard Forest LTER site, Petersham, Massachusetts, United States - Inc-BW-C-30-M | ecosystem: Environmental > Terrestrial > Soil >... | reverse complement strand
TCGACGCGCCGACTTCACGACCTATACCCGCCAGCGCGGGTTGGAGCCTCCGACTCAAGATACGGCCATCGTCTCGGCGGCGGCGCAAGCTCTGCTCGGTGCCTGGCTGGCATCACAACCGCGCGCCGCAGTGCGGCTGCTGGGCGTGGGCGTCAGCGATTTGCAGTCGCTGCGGCAGTCGGACCTGTTTTCAGACCCGCTGCCCGATCCGGGCTCCCGGCTCGATTCGGCCGTGGACGGCATCCGCGACCGCTTCGGGGAGGGACTTTTGACCCGCGCCAGCCTCCTACCCCGGGGCAAGGAGCCGATAGGCTCCAACAACGGAAACTAGTGGCGCGTTGGTATTATCCTAGTCCTTGCCATGTACACCAGTTTCTTTGGGCTCAGCGAAAAGCCCTTCGCCATCACCCCGGACCCCCGCTATCTCTATTTGAGTGAGCGGCATGCCGAGGCATTGGCGCACTTGCTGTACGGCATCAATGAGTCCGGTGGATTCATCCAGTTGACCGGGGAAGTAGGGACGGGCAAAACCACGGTGGTGCGCACGCTGCTCTCGCGCGTGCCGCATCACGCCGATGTCGCGGTGATTTTGAATCCGCGCGTCACACCCGTGGAATTTCTTCTGACGATTTGCGAAGAGCTGGGATTGGAAATCGCCGATGCCGATCGCGACAGCGTCAAGCAGATGGTCGACGCGCTGAATCGACGGCTGCTGAGCGCATATGCAGAAGGCCGGCGCATCATCGTGCTGGTGGATGAGGCGCAGAACCTGTCCATCGACGTGCTGGAGCAGGTCCGCCTGTTGACCAATCTCGAGACTCCCACTCAGAAGCTGCTGCAAATCATATTGATCGGCCAGCCTGAGCTTCGGGAATTGCTGGACCGAACCGACCTGCGGCAACTGGCTCAACGCATTACCGGGCGATACCATTTGAAGCCACTGTCGCGCGAGGAAACCAAGGGTTATGTGCGCCATCGGCTGCGCGTTGCCGGCGCGACCGGCGACATATTCACGCCCGCGGCGTTGGTGGAATTGCATCGGCTGTCGCAGGGAATTCCGCGAGTCATCAATGTCGCCTGCGATCGCGCTCTGCTGGGGGCGTACACGCAGGAAGTCAAGAAAATCAACTCAGGGTTGGTGCGCCGTGCCGCAGGGGAAGTCTATGGCCGCCGATTCCTGCCCACCTGGCTGGGCTGGGTCGTGGGCTCCTTAGGGGTTGTGGCGCTGGCGGGCACTCTGTTTCTCGGCTGGCAATTCTGGCTCCAGTCGAGTCCCATTTTTAGCGCATCCCGCGCGCCAAAAAGCGCGGCCGCAGCACATCCCGGGACGACGGCTGCGACCAAGGCTGCGACGACGCCTGGAGCGCAGCCGCTGGTTCCCTCTCCGGTGGCGACAGTCCCTGCGCCCAAATTGGCCTCGGTAAAAGCCCTGCTCGAGGCCAATGAGGCCAACACCACCGACGCGGCGGCTTTCCGCCGCCTCCTGTCGCTGTGGGGAACCGCGCTGTCGGACGACCGGGATCCGTGCGGTCAGGCCGCTAAAGCGGGCCTCTCCTGTTTGGAGCAGCGCGGCTCCTGGACGCAGGTCAGGACCCTGAATCGGCCCGCCATCCTGACGCTGACCGATGAGCGTGGTCAGCGGCATCGCGTGGTCCTGTCGAGTTTGGACGACAAGACCGCGACATTGAACTTGGGCGAGCATAACGAGAAGGTATCCATCGATGATCTTTCGCGGGATTGGTTCGGGGAATTTACCGTCGTCTGGAAGCCGAAGACTTCCCGCGCCCGATCGCTGTCGTTGGGAATGCAGGGCGATGAGGTTCGCTGGCTGCGCCGCAGCCTGAATGCCTTGAGGGGCGGTGCTTCGGATCCGGAGCACGCCGATGTGTACGATCAAGAATTGGCGATCGCGGTGCAGAATTTTCAGCGTGAGCACCGTCTCAACGTCGATGGAATTGCCGGAGTGCAAACCCAAGTCGTGCTCGACACCGCGCTGGCCGATCCCAGTTCACCCCTGTTGCTGTCCAACGCGTTGCGCGGCGGTTAGGAATTTCCATGTCCTTCATTCTCGACGCATTGAAGAAATCTGAGATCGAACGGCAACGCCAATCCCAACCGGGATTGATGGATACGCCGGCGTCACAGCGCCGCGGCCGCCTGCCCCTCTGGGCGATCTTGCTCGGCGCCATCAACGTCGTCGTGCTCGCCGTGATGTTGCTGCGAAGCGGCACCCCGGCGGCAGCATCCGCCCCCAAAAAGCGCGCGGAGCACGCGGAACCCGCGGCGGTTGCCGAGGACAAGGCACCGAGGGTTGAGGATCACTTCAGTCCCTTGGGACAGACTCCGGTGTACGCGCCCGAGATTCCCGTGAACGTAGCTGATGGCGTTGTCACCGGGACAGGCGCTTCGGCAGGGACCGGCACCGTGTCTCAGGTGGCGCCGCTGGCCGCGCCGCTCGGCGCCCCTCATTCCGTCGCACAGCGCTCCGCTCCGCGGCCCGCACTGCGCCGGCCCGATCCGCTGCTGAATGATGAGGATGCCAAGGCCGACAACGAAGAAGTGCTGCCGTCGATCAACCAGATCAACCTGACGGGCGCGCAAGCCTTGCCCGAACTGCACCTGGACGTGCATGTGTATGCGACCAAGGCAGGCGATCGTTTCGTGTACATCAACATGCGCAAGTATCACGAAGGCAACTCCCTGCCGGAAGGCCCCCTCGTCGAGCACATTCGGCGCGACGGCGTGGTGCTGAACTATCAGGGATTGCGTTTCATATTGCCGCGGCAATCATGAATTGCGATTCTCAGCCAGGCGGCGCAACGCGTCGCCCGTCATCCGGTAGTTGACCCAAGCCGCATCCGCCTGCGCGCCCAATCGTTCGTAGAAATCGCGAGAGGGCCGGTTCCAGTCGAGAACTTGCCATTGAAAGCGGCCGCAATCGCGCTCGAGCGCCAGCGCTGCCAGATAGCTCAACAGTGATTTGCCGATCGCGCGGCCGCGGAACTCCGGGCGCACGAACAGATCCTCCAGGTACAACCCGGGTTTCCCGAGAAAAGTCGAAAAATTATGAAAGAACAGGGCAAAGCCGGCCGGCTCACCGTCGAAACGGGCAATGACCGCCTCGGCTCCCGGCTTCGGTCCGAAGAGCGCCTTGTCTATCGACGCCTCGGTGGCGACGCTCTCATGCCGCAGTTTCTCGTAGTCGGCGAGTTCATTGATCAGAGAAAGAATCAGCGGCACATCCGAGGATTTGGCCGGTGAGATCTCAAGACCGGAAGGTTGCGTCATGGAAGCTTGAGCCCCTGTGGGCGCCTTAGGCCCGATCATGCGATGATAATCCCATGCGCAAGATTTTAACGCTGACCATGAGCGGTTTGGTGACCGTGCTGCCGCTGGCCTTGACGGTGTACGTGATCTGGTGGTTGGTGAACACGGTCGAGAATTGGCTGCGGCGTGCATTGATTGCGTTGGGCATCATCAGCCCCGAGCATTACTGGCCGGGCTTGGGTTTGATCGCGGGCTTCCTGTTGCTGCTGTTCGTCGGCAGTGTGGTCAACGCCTACGCGGGCAAGATCCTGCTCAAGTACTGGAATGATTTTTTGGGGCGGATTCCGTTTGTGAAGACCCTGTACGGCGGATTTCGCGATGTCGTTAGCTTGTTGCCTTCGGGCAGCGGCGAGAAGCGCGACTTGCAGCGGGTGGTGCTCGCGCGGTTTGCCGACGTGCACGCCATCGGCTTCGTCACCCGCGAAGATGTGCCGGCCGTATTGTTGGCGCACGGCGGCCAGGATTGGGTGACCGTTTATTTTCCGATGAGCTATGCCTTTGGCGGCTATACCATTTATCTGCCGCGGGACCGTGTTCAGCCGCTGGACATTTCGGTCGAGGATGCCATGCGCCTGGCGATCACCGCGGGCTTGACGGCTGCCGGCAACCGCAGCCATCTTTGACGGCTGGTTTGACGCGTGGTCAAACACAGTTTGAAATTTCTGATTCTGGGATTTGCGGTGTCGCACGCCGCGGCACTGGCAAGCACCGCTCCCGGCGCGAATCCCAAATCGGAAGCCTACAAATTCCAGGTCTGGCGGAGCAATGCCGTGGCGGCGCTCGCGGCCCGGCCTGACGCGAATTCCCTGGCCACCGCGGCGGCCTTGGGTTTTACCAATAGCTACGCCCTTCCGTCTGCGGCGCCCGCGGCGCTGCAGCTCATCGCCCGCGCCAGCGAGTTGGCGCCGCAGAATGCGGCCATCGGCTGGCTGCATCTGCAGTTGTGCGTTGCCGCCCCCGCCTGCGACAGCCGCGATGCCGCAATCGTTCTGCGCTGGGTTGACCCTGATAACGGCGCGGCCTGGCTGTCGCAATTGTCGACCGCGCACAAGGACAAGGACACGATGGAAGTCGATCGGGTGCTGGCCGACATGGCGCGAGGTACGCGCTTCGATCTGTACTACAACCAGCTCATGGTGCTGATGTTCGATGCGCTGAACGGTGTGCGCCGCGAGTTGCCCGGCGGCGTGGTTGCATCCGATAGCGCGAAATTGACCGTGCTCGCCGGCGTCGCCAACGCCGAGATCATTCCGCCTCTCTCGCCGCTGATCGATTCCTGCCGGGAATCAACCAATTCGAGCGAGCGACGCGAAGATTGTTTGAAGCTGGCAAAGATCATGCAGAGAGGCGACACCGTCATCGTGCAAATGGTGGGCTTCAGCATCGAGAAGCGCTTGCTGCCGCCGGACAGCAGGGAGGCCAAGAGCCTCGCCGAGCGCAGGCGCCTGCTCGAATGGCGCTCGAGCGCAGCCGGCAGATTGGATTCTTCCATCCTGCCCTGGACGCAAAATGCGCGGGCGCGAACACGGCTTGCGCAAATGCGCTTGAGGCCGCGCGAAGAAGATGTTTGCATTGCCCTGCTTCGGGCACACAAAATGGCGCTCGAGCCGGCGGAGAATCACCGATGATCGATTTGTACTACTGGCCCACCCCGAACGGCCACAAGATCGCCATGTTTTTGGAAGAGATGGCCATGCCGTACACCATCGTGCCGGTGAACCTCGGCAAGGGCGAGCAGTTCAAGCCGGAATTCCTCGCCATCTCGCCGAACAATCGCATGCCGGCGATCGTCGATCACTCGCCGCTGGAGCGCGGAGCGCCGATCACGGTATTCGAATCCGGTGCAATTTTGCTGTACCTGGCGGAGAAGAGCGAGAAATTCATTCCGAATGAGTCGCGCGGCCGGGTCGAGGTGCTGCAGTGGCTGTTCTGGCAGGTGGGCGGACTTGGACCGATGCTCGGACAAAATCATCATTTCACGCGCCAAGCGCCCGAGCGGATTCCCTACGCCATCGAGCGCTACGTGAAGGAGACCAATCGCCTCTATGGCGTGTTGAATGAGCGCCTTGCCGACCGGGAATTTGTGGCGGGCCCGTATTCCATCGCCGACATGGCGTGTTACCCGTGGATCGTGCCCCATGAGGCGCAGGGCCAGAAGCTCGAGGACTTTCCGCACCTCAAACGCTGGTTCGAGGCCATCAAGGCGCGCCCTGCTACATTGCGCGCGTATGAAAAAGGCGCGGCCATCAACAGCAACCCCACCTTGACCGAAGAGGCCAAGAAAATCCTGTTCGGTCAAACGGCACAGACGAACAAGCGAACTTAAGGCGCTTTCACATCGTGCGACTTGAACCACGCCAGCACATAAGCCGTTTTGTCGATGAGCAGGCTCGGGCGGGCGGAAATATCGTGCGCGGCGTTGGGAACCCGTACGAGCGCGGTATCGATTTTGCGAAGTTTCAGCGCTTGATAGAATTGTTCAGCCTCGCTTGACGGCGTGCGGTAATCCACCTCCCCCGTCATCAACATGGTCGGCGTCTTCACGTTGCCGACGTAGGCGAGCGGCGATCGCTTCCAATAGGCCTGCATGTCCTCCCAGGGGAACTCGCCGAACCAGTAGCGATAGAAATAGTTGTTCATATCGCCGGTGAGCACGAAGCTGGTCCAATTGATCACGGGCTTGACGACCACGGCAGCTCGAAAGCGATCCGTGTGCCCGACGATCCACGCCGTGAGCACACCGCCGCCGCTGCCGCCGGTGACGAACAACCGTTGGGTGTCGACGTAGCCACGCCCGACCACCGCATCGACGCCCGACATCAGGTCGTCGTAGTCCTTGTTCGGATAGTCATGATGAATGAGATTGGCGAATTCCTCGCCATAGCCCGTGCTGCCGCGCGGATTCATGTACAGCACGACGTAACCCGCCGCGGCGTATAGCTGTATTTCCGCGGCAAAGCTCGGCGCGTACATGGCGAACGGGCCGCCATGAATTTCCAGGACGAAGGGATATTTCTTCGCGGGATCAAAGCCGGGCGGCTTGACGATCCAGCCTTGCATGCGGCGGTGATCGGCGGAGGAGTCGAAGGTGATTTCCTCGAGCGCGCCGATGGTGCGCTGGCCCAGCAGATTGTCGCTCAACGGCTTGAGCGTCGTGATATCGCGCATCGACGTGCCGGTGGCCAGCAGCGCCGGAGCCGTCGCGCTGGCCTTGGTGAAGGCGAATCGGCCGTTCGGAGAGATCGAAAACGAACCGCCCGAGTAGGGCCGCGAAACATCGTTGCCTCCCACCCCATCGGCCAGGATGCGCATCTTGCCCAGAAGATCGATGGCGGCAATCTTGGTCGAGCCGTGGTCGTCATACTGGAAAACCAATTGTTTGCCGTCGCCCAGCCATCTCGGAGACGCCGCATCGCGGTCGAGCGAAGCGGTGAGCGAGTGCGCATGACTGCCGTCGCTGTCCATGACATAGAGCTGCGTCGCCTGATAGCCTAATTGCTTGTCATCGAAGCCCAGGTAGGCGATGTGCTTGCCGTCCGGCGAGGGTACGGGATGGCGGTCCGGACCGCGCCGATCGGTAAGCGCGTGGATGGAGTCGTCCTTGAGGTCGACGCGGTAAATCTCGCTGTCCAGGGGATCGTAGTCGGCATCGGCGCGGCGATTTGCGCCGACCAGAACGCCGCTGCCGTCGGCCGTGAAGGCCGGCGGACCTTGATGGTCGAAATCGCCGTGCGTCAATTGGCGCGCGGCGCCGCCGTCCGCGGACACGATAAAGACCTGGCTGAATGAGCTCGGCAGATAACCCTCGCCGTCAGCGCGGAAGACCATCCTGTCGATCAGCTTCGGCGGATCTGCCCACTTGGCGTTTTTGGGCGCCTCCGGCAATTCCACCTTGAGCGGCTTGCGCTCCTGCGCCACGGCCATGGTGAAGGCGAGCCATTTGCCGTCGGGAGACCATGCCAGGCCGCCGGGTGCATCGGTAAAGTTGCTGATCGGCGCATTGACGCCGGCGGCGAGCCAATACATGAAGAGCTGCGCCGAGCCATCCGCGGCGCGTCCGATGTAGGCGATGCGCGTGCCGTCCGGCGACCAGCGCGGTGAGCCGCTGGTCGGCGCACTGGACAGCGGGCGCTCATTCTTGCCGTCGACCCCGACAAGCCAGACGCTGCCGTGGGCTCGATCGGTTTTGATGTCGTAACCCATGCGCACATAGGCGATGCTGCGTCCGTCGGGCGAGATTTGCGGATCCGCCGCCCATTGGAGTTCGAAGACGTCGAGCGGCTTCAATGCTGGTTTTTGCGCCTGCGCAAGGCCCGGCGCGCTCAAGCCGAGAATGAGGATCGTCGCGGCGCAAAATCGGCCCACTGGAAATTGTCCGACTGAAAACTGCCTCACTGAAAATTGCCGCGCCGAAATTCGCTCAAGCATTGATGATCTCTTTGCCGGCCGCCCAGCAGTAACGTTGATGTTCATTCACGATTCCCACGGCCTGCATGAAGGCGTAGCAAATGGTTGATCCCACGAATTTAAAGCCTTTTTGTTTAAGATCCTTGCTCATGGCATCGCTGTGCGGCGTCGATTGCGCAATGTCGCCGAGATAGAGGGGTCGGCGGCGCAACACCTTGCCGTCCGTAAACTGCCATATGTAGTCGCTGAAAGATCCCGCGGAGGCGCGGACCTTGAGGTAGGCATCGGCATTCGCGATGAATGCTTCCACTTTGAGACGATTCCTGATGATGCCAGGATCTTGCAGCAGGCGCCGGCGTTTCGCGGCGTTGTAGCGAACCATCTTCTCGGCGTCAAAATGGTCGAAGGCCTGCCGGTATGTCTCGCGCTTGCGCAACACGGTGATCCAGCTCAAGCCCGCCTGCGCCCCTTCCAGGCACAGCATCTCGAACAAAGGTTGGTCAGCGCGCACCGGCACGCCCCACTCGGTGTCGTGATAGGCAACGTACACGGGGTCCTGCGGACACCATGCGCAGCGCCGCTTGCCGTCGGCATGGAGCTGCGCTTTCAGTTTCACACGGTCGGTCGCCACGGTTCGCGATCAATGCGATTTGGCGGCAATGACCTCGATTTCGACCAGCGCTCCGGGAGCGGCGAGAGCGGCGACTTGCACGGCGCTGCGTGAGGGCTTGTTGGGCTGCTCGGCGGTGGCGAAGAATTGCTTGTATCCCGCCATCATTCCGGCGAAATCCATTTTATTGTCCTTGGCCGGATCGCCGACCAAGAAGACCGTCATTTTCACCACATCGCCCATGGTGAGTCCGAGTCTGGCGAGCGTACCTTTGATGGCGTTGAGCGCCCCGACCGTCTGAGTCTCCGTGTCGCCGAAGGCGGCCACACTGCCCTTCGGCGCGTCCTTATTGATCACCGGCGCCAGCGCGCCGCTCAAGAAATACGTGTCGACGCCGGCCTTGACCGTGACCGCCGAGGAAATCGGAAAGTCGTTGCCGTCCGGCAGCGGCAAACGCTCGACCTTGTCGGCCTTCGCGACTTTCGTATGGTCGGCGGCGAAGAGCGCAGGCGCCGCCGAAATTGATACCAGAATACCCGCGGCGAGAATGAGCTTGCGCCCATGGATCATGCTGAACATCGCATCCCCTAATGATTTAACCGTGCGGTCGCACGGCGTGACGGACGGACCTTATAGACCAACTCGATGCAATCGACTCCGCGCGTGCGGCGCGCGGTGCTGCGGATTTCGTGCATGAGCTTGAGCAGCACGCGCGTGCTCAAGTCCGCCGTCAAACTCCACCGGGGGTCGACCCCGAGATGCAGCACCGCGAATCGTTCATGCGCGGATCGAACGAAAACCGCGACCCCCACGGGTCTGCCTTCATCGGAAATCGCGAACAGAGTCTGCACACCGGCAATGTCGCCGACGCGGACGCGCAAGCCGCCGTCCTCCTCATAGATCTCGGGCACCCCGTAGGTGTCGATCGACTGTTGAATGCCCACTCGAACACGATGCTGGTTGACGTTGAAGAAAAGCAGCTGTTCCAGGGCTGGCCGCTGCTCTGCAGCTAGCTTCGACGTAATGCCGATTGACGCGCCCAATGAACCCCCGAGCATCTTCGCCACTAAATGAGCGACCAGTCACAGAACGGTGTTGACGCAGTGCAACAGAGGTTGTCTGCACCTCAAGACCCCGTATCGTATAGCGTCGCCCGCGGAATGACACTAGCCCCAACGGCCCACGATATTGCTGCGTTGCGGTATCCAGGCGCCAGTCCAAATCGGGTTTTGCATGCGAGGAAACAATTGGTGCTAGCTTCCGACGAAGACGGCGGCACGCTGGAGGCGCTCAAATTCAGCCTCGCGAGCGACATTGTCGAGCTGCTCGTCCTCACCACCGACGGGATTTTCCTGCAGACCCTACGCGAAGCGGTCGGCGGTGCCCGGCGCCTTTGGCATGTCCCGTCCGCCGACAAGGTCAGCGACCTCCTGGTCGCCGGCGAGGTCAGCATCGTGGTACTGGACGCAGAGGCACTGCGGGAGGCGGCCGGCGTATTCGTCGCGCAGATCAAGCGCCAATTTCCCGATCTGGTGGTCGTCGCAGCCGGTCACCGCGACGACGAAACGTCGCTGGCGGGTCTGATCAGCGCGGGGTTGGTTTATCGCTTCATCCACAAACCCATGTCCCCGGCGCGGGCAAAATTGTTTGCGGAAGCCGCCATCAAGAAGTACGAGGACCAGCGGCGCCGGGCCGCGGAAGTCCCGCGGCTTCGAGAAGCGTCGCCCCCGGGTCGCATGTGGCTGACCGGCGCGGTGGGGACGCTGGCGCTCACCGCTGCCGTTGCGTGGATGCTGCATCAAAGCGGCGAAGATTCAACTGCTCCGCCGGCCGCCGAAGCGGCCAAGCCGGTCGCTGCGGAAGTCTCCGAGATGGCACGCGCCGCAGCCGCGCTGGCGGCGAACAGGCTCACGGAGCCGCCCGGCGAGAATGCGTTGGAACTTTATCGGGGATTGCTGGCGCGCAATCCCGCCGACTCGAGCGCCCGAGCCGGGCTCTCTGAAGTCCACGAGCGGCTGCTGGCGCGTGCGGAAAATGCACTGCTCGAGGAGCGATTGGATGAGGCGGCGGCGGCGATCGAAACGGCGCGCAAATCCGGCATCGAGGGCGGCCGCATTGTCTTCTTGGCGGCGCAGCTCGCGAAGTCGCGCGAACAGCTCAAGACCGCGCAGGCGCAGGTTCACCAGCTGAGCAAAGCACGCACCGCGCCCAAGGCCGACGAGGATCGCGTACGCGCCGATCCGCAAAGCACGGCGGCGCCGGACGCGAAGCGCGCGCCGGCCTCACGCCTGCTCAAGGATGTACGCGGCGCCATCGATCGCCGGGAATTTGCGCACGCCGCGGCCTTGATCGACAGCGCCAACGGCATCGCCGTTCCCGCGGACATCGAGTCGGTGAAAGGCTTGCTCGGCGCCGCGCGCAAACAAGCCGATGTCGACGCCTGGGGACAGCTTTTGAAAAGCGCCAATGAGCGATTGCTGCAGGACCGGCTGATCGAACCGGCGAACGACAATGCCAAGTATTTTTATCTGACGCTCAAGCAGCTTGATCCAGGGAATGCCGCCCTCAGCTCGGTGCTGCAGGATCTTGGAACGCGTTTGGCAAGCAAAGCGCGGCGCGCGCTGATTCTCGGGCAAACCGACGCGGCGAAGAGCTGGCTGGACGAAGCGGGCGCCATCGGCTTCACTTCCGCGGAGGTCAGCTCGGCGCAGCACGATCTCGAGGCGGCGCTCGCCAAACAGAACTTCATGACGAATTTGGTCCCGGCCAATCAACTCACGCTGCTGAAGTCGGTACAGCCCGCCTATCCTATGAAGGCTCAGGGCAGGAAGCTGGAAGGCTGGGTCGACGTGGAGTTCACCGTGTCGGAGGCCGGAAAAGTGAAGGACGTTGCGGTACGCGCGGCCAGCAGTCCCGGCATCTTCGAGGATGCCGCGGTCAAGGCCGTGTCGCAATGGCGCTATCAGCCGATTTTGCGCGATGCCAGACCTGTGCCGGTGCGCACTCAAATCCGGGTTCGCTTCGCCCTCTCTTAGGCCGCCGAACTGCGGGCAAGCGCCGCGGTTGCCGATTCCCGGGTCAATGCGGGTTAACGATTCAAGGATCCGAGCGGATTGTCTCTCTCGCGGCGCTTGCGTTCCGCGACTTCTTCGCGATCAACGCAGACATTGATGGGCGCCTTGATGCCGATGCGAACCTGGGCGCCATTGACCGCCATGACGGTCACTTCCACATCTTCACCAATCCGTAACGATTCGCCGGCGCGTCGGGTAAGAATAAGCATGGCGCATTTATACACGCGGTCAAAGTTTTTCCTGTGGGCAATACTTATAATCCGCTGTAGGACTGCACCGACGGACAGTCAGGCCCAGGGAGTCGAATCGCGGCTAGCGTTCGGCGATGATCCGTTCGACCGTGTTTGCCGACGCACTCCAATTGCTGACGGTGGCCTCATAAAAAGCCAGCTCTTGCAGCAAGTCCTCCAAGCGCTGTGCCTTGCCCATGGCGAAACCCTGGCCGTAGTCCACGCCGAGATCCGCCATGCGAACGCGCAGCACATCGGTCTCGACGTATTCCGCAATCGTTTCCATGCACATGACCTTGGCCAGCTGTGCGATGGCCTTGATCATGGATTCGGAACGCGCATTGGTGATGGCATCGCGCACGAAGCTGCCGTCGATCTTGATGTAATTGACCGACAAATCCTTCAAGTAAGCCAGCGAACTGACTCCCGTGCCGAAATCATCGAGCGCGAACTGGCAGCCCAGCTCTTGCAGCGTGCGCATGAAAACCTGCGCCTTGGCGAGATTGCCGATGGTCGCCGTTTCGGTCAATTCGAAGCATAGTACGCCGGGCGGCACGCCGCTCGACTTCAGCTGATCGATCACGAACCCCAGGAACGATTCGTCCTGGAGCGACTGGCCGGAAAGATTGATGGCGAATCGCGCGGATTCCTCGCCCACCGAGGCGCTATGTACACCGAGCTGTTCGCAGGCGCGGCGCACCACCCAACGATCGATCGTCGGCATGAGCTGATAGCGTTCCGCCGAGGAGAGAAACTTGCCGGGAGGAATGATTTCACCGCGCTCGCCGAGCATGCGGATCAGCAGTTCGAACCGCGGCCGGCCGTAGTTGCCGCGCAGCGGCAGGATGGGCTGCGCGTCGAGCCGGAATCCATCGCTCTCGAGCGCCTCTCGCAGCTTGCCGATCACCAGGATATCGGTGTGCCGCCGGATGATGCTTTGGTCTGAATCCTGAAACATTTCCACGCGATTGCGGCCGCGGTCCTTCGCTGCCTTGCAGGCGATTTCCGCGGTGGCCAGTGCGTGCGCCAGCGGATTGTCGGAACGGCCGATCGGCGCCACCCCCAGACAAACCGACACCTCGAATGAACCTTGTCCGGCGCGGGGCACAATCTCTTCGGCGGCGGCGCGAATCTGCTCGGCGATGACCGACGCCGATTCCATGCTGGAATTCGGGATGAGCGCCGCGAGCCGGTCTCCGGAAATGCGCGCAGACAGCGCTTGCGCCGGAAGCGTCTTGGCCATGCGGTCCGCGACGCTGACAATGACATCATCGCCGACGTGCATGCCGAAGGTTTCGTTGATGACATGCAGCCGGTCGATATCGAGATACAGGATGAAGTGCGAATCGGCGCTTCGGGCCGATGCCAGCAAGCCGCCGGCATGCCGCTCGAAAGCCTGTCGAGTCATCAGGCCGGTGCTGGTGTCGTATTGCGCCTGGATGATGTTCGTCGATCGCTTCGCCAGCATCTCCGCCACGCGGGTTTGCTGCGCGTCGAAATCCGGCGCGCTCGGCGGATTGAACAGCGCGAGCACGCCCATGACGCGGCCGGAAGTGTGCCGTATCGGGCAGGCCAAAATCTTGTACGGCGCGGTCACTTCGGTCGCGACCTTGGAGATATGATTGATGACGATGGTGCGCTGTTGCATCTGCATCCATGCCGTCAAATGGCGTTGCGCCCGATGCAGCGCTTCGGTGGACATCGGCGTGCCGCTGCGGGTCATGGACACGGAGACGTTTTTGTCCGGCACCCACAGCGCCGCCAGCGCGCAGCCCATTCGATCGAGGCCGGTCTTCAGTATTTGTGAAAATTCGTCCGCATCGCTCCCCGCCGCCTGATTGGAAGAAATCTCCATCATGAGCTCAAGATCGCGCTCTTTGACGTTCAAGTCGCGTTCACTGGAACCCAGTTTTGCGCGCAGTGCCAGTTCGCGGCGCAGGCACTCGAGGGCCGGCTGAACCAGCTGGCGCACGGCAGGCAGTGGACGCGGCTGGATTTTCGTTCCCGCGAGGTGAACCACCAGGCTGACCAGGCCCAACAATTCGATGTGCTCGCCGCGGATGGCGAAGGAGTAGACGACCCGATCCGCATCGAGGGTTCTGGCGACGCCCGGGAATTCCCCGCGGTCCGACAGGGCGTTCGCGATGGCATCGTTGATGATGTCGGGTTCGTCGCTCAAGTCCCAGTCGTCCGAGGACCAGACGAGGTTGGAATATCCGTCGTGCACCACCACGCCGCGCAAAGTCGGCATGAGCATCCGCAACAAGCGCCCATAGGGCTCGAACGACGCATCCGTGACGGGAGTTTCGACGGCGCTAGACTTGATATCCAAACTGAGGCCTGCCGTGGGAATTCTAGAGTTTGAGGTCACGGATCAATGTGCGGCAAACCCTGACCAGCAGCTTTGACGAGCGTCGCAGTTCAACGCAAGAATTTAAGCGGTTGCGAATCGGCCGGCTGCAGAAATGCTTCAAAATTAACAATATGTACCACTTCCTGTGATGCATATCGCGGTTCGCTTCAAGACCGCCGGTCAGCCCCTCCCGGAGGGCCTCAAAACCCTCAGCAGGAAGCGGCCGCCGGGAATGCGCACCAGCCGGAATACTCTGCGCCAAAAGCGCCGCGCATCAGCGTCGATACTGACCAGGGGCAAGCTCTCGTACAGATGCCCCAGCGGCTCATGCACGATCGCGCTCGCGGCTTCCACGGTTGCCACTCGATCGCCCGACATGAAGGTGAGCAACACTTTGGCGGCATGCCATTCAATACCCAGATCGACAATGGGCGTCCTGCCGAAAGCCCGCGCGGCGCCTTGTTCCGCGTCCCGCAAGAACACCTGCATATCGTGCGGCGCTGCGCGGGTCAGTTGCCATGCGCCATTCCTTAGATCCTGCGGCATGAACGCGCCGGAAAAATTGCGTCGCAACTTTGGGCTCATTACTGCATCCTACCTGCCGATTTGACTGTTTGCGCGCAAGGATCCGCCATTGGATGAGCCGATAAAATTACTTCCCGGACAGGCCTTCAGCAAGAGCGGCAGGCCGCGGCTCGACTACCTGGCCGTGGGCACGTTGGCCTTTCCCTTCATGGTCAACAGTGCCGTGCAGGCCGCACTGAATGCCACCGATACCTGGTTCGTCGGCCGTGTATCGCCCGCCGCCACGGCGGCAATTGGCGCGGTGTACTGGCCGGTATTGGTTTTTGTCCTGCTGTTCGGCGGGGTCGGTTTGTCGGTGCAGACATTGGTGGCGCAGGCCTACGGCGGACATCGCTATGTGCGGGCATCGCAAGCCACCTGGACCGCACTCTGGGCGTCGCTGTTCACGATCCCGCTGTTTACCTTGCTGGCCTTGACGGGCGCGGGGATTTTTGGGCCTTTCGGACTGCCGCGGGACATCATGCAGCTGGCGCTCACCTACTGGTATCCGCGCATGCTGGGTGCACCTCTCGGCGTCGCCTTGTGGGCGGTGTTGGGTTTCTTCAACGGTATCGGCCGCCCGACGATCACGCTGCGAATCGCGGTCGGCGTGGCGGTGATCAACGCGATGTTGAATCAGCTGTTCATGTTCAATCTCGGCATGGGCGTCGCCGGTTCGGCGTGGGCAACCAATGCCGCGCAACTGGCCGGCGTTGCGGCCGCGCTCATCTGGTTCCTGGGGCCCGCGACCCGCAAGCAGTATCGATCGCACCTCACCATGCGGTTTCACGGCCGGAATCTGTGGCACCAGCTTCAATTGGGATTTCCGATGGGATTGCTCATCGCAGCGGATATTCTGGGTTTCGCTCTGTTCCAATTGATGCAGGTGCGCCTGGGAACCGTCGATGGTGCGTCGACTCAAATCGTCATGATGCTGACTTCTTTCTGTTATATGCCGGCCGTGGGCATTGCCATGGCCGGCACCACGCTGGTCGGGCAAGCCATCGGGGCACGGCGCCGGGATTGGGCCTTCAAGGTCGGCAACGGCATCATCTTGATTGCGGTGCTGTACATGGGTGCGATCGGCCTGTTGCTGGCCGCTTTGGGACCGTGGGTGTTGCCGTTCTTTACCAACTCTGCCGATCCGCAGGCCGCGGCCGTGGTGCGGCGCGGCTGCGGTTTGCTGTGGATTGCCGCGGGATATCAATTGTTCGACGGGCTCAATATCAGCAGCAGCGCCATATTGCGCGGCGCCGGCGACGTGCGGCTCCCCGCGCTGATGGTCCTTGGCTTATCGTGGCTGATCTTCGTTCCGCTCGCGCACAGCCTGTCGTTCGCGAAGGGTATGGGCTGGGTCGATTGGCTGCCGCAATATGGACTGGGTGCGGTGGGCGGCTGGTTTGCGGCTTTGATCTACATCTTTTTCCTGGGATGGATGCTGTTTTTTCGCTGGCGCTCACGCGCGTGGCAGCGAATCGCGCTGCCCCTCAATTGTTGAACCGGATCATGCTCGCTCGCCATTGCACCGCTCTGCATCGCTTCGCTCTCGCTTGCATTTGCTGTACCGCGCTACCCTTGAGTTCGATGGCCGCGGTGCCTGCCGGCATCACACAGGCGATTGCGGCGCAACGCCTGCCCGCAAGCGCGGTCAGCTTCGTCATCCTCGACGCCGACTCGGGTCATGTGGTGATGACTCAGAATGCCGACACGCCGCGAAGCCCCGCATCCACGATCAAGACCGTGACAACGTTTGCGGCGCTCGACATGTTGGGACCCGCCTACATCTGGCAGACCCGCGCGTTGGCCTCCGATGGAGATCTGATCCTGCAGGGCGGCGGCGATCCGTACATGACCATGGAGCGGTGGTGGAGCTTTGTACAGGGCTTGCGGGCGGAGGGACTGAAGTCGATTCGCGGCGACATCATCATCGACGACACCGCCTTCTCCGTCGGCAGTGAGGATCCGGGCGCCTTCGATGGGCGGCCGAACCGCTCCTACAACGTCTTGCCCGATGCGCTGATGGTGAATTTCCAGTCGATCGACTTCAAGCTCATCGCCGATGCCGACAGCCGGCAGGTACAGGTGATCGCGAGTCCAACCCCCGTCAACCTCGAGGTGGAGAATCGCATCCGCTTCGCGCCGGGCCGCTGCAGCGGTTCCGCGGGCCGGGTGGATTTTCAGGTGGCCTCCGCCCGATGGGACCGGGTGGTGTTCTCCGGCGCGCTGTCGCCGCATTGCGCGGCGCGCACCTTTGCTCGCGTGCTGCTGAAGCCGGCCACCTATGCCTTCGGCACCTTCGTCGAGTTGTGGCGCGAATCCGGCGGCGAATTCACCGGTAAGTTGCGCATCGAACCCACGCCGCCCGACGCCAAGCCTATTTTCAGCTTCGATTCCTTGAGTTTGGGCGAAATCGTGCGCCTCACCAACAAGCACAGCAGCAATCTGATGGCGCGGCATCTACTCCTGACGCTGGGCAAGGAGCGTTACGGCAATCCGGCGACGGTGGAGAAAGGCGGTGCCGCCATTGCCGATTGGGGGCACGAGAGAGGATTCGACCTGGCCGGCGTGGACATCGACAATGGATCCGGGCTGTCTCGCAGTACGCATATCTCGGTGCTGCAGATGGCGAATATTCTCAGTGCCGCGTATCACAGCCGATTCGCACCGGAATTCCTGGCATCCTTTCCCTTGGCGGGCATGGACGGCACCCTGCGAGCGCGAATGAAAAGCACCCCGGCAGGCTCGGTGCGCCTGAAGACCGGACACTTGGACAGCGTCAGCGGCGTCGCCGGGTATGTAACCAACTCCGCCGGCAAAACCTACATCCTGGTCTCGTTGGTCAATCACGTTCGCGCGGACTTTGGGGCGGCCGAACCCGTGCACGCGGCTCTCGTGGGATGGATACTGGGCAATCTTTAGCGTCGCGCACGCTCCATCTCCCAGAGTATTGCAGTGACGTTCTTGCGCACCCATATGCCGAAGCCGATATAGCGGAAGGACTTGTTCAGCCGCCGCCGGTACCACGCACCGCTGCGCAGATGCACCGCGCGATCCGTGCGGCTGCGGTCGCAATTCTCACGCCAGTCTTCGGTGGTCAACGCAGACACGTATAGCGCGGCGCGGGTCAGCTTGCTGAAATTGTGGATGGCGCGTGCGGCGTGCGCGTCGGGCAAATATTGCAGCACGTCGTAGCAGACCAGCAGGTCGAAGGGCGCGCGCGGCGCGAAGTCGATGATGGAGCCCTGTATCCAGCCGTAGCGGGTGCAGAGATAGTGACTCGCTTCCAGACCCACATAGCGCGCGCGGGGCAGGAACTCTTTGAAGGGCTTGCGCATGAGGCCAATGCCGCAGCCTGCGTCCAGAATGCTTCGAATGGGGATCTGGCACTGTCTCAAGACGCCGGCAATCAGCGCCGCGCGACTGCGCATTTCCGCCGCCGTGACAACCCGGGTCGAGGCATTCAAGTAGAATTTTCGGAAATAAGCGGCGTTGAAATTGTTCGCAACGCCTGCTGCGTGTACCGTAACAGGCTTTCTGAGCGTCCGCTTTTTCAATTTCCGCTTTTTGTTCACGAAATCAACGGCAGATCAGTGAATTGCGTGGCTGGTATAAATCGTTATACCGTTCCCATCGGGGTCCTGTATGCAAAAAAGATGATGCCCAAAGAACCTAAGGGGCGTCGAAGAATCTCTCATTGAGATGACGCGAATCCGTTAGACGCCGTCACAGGGATCCGTACCGTCACGGCAACTCACGGACTGTGCTGGTGATCGGTTGCTGGCGACGGCGCGGG
>Ga0210406_10003127_pt1 | contig 18361 bp, 15 predicted proteins | sample IncBWC30MmetaG_FD_155454 | JGI IMG/M metagenome (GOLD analysis project Ga0210406, IMG submission 155454) | Forest soil microbial communities from Barre Woods Harvard Forest LTER site, Petersham, Massachusetts, United States - Inc-BW-C-30-M | ecosystem: Environmental > Terrestrial > Soil >... | reverse complement strand
GGATACCCGGGAAATTCTGTTCCTGCTGCCTCTGGCAGAATCGGCATCCAACTCGGCTTCGGGTGCGGCGACCCCTCTTTCCGGGTATTATGCGCAGTTTGCGATGTTCCTGCTTCTTATACCGGTGATTCAGCCGTTTCGAAGACAGATTAGCTGGGCAAATGCCTCCTTTCTGACAATTCTTGCGTTGGTGGGACTCTCTGGAGTGTCAGCGAAGATCCGGGAACCATACGAGTGGAACAGCCGCCTCTCGAGTCCCATGTTTGTGAACCGCCAGTGGTACCAGCACCCGGTTTACGGTCCAATGTATATGGAGCCAGCCCTGCTGCAGCTTAGTCGATCAATCTGCGCCGATATCGGGGGAGAGAATTCCAAGGCAGAGCTGTTGTCGCTGCCATTCTCTTATCCAAATTATTTTTGCGACACTCCGCCGTGGCATGGATATGTGCACACCTTCTTCGACACAACCCTTCGGTCGACCATGAACGAGCTGATGAAAGAATTAGAGACGAGCCCGCCGCAATGGATTGTGTATCAACAGCAACTGGTGAGTATTGCACCGCTGGAGAAACTATTCAACCATGGGCAACCGTCGGCGCAGCGTGATCTGGATGAAATGATCATGCGAAAAATCGCGACGGGACAGTGGCAGTTGGTCAATAAGAGAGTTCAAGATGCAGATAGCACATGGTACGTGATACGAACAGGGCCATAGGCGCTGGGGCTAACTTGCAGGCGCGCTATGACTGGCTTCCTGGGATTCTTTCATGGGACTTTTTGGAACGCAACCTTTCTGGAGGAATGGCATAGTACACCGTCTCCCAGCATTCTTCTGCATACCGGCGCAGGAAAATCTCATATTCCGGCAGCGCGTTTTTAATCAGTACGGGAAGCGTCCATAGGTGTTCGCACTTGTGGTATACACAGATCGCGAGGATAGGCCGTGACGCACGAATTGTGGCGGCAGCTCCGAGAATAGCTCTCGGCTCGGCACCTTCAATGTCCATTTTTATTAACGTGGGTTGAGGGCCGTCCAGAATGTCGTCCAGCCGCCGGCACTGAATGCTATCCGATCCAGTGCCAGCGACGACACGGGAGCCGACCGTGCCACTTGCATCGAATGACACAACTTCGTCGCGGTCGCTCAGTCCGAAGGGCAGAACGCTGACGCGCTGCGCGGCATTACCGGGAAGCGAAGCGAGATATTTCTTCAGCGCGGCAAGATTCTTCGCGTCCGGTTCAATGGCATAGATGTGGCGAAAGCGCCCGTTGGTAGTCTCAAGAAACATGCGGATACTATCGCCGTCAAACGCTCCGCAATCGGCAAGCACCTCTCGCTCGTTCAGGAAAACCAAGTCTGGGGCGTAATACATTTCGGCCGGCGGGTCTGCCTTTGGAAGGCAGTCGTAATCGAGTGAACACCGCCACTGGATCTGGGCGGCGAATTCGGTCCGGGACCTCGCGTCACTAAGAAACGCGTAACCGGTACGGATCGCATTTCGATCTTCGATCACGCGGTTGGGCAGTTCCAGACGGTCTTCGAAAGGCATGTGATGTGAAAACCGCCAAAAGAAAAGCGGGTAAGGCACAACCCGTTTGCAATTCAATTCCGCGAGTTGCTGTCGTGGCGCGGTCCCGTTATAGACGGCAACGACAAAAAACGCCTCATCGTTGTATCTGTCGACAGCCTCCTGTGGAGACATGACTTCGACTCCAGCGATGCGTCGGCCCCAGTTTGTCTGATTATTGTCGGCGAACGCCAACACCTTCAATCCAGCCTGGGTGGCTCCGTCCAAAGCGAATGTTCCCAGTTGGCCGCACCCGAAGATGACTACACCCTTTGCTCCGTCCCCCACATGTTCGAAAGTGGCAATGGCGTTGGGCAAACTCAACGCAGCGAGAACTTCCATAAGGGGGTCTAAGGTTGATTCGACTTGTGTCATTTAGTTGATGTCCAGACAGCCGATTTATTGTTTAGGACAGGTGACGCTCCATGCAGAAGAGTCCTGTCTTTCGGAACAGCGTAGACGACGGTTTGAAGTCCATCGCCATCATAGGAACGCAGGAATAAGCTATAGGTTGGATCAATAGACCGGATGAGAAGAGGGATGCGCCAGATGTCACTCTGAGTGTGATAGACGCAGATCGCGAGAACGGGATGGTCGCGCTTGATGATTGTTTTGGCTCCAAGGAGCGCATCGTACTCGGCGCCTTCGATATCCATCTTAATTAAGGTGACTGGCTCTTCGGCGAAGAGTTCGTCGAGGGGGATACATGGAACATCTATTCCGAAGTTCTCAACTTTGGAGTTGGGATTGCCGCTCATGCTAAATCGAAGGACGGATCGCTCTGCTCCTACAGCACAAGCCAGCATATGAATCTTCTTCGTCATCTCCACGGTGAGTGTGGCGAGATAGGAACTCAATTTCTGCATCGAGATGGAATCGGCTTCGATAGAGTGGATCGCCTTGAAGTTGGAACCGATCAAAGAGCGTACAAGGCGGATTGTATCGCCGTCGAAGGCGCCGCAATCGATGAACACCTCTTCGGGAATGAGTTTGAAGATATCGGAAGGAAAGTAAGTTTTGCCCGGAGCGGGATAGGGAAGCTGAGAAGGATCCCCTTTTGCGCGCCAGATGATATTGGAACGATAGGTTGCAAGCGATTCTGCATCAGCCCAGAGAGCCTCCGCCTCAAACACCTCGTCGAGATGTTGATAGAGCCTGTGCGGCGGTTCGTTCAACAATCGGAGATCCATGAAACGATCGCCGAAGCGCCAGAAGATGGGCGCATAGGATGAAACAGAGGTACAACCGAGTAAAAGCAGTTTTGCGAGAGTGTCACTGTACCAGTGAAAGTCGTTCCAGATAGTGACGAAAAAGACAGAATTCAACCCAAATTGCGTGGCTGCATCGGAAGGTGACAGAACCGGGATCCCAGAGACATTGATTCCCCAGCGAGAGGGATCACTATCGCAAAACGCCAGAGGCTTTATTCCGATTTCTCGGAGCAAATCTGCGGCCCGTCTTCCCAAAGTTCCACAGCCATAGAGGACGACACGATTTTGATTCGCCGAAAGGAGCTGGTCGAGCGCGGAGTCTTCCCGTTTTTTTACGGCGGAGATCGATTCTCTAAGGATCTCGCGGAGCGGGCTGATCGCAGCAAGCGCAGTCACTGGCATTTTGTTCCTGTCCCAAGGCCTTAGGCCAGGCGATGTCTTGCGGGGCAGGATCCTGTTCGTCGGAACCGCGTAGACAACTGTTTGGAATCCGTCGCCCTCATAGGCGCGCAAGAAAAGACTATGTTCTGGCAGCATGGAGTGGATCAGAAGCGGGATGCGCCAAATGTCTTCCTGGGTGTGATAGACACAGATGGCAAGAAGGGGTTTGTCCCGGGCGATCATATTATGTGCACCAAGGAGAGCATCATATTCATCTCCTTCAATGTCCATTTTGATCAGAGTGACAGGTTGCGCGATAGAGATATCGTCGAGAGGATAGCACTGAACATCAATGTCCTCGTTGTCGTTCCTCTTCAATCCGGTACTGCCGTCTGCGGTGAAACGGACGACGGTCCGGTTGCCACCGACGGCGCAATGGATAGGGTGAATCTTCTCTTGAATCTTGATAGGAAGAGTTGCGGCATAAGCTCGCAGCTTTTCGAAGGCGACTGCATCGCCCTCAATCGGGTAAATCGCAGCGAACTCTGATCCGTAGCGATGGAGAGCCAGCTTGAGAGTATCTCCGTCGTAGGCTCCACAATCGAGGATGCATTCGTTCGGAGAAAGATCAAAGATGTCCGCCGGAAAATACGTGTTTTCGGATGGTCGAGGCGGGAGGTGGCTTGGGTCACCAAGAGCCCGCCAGCGGATGTTGGCGCGGTAAATTTGCAATGAGTCGTCGTCCGCCCATAAATTCTCGGCTTCCAGTACGGCATCTTTTGCTTCGTAGACTTTGCTGGGTAAACCGTTAAGGAGAAAGACAGGGAGGAGATCCTTAGGGAATCGCCAGAACAGAGGAGCATAACTAGCGATGAACTTTGCTCCAGCGGATTCGAGGCGCTGCTCCGTCTCAACATACCAATGATGCGGGTTCCAGACGGCAATCAGGAACAGTGCATTGCTGCCAAATTGAGCGGCGGCCTGCTGTACGCTGAGGACGGAGATGCCTTGAACAACCGTCCCCCATAACAGTTCGTTATTGTCGCAGAGGGCGAGGGGTTGAATGCCGAGTTCTTGAAGTTTTTCTATCGCCCTGCGACCGAGTGCGCCGCAGCCAAAAATAACGACACGATTTTGAAGCGCCAAAAGTAGCTGGTCAAGTGCAGAAGCTTCCCGTTTTTTTACCGCGGAGATCGACTCCGTAAGGATCTCGCGGAGCGGGATGAGCGTTGCATGCGCAGTCTCTGGCATTTTGTTCCTATTGTGCAGTTATACGTTGTTGGATCATTCCATGCGTCCGCAACCTATTCCGGTAGCGGCTTTACGATCATGTTAGCAAGGAATTCTTCGCGGCTAAGGAACGGAAAAAGGTCTTCGAGCGGCTTGGAGACAAACGAACCATCGGGTCTCTGATTGCTCTGCAGGCGTGGTGCGCGAACCTCATCAGGTATCACGCGAACATCGACCATCACCGGTCCGGGAATGGCTAGGACGCGACGCACGTCTTCGCGTAGATTCGACTGGCCTTCGATGACGACGGCAGGTATGTCATAGGACGCAGCGATCTTTGAGAGATTTGGAACGGTCAACCCGGTGGCGGCGTCCGCGCCGATCTGCGCCTCTCCAAAGTATGCCTTCTGCGAGGCGCGGATGGAGGCGTAACCGTCATTGTTTAGCACGAAGAACTTGATTGGAAGCTGAAGACGGCGCACGGTTTCAAGTTCTTGAATGTTGAACTGGAAGCCGCCATCGCCGTCGACCAGAATGGTCTGCCTGTTCCCCGAGCCAATGCAAACGCCGATTGACATCGGCAGCCCATAGCCCATCGCTCCTAGGCCAGCTGTGTGGAATATGCGCTGCCCGCTTCGCGTGGGACAGGCCAGAAGGAATATCTCGATGCCCGAGCCAGAGGAGCCGGAGACTAGCTTGTCTTCCTGCTTGGACTCGGTGCCGATGACCTCTGCGAGATGGAAGATCGAAACCAGCCCCTCAGGCTTGCGGTGCTCGGCGGTGACGACGTCGTAGCGCGTCTTCCAGTCGGCCGCACGCTTGTTCCAATCTGCCCAACGGCCGCGGTCGAGAGGCTGCTTGAGCGCCTTAAGTTGGGTGAGCAACTCGTCGAGGAAGGCGCCGCAGTCCGAGACAACTGGCTGTTGCAGATGTGGGTGGAGCTTCTGTAGCTCAGAGGGGTCGATGTCCACAGCAACCTTGTGGGCCTCGCGCGCCAGGTTTTGCGGCGCATAACCGGTGATCGCCATGTCGAGCCGAGCTCCAAGAACGAGCAGAAAGTCGCAGTTTTGCAACGCGAAGTTTGCGCCGCGGGCAGCGACATTGCCTGGACGCCCGACGAAGGTGGGTACATCGGATGGAACCAGATCGGCCGCGCACCAGGTGGCGACCGTGGGAATATCAAGCAGGAGACGAAGCTCGTTGAATTGCTTCTCAGCGCGAGCGAGGCGCGTTCCGTTTCCCGCAAAGAGCAACGGACGCGACGAGCGCTGCAGCTCTTCGACGACGCGACGCACTTCGTCCTTGAGGTTTGCGTTTGCCATGGCAGCTTCATGCTCGGAGGCGTCGAAGCCGCGCAGAGTAGACGGATCGGGTATCGGCGAGGCCTGGACATCGAGAGGAATGTCAATCCAGACAGGGCCGGGGCGGCCGTTGAGCGCGAGGTAGTGGGCCTTCTCGAGCTCAAAGCGGATGTCCAGCGGGTCGAGCACGACCACAGCATACTTCGTGATCGGCTTGACGATGGAGACGATGTCCACCTCCTGTACCCCGAGCTGACGCATGCCCAGTGGCTTGCCAGTGACAGCGTCGAACATGCGGTCAGGACGCTTGACCTGGCCGGAGAGGAAGATCGTCGGCGTGGAATCAAGCCACGCACCAGCTACTCCGGTGATAGCATTCGTGCCGCCTGGGCCGGTGGTGACCAAAGCGACGCCGAGACCGTTCACAGCCTTGGCATAGCTCTCTGCGCACATCGCGGAGGCCTGTTCATGAGAGTTGCAGATGGGTGTGATCCGTTTTTCTGCGGCGAGTGAGGCGTTGAGATGCATGGCGCCTCCGCCGGTGACGAGGAAGACGTGCTTGACGCCTTGATCGGCGACAAACTGAAAGACGTAGTCGGAGAGTTTCATCAATATCTATCGTAATGCAGGAGTCTGCCCTTTCGACGGTTGAAGCCTGAAGGGCTTCGGCTATACTATGATTCGACTCGCGGGTAGGGACGAGAGACGCGAAGCAGGGATTTACTGTAAGGTTTGACTATCTAAATCGGCAATTTACCTACCACGAGAAAGGGAATGGTGGATCCAATCCAGGTTGTAGTTCCAGACGAAGTCAAGAAGCTTGCGGCAGATTCCCTGCATCCTGTCTTCTCTCCACTTCAATCGCGAACCTTTAGTGAAGCCGACAATATATATCGGATTTTCTGGACCTGAAGAAATCTTTGAAGCGTGCAGGCTTGTTGGCAAAGTACGCGCCATTGGATAGAAATACTAAACTGTTGGAAATCGGTTCCGGCTTTGGAACCAACCTGGCAATCTGGGTGCGAGAATTTGGCGTCGACGGATACGGAGTCGAACCGACCAGCCCCGGATTCGATGCTGGGTTTGTAGCTTCAAGAATCCTGTTTTCGGCAAATGACCTTGATCCGGAACGCATCTTCGAGACTCCAGGAGAAAGCCTCCCTTTCCCAGATGGAACCTTCGATGTTGTTTATTCTGCGAATGTGCTTGAACACACCGCCGATCCAGGGAAAGTGTTGAGTGAAGCGGTGCGCGTCCTGAAGCCGGGGGGCATTCTGCATATGGAAATGCCGAATTTCCTGTCCTACTTCGAGGGGCATTATATGGTAGTGATGCCGCCGGTGCTGTGGAGAGGAATGCTCGGTCAAGCAATAAAATTCATCTATCGCCGCGATCCTCGCTATGCCGACACTTTACGAACCGAGATTAATCCTATCTGGATCCGATCAACATTCCGTCAGATCGATCGAACGATGCCAGTCAAACTTATGTCCACAGGTGGAGAGATATTTCGCGAACGCCTCGAGGAGCCTTTTGTCTTTGAAACTTCCGTTGTCAGGTCGAAGGTTGGAACTTTGGTGAAGGCCGTTCAGGCGCTAAATATCGGCAACTGGATTGGGTGGACAATCACTGTACTGCAAGGGTATTACCCCATGTACGTCACAGCCCGTCGTCTCTGACCCGAAGTGGATAAATTCAAACTGAGACGCTCCACGTATCGCCAAGATTCCGCAAAGCGAGCCTAGTCAATCTCTTGCCGTATAAAAATAATGCGAGGTAGCGTGTCTCGCTACCCGTGGCAAGCGAGGCGTTGAAATGCATTACGCCTCCGCCAGTAACGAGGAAGACATGCTTGACGCCTTGCCGGCGACGAATTGGAAGACATAGTCGGAGAGTTTCATCATGATCTATCGTATGCAGGACTCTGCTGTTTCGACGGTTGCAGGCAGGCAATCTGATTTAGTTGATTGCGAAGACCATGAGTGCGACGAAGTGAACCGATGCGAACGGGTTCAGCTGGCAAATCGATCGTTCGATATTGCGATCGTTGTCGCTCGCTGACGTCGGGACCGCGGAGCGTTCAACTTCCTCGGTGAGCCGGAATCTGGAAGCTGATAGGTACCTGAGCAACCACGCAGGTGCGGTCCAGATATACGGACCTAAGCTCACGTTTGCAAAAACTTCAATAAGGGCGACGCCACTGACCCAGCAGTATGGGATGAGGGACCGGCCGGCATCGAAGGTTGACATAGGCCATAAAGTATCGCAGTAAACACGATCGCTTCATCGCTGGTGAACCATGTATTCGCGACGTCATGACGGAAACTAGGAGCAAGAGTGGCATATCGTTCTGCCAGTCTCATCGAGCATGGCTATTGAGATAACAACGATCGTCAACGCCACCGGAGATTTCCTCATCGGTACTGGGTCAGGTGACGTGGTTCACAAGCTGCGGGTTGTCGGGGGGATTTTTTAAAGCCTTCAAAACTGCCGTCTTTACTGTTGTGACATTGCCATCCGCGGCATCACTACCGGGTGGGTACGCAGGTCACGGTGAGCGATGCCACAACCTTCACTCCGGGAACTTGTACAGGTGGTGGAAGCGATTACATGATTGCCATCACGAATGGAACAACACGGTCGTGTCACTAGCTAGCAGGTCGGGCCCAAGTGGTTGTAGCTTCCCCCATAGTTTCGGAAGTGGCCTCATATCCGCACTCTCGGAATAGTGCTTCGATTCGCTTATCGGTAAATGAACCGCCAACCTTGTGCCCTGTATCCAAGGCGAATTCGCATGGATGGTTGCGAATAAGGTCACGAGACACCGTAATCACTTCAAGCTCGCTTCCTTCGATATCGATTTTGCAGAATTGAGGTTGTCCCCACTTTTGAAAGGCACTCTCCAAGGTAGCCGTTTCTACCATGACGCTCCGTCCTATAGCCGGATGATTGGAGTGGCGTGAAAGGGCTGCACCGATCGTCCCCTCTGAGGCAAACTGTTCAATGCCTGATGTTCCCGATATAGCGATCTGAAGCGGAATGACGTTCGTTAGTTTGTGCCGTTCGATGTTCCTAAGAAGCAAAGCATAATTGACGGGGTCAGGTTCAAACGCGACAACGCGTCCGTGATCGCCGACCATCTTGGAAAAGAGATAACTTGAAACACCGCAGTGGGCACCCACATCGAAGATCGTGTCACCAGACTTCGGAGCATGCCAGCGGAAGTAGCCTTCGATAGCTTCCTCAGTTTCAGGGAAGGAGGCCATCTCAAACTGCAATCCGGATTTCGCATAAGTCTGAAGATTGCCGCTGCGCGAGAAGTCGACTACCGATCTTCCGTTGCTCTCAAAAGGAACCAGCGGAGCGAAAAATACATCGAAGTTCGATGATAAGTATGGCGCATAGATAAAGTGCCTGTGGGCCAGCCACATCTCATGATTGCCTCGTCGCAAGCTAAGAAACTCTCCCTCATTTGTAAGGGTGGCTCCTAATAGCCGGCATTTCAAGGCGACGGGGACCAGACCGATCGCATTACGTGAACCTAAGCGAATCATCGTGGTTGTCACTGCACTACGCAGCGTTGCCTTATTGATTCTCACCATCCCAGCATTCTATCAAGTGAAGGATCACTGCGGTGAGCTGGGAAGACTAGAAAAGCGCAGACCGCCGGCATCTACAACGTATGTGGGCCAGCCGTCACCGACTGATGGTAGAGCTGTGGCCTGCGCCGCGAGCGGGTGAACCCCAATCAGAAATTCCGCGAATAGGGCCAACCGGAAATGGTTACGCATTTGGGCGAGGAGTGCAAAGGATTGGGGGAGGTGAGCGGAAGACATTGCCTCCGAGTCTAAATCACGTGCGATGGGATGAACGCATAAGCTGAAAGATAACGCAGTGAGGAACAGGTAGATGAGACCATTGTCGGTCGACACCGCTGCTGCCGGCGTTACTCGGGCGGACGAAGTTGAAAGACGTCCCGGCCGCTGAGCTTCCGTGCGGCGAGGATGGCGTCGGCGAAGGAGCGGACAGCGCCATGGCCGCCGGGTAATGGCGAAACGTAGCCAAGTTCTGCGACGTGTGCGAGCACCTCAGCGGCTGCATCGCATGGGCAGGCGCAAAGGCCGGCGATTTCCATTGCGGCAAGATCGTTGACGTCGTCGCCGAAGAAACAGGTTTGTTCAAGCGGGATGTCGAACTTCACAGTGAAGTCGCGCAATGCCGCAGCTTTGTCGCGCGTGCCTTTCACCACGAAGGGAATGTGCATCTTCTCGGCGTAGCGGTCGACCAGGGGAGAGGGCTCGCCGGAGATCAGCGCCAACTTGAGGTCAAGACGCCGGAGCAGCGAGATGCCCATGATGTCGGTAAAGGAGAAACGCTTGGACTCGTCGCCTGCAGTAGACCAGATGAGCGTGCCGTCGGTGAGAACGCCATCGACATCGAAGGCGATCGCCCGCAACGTGGCTAGTTGTTGAAGATCGAAGGGCATGCTCCCTTTCAGCGTCTTCCTGCACAAAAGAGAGCACCCCACCCTGCGACGGCAGAGGCGTTTCGAGGATAGGGTGCCCGGTTTCTGTTGACACGCAGCTTAACCAACTAGACGGCAGCCCCGACACGGCGGAGCTTCTTCATGACGGGGATCTCTTCCTCGTAGACGCGTTTGATGCCGTCGCCCATCGACTGCTCGCAGAGACGGATGTCCCGCACGAGCCGGCTGATTCCGTTGGGTTCGAGCGATGCGGCCTGGTCCGAACCCCACATGGCGCGGTCCATCGTAATGTGGCGCTCGACACAGCAGGCGCCGAGGGCACTGGCAGCAACCGAGGTGGGGATGCCGGTCTCGTGGCCGGAGTAGCCGACCGGGACGTCGTAGCGCTCGGCCATGGTCGGGATGGCGCGGAGGTTCAACTGCTCGTACTTCGCTGGGTAGGTGCTGGTGGTGTGCATCAGGATGAGGTCGTCCTTGCCGAGGACGTCAACTGCATGGTCGATTTCGGCGTAGGTGCTCATGCCGGTCGAGGCGATCACGGGCTTGCCGGTCTTGCGGATGTGCCGAAGGAGATGGTCGTCGGTGAGCGAGGCTGACGCGATCTTGTATGCGGGAATATTAAACTGCTCCATGAAGTCGACCGCGCCCTCGTCCCAGGGGGAGGCAAACCATGGAATCTTGATCGACTTGCAGAAGTCCGAGATCTCGCCGTAATCCTCGGCTTCGAATTCGAGACCGTATTTCAGATCGCCGTTGGTTGGTCCAAAGGGGTTTTCGCGGGGCGTGGCAAGTTCCTTGGCCGTATAAACCACGTCGACCGTGCGCTTCTGGAACTTGACGGCATCGCAGCCGGCGGCAACAGCCACGCTGATGAGCCGCTTGGCCAGGTCGACATCTCCGTTGTGATTGATGCCGATTTCCGCAATAACATAGCAAGGTTGGCCTTGGCCCACAAGCTTGTTACCGATCTTTACAGTTCTCATTTGAGGGTCTCCTGCTCGCCGTCCGGGGTATCGCCCAATAAAAATTTGGAACAGAACAGCGCGCGCGTAATTGTTTCAGAATAACCGTAAATCCGTCCACCTGCTTGTGGAGAAAGCAGCCACAGAAGTTAGAAGCCAGACCGGAGTGCGGCAGACGAATAGGAAACGGCGCAGCTTATCCGCAAGATGACTCGCCCATCCATGTTCTCTCGCAAGGGTTTGTTGGGCGTTCCGTCTCGCCATACTGTCCAGACATCTGCGAGAATAGCGAGATCGCGCCTATGGCACAGAAGCCTTTACCCACCTCCGACCTCGACCATATTCTCAACCAGACTAGACCGCTCTGGGAGGAGATGCGAAATAACCAGATTTTCATAACTGGAGGCACTGGCTTTTTCGGGTGTTGGCTGCTGGAAAGCTTTTCCTACATCAATCGGCAGCTCGATCTCAACGCTCGCGCCACGGTTCTGACGCGCGACCCCGCGGCCTTCGCCATGAAGTGCCCGCATCTTGCCGCGGATCCTGCCCTCGCTTTTCATGCGGGAGACGTTCGCGGCTTCTCTTTTCCTGACGGCGATTTCCGTTACGTCATCCACGCCGCTACCGAGGCCAGCGGCCGACAAGCCGCCGAACAGCCGCTCGCTAGGCTAAGTACCATCATCGATGGCACTGCGCGCGTGCTCAACTTTGCCGAAACGCATTCGACCCGCAAGTTTCTCCTGACCAGTTCGGGAGCCGTCTACGGCAGACAGCCCGCCAGCCTCACACACGTTCCCGAGGAGTATCTCGGCGGACCTGATCCGCTCGATCCCGCCAGCGTTTACGCGGAAGGTAAGCGCATCTCCGAACAGATGTGCGCGCTTCAGTCGACGCAAAGCCCGATCGAGATCAAAATTGCCCGCTGCTTTGCCTTTGTCGGCCCCCACCTTCCTTTGGACACTCACTTCGCTATAGGCAACTTCATCGGGGACGTTCTTGCGGGCAGGCCGATTCGCATCAATGGCGACGGGACGCCAATGCGGTCCTACCTGTATGCTTCGGACCTCGCCATCTGGCTTTGGACAATGCTTTTTCGATCTCCTGACCTCATCCCGGTGAATGTCGGGTCGGCGCATGACTTGAGCATTCTGGAGCTGGCGCAGGCAGTCGTCCGGAGTCTCAATGCTTCCGTCGAGATTCATGTTGCGAAAGAGGTTATGCCTGGAGCCGAGATAAAGCGGTATGTTCCGTCCGTAGATCGTGCACGGCGTCTGCTGGGTCTGAACGAAACCGTTGACCTGGAGGAAGCCATTCGCCGGACAGCAGCGTGGTACGCCACAGAAGAGAAGGGAGCGGGCTGAAGCCTGTCAGCGTCGTCAATCCCTGCTACCAGGAAGAAACTACACTGTGGTCTGAGTGATCGCGTGCGTAAGCTGCATCTCGGAAACCTTTCAAAGTGCTAAGAGTGCTTGTAAGTTACTGTAGGCCGGGCTAAGGGTAGATATCCGGAAGGGTATTTTTTAGCCACATTTTTCCCTTGACATTTGCAAAAGACTGCATCATGGAAAGCCGAACCGTGCGAAATCCTTTGTGATTGCCCGCAAATCTTTTGGAACATCAATTGCACTCTCCAGCGCCGTCAGAAGTTCAGGACTTTCGACATGGGCTCCTATCCCAACCTGCGCGTGAAGGGTCACGCAATGCAGGGCTGACAGTTATTTATGGCACGGGCTTCACGTACGACTGGATTTATGCGATTGACCGGAACCCTTAGGTCTACCGCTTGTATCACTCCCCATTCCCGTTTTGTTTTCATGTGCTGGTATTTCGGCCTGAGTTGAAGCCCCAAATCGAATAGATCGGTGACGACACTCCCGTGCGCCTTACGCTCTTGCGTAAAGGATACGGTTTGGTGCGTCAAATTTGTCCGGCGCGCAGCCAGTCAATGCTGCGTCAAAGGTCGCGCTCGTCCACAAAGCCCTATGGAGTCAAAGATGAATAAGATCGTTTGCACTATTGTTACCGCTTCGGTTCTGGTTGGCGGCGCAGCTTATGGCCAGAACAAGTCCAAAACAACCCATGACAAGCAGCCAATGCGTGACAGCCAGATGGATAAGGTGACCGCCGCCGGTGAAGAGAATTCTTCGGTCGCGGCCAATAACTCGACCGTCAATGAAAACAACACTGGCACGGTGAATCTCTCTGGAACCGCTCTCATGGGCGCCAAAGGCGTCAACATCGTCAATTCTTCTGACGCGCTTGTCGCCAACGGCGTCAACATATATGACAGCAGCGAACTGAGCGATACCTCAACCACTGGAACTGATGTGAAGCAGACTAACACTGTTACACAGAGTAGCGGATCGACAGCCTCTCTCACTGGCTACAAACGCGGCGAGAACAGCCAGCTCGACGCCACTCACTCACAGAATGAGACGGAGACGAGCAGCTCTTCGAAGAGCCTGAACGCTTCCTTTAATCACACGAACAGCAACAGCGAAAGCAATACGAATAACTTCACGACCAGCAGCAGCTCTTCGAACAGCTCGAGCTCCAACAAAAATGCGGCTCAGCAAGAAAGCGCCAGCAGGACCTCTGCGTCGACGGAGACCAACTCTGCGTCGAACAGCGCGAGCAAGACGAACTCCACGACAGATGCCTCGGCGTCCAACAATGCGGCGAATGCAAGCAACGTGAAGTCGACTACTTCCACTGACAGCGCGTCGGCAAGCAAGGGAAGCACAAGCAACAACACGTCGGCCTCCAACGCGACGGGGGCAACTGCCGCTTCCACCAACCCAGGCAGCTCCTCATCGGTCGGCAGTTCGACGAATAACAACAGCGGTACGAGCCTAGGAGCGACATCGTCGACCGTAGGCACTGGGGCAAACAATCTCTCCACCACCAACAACGGGTCGGCAAGCAACTCGACCAGCGCCCATGGCGATACTGCTTCGACCACTGCAAACAGCGCCAACCAGTCGGCTTCGAGCGACAATACAGCGTCAAACGTTAGCTCGGCGTCGAACGCGGCGAAGTCTGCGAATGCAACCACCAACTCCGCTTCCAACAATGCGGCTCAGAGTGCAGAGTCGGAGAGCGCAAACCATGCTTCACAGAGTGCGTCCAGCTCGAGCAGCTCCAGCGCGAATGCAGACCAATCGGCGAAGAACTCTTCGACCACTCACAACCGGAGTGAAACCGAGACCAATTCAACCTCTACGACTGCCAGCCTCGCGACCACCGACACAAAGTCGAATTCGGAGACGTCCTCCAGCAGCAGCCACGTCATTCATAACGTACAGGGCGCAGTCAGCTTCACTGCAGCCGCTGCGAAGAACATCGCCGTCGATGGATCGACCATCAACGACACCAACAACTACAGCGTGATTCTGGCGGGCTCTGCCCAGCAGAATGCAACCGCGCTGAACATCGTAAACTCGGCCGGCGGCATGGTTGCCAACGGGCTGAACATCGCCCACACGACAAACCTGACTTCAATGCCGACGCTTACCCAGGTCAACAGCATCTCGCAGGTTCGCTAAAAAGACGGCCGCGGGGCGGGGCTCTCTAACCAGGGAGCTCCGGCCTGCGCTTCTCTTCGCTTCAAGGAGGATTTATGCGTCGTCTTTTTGCAGTTGCGAGTCTTGTGCTGCTGATCCAGGCAGGCATGGCCCAAACGGCAACCCGTCCAAAACCGCAACCGTTGAACGATGCCGCTATGGATCGGGTGACGGCGGGGGGAATGACAGCGGGGCTGTCGGATGGAGTCGTAAAGTTTCAAGGATCGGTACCGACCAAGAACGGACTGGTTACGGGAGCAGGCACGATGGCGGTGCTGACCGGGCCGCTGACGAGCACCACAAACCAGGGAACGCTGACGTTGAACGGCGGTGCGCAGCAGAACCTGACTTCGCTGGTGAACATCAACGCTGTCAACTCAAACGTCAATGTGCTGCTGAACCTGAACGTCAATATCAATTCGACGGTAGGGACCATCACACAAACTAACCTGACTGGAAAACATTGATGAACTGTCGTAAGCCAATGCTTGCTGTTGGGCTGGTTATTGGATTGACCAGCTCCCCTTTCTTCTCTGCACTCGCGCTCGCCCAAAATATGGAAGAGGCGGGGGTGCAGGGAAGTAAGAATATCCGCACACTGAAGGAGATTCGCGGCGAAGGCGTGGTGCGGCAAAAGTGGGACGTGAGCTGCGGCGCGGCGGCTCTAAGCACCGTGCTGACCTACGACTTCAAGGACCCAACCCCGGAGACCGCGATCGTGGTATGGATTCTGCATCGCGTGGATGCGAAGCGTGTGCGCGAGCGCGGTGGATTTTCACTGCTCGACCTGAAGCACTTCGCCGAGGCCAGGGGATATCACGCCGAGGGCTTCAGCGGAATGACGATCGAAGACCTGGCGCTCGAAAAGACCTCGGTCATCACGCCGATACGTGCGAAGGGTGTCGATCACTTTGTAGTTGTGAAGGGCATCGTTGCTGGCCACGTGATTATGGCCGATCCGGGCTTCGGGAACATGACGATGCGCGTCGACCAGTTTCAGAAGTTATGGAAGAACGGAATCGTGTTTGTCGTTCATCCGCCGGACGAACGGATGATCGTGGAGAAGAACCTTTCGATCGCGTCCCGGATGCTGCCGGACGAGACGCTGATTACGCGCAAGATCGGGGTTACGGCTCCGAGTAATTACTTGTACTGAGAGAAAGGCGGGCTCGATGTTGCGGCGAAGCTGGTTAGGAAGCGTCCTGACGCTGTTGGCGTTGGGCGGGGCCATGGAAGCTCAAACGACTCCGGCGGCTGGTGCCGCCCAGGCCCAGGCGAAGGATCCGGTTGAACTGAAGCTGCAGGAGGCTCTGCGGGAACGGGACGCGATTATCCGCAACCTGCTGGAGCGAGTCAATGAACTGGAGTGGAGAGTCAACGGGGGATTCACCAGCGCTGCCAAGATCGACGAGAGGCCTGCGATCACGGGTTCTGCGAACAGCCGGGTCATCAATTCTTTAGCGTCGACCAACACTGTCGTCTCGACCGCGACCTACGACACTACGGAGCGCCAGGCAACAGAGGCGCTCGACCAGGCCCTGATCGTGCGCGGCGGATTGCTGTTGCCTTCGGGGACGCTGGAGATCGACAATACCACATCGTATTTCAGCGCCTCTTCGGACCACCTCTCCATCAACGGTTTTGCTTTGCTGCCGGTGCTAGTTGTAGGCGACATTGCATCGAAGCGCGTGCGCGAGGACTTCCTGTTGCCATCCTTCACGGCGCGGCTGGGACTGCCGCATAAGTTTCAAATGGATCTCCTCATTCCCTATGGCTACGAATCGATACGAAGCGTAGATGCGCTCAATGTTCAGACCACTTCAACCAGTTTTGGCCTCGGAGACATCTCGGCCGGAATCTATCGCCAACTCACGGCCGAACATGGACGTGTGCCGGACATGCTCGCCAATGTGCGATTCAAATCGACGACAGGAAAAGATTCCTTCAGTCTGACCAGCAGTGAAGTCGCCCTTGGCACAGGATTCAACGCGATTCAGGGAAATTGGACAGTAGCGAAGTCGAGCGACCCGGTCGTGTTCTTCGGGAACCTTTCCTACACCGCAAACTTGCCGGCAAACCATACTGTCCCGGCGAATGACCCGACAAACCCGGACGCGAAGACGGTAGGACACTTCAATCCGGGGAGCGCTATAGGTTTTCAACTAGGATCGATTCTTGCACTGAATCCTGAAGTCTCGATGACGGTAGGCTGGGATCAGCGCTTCACCCGCTCCACGCAATTGAATGGAGTGGATATTCCGTCCTCCTCCCTGGTAGAGGGAACGCTAAGACTTGGCACAAGCTATGTGTACGCGCCGGGCAAGATCGTCGATCTGAGCTTCGGGGTGGGGCTTACTCCCGATACGCCGAACCTGCAGTTCTCCGTCGGTGTTCCGTTCCGGACAACTCTGTGGGGGCCAAGACCGAAGAAGCTACCAAAGTAAAGAAAATGCCAGTGGACGCAAGCGAGGGATCCCTGTCACCAGGCCTGCATGCCTCTGGCGGCTGCAAGTATTACGTAACTCTTACCTGCACCTCTGGCCACGGGCTGTGCGTCGCGCTAGCTTTTAAGGTGAGGCAAGAACGCCATGGCAACTCTCGTAGCATCCCCGCAAGAAATCCCCGGCACCGAAATCATAGAAGTAGTTCAGTCCAGGTCGCCAGAATTCAACTGGGTGTTTTTCATCGTCGTGGCCGCGTTTCATCTAGGAGCCGTAGCGGCTCTGTTCACACCATTCTATTGGTCGTCGGTCGTCGTGTTTGCCGTGATGTGGTTCTTCGGCCAGAACGTCGGAGTTGCCATCAGTTATCATCGCCAGCTCACCCATCGAAGTTTTTCCACGCCTAAATGGCTGGAGTACGCCATGGCGATCTGCGGCACGATGGCGCTTCAGGGCAGCCCCATCTACTGGGTGGCCGTGCATCGCATGCACCATCAGTACACGGACAAGCCTGGCGACCCGCACTCGCCTCGCGATGGCAAATGGTGGTCGCACATGGGCTGGATACTGCATGGCTCCCTTCACAGCGAGACCACCACGCTCTCCCGCTACGCGCCAGATTTGCAGCATGACCGCTTCTACCAATGGCTTGCCGTATGGCACTGGCTGCCGCTCACCCTGACGGGTGCTGCTTTGTTTTGTGGCGGCACCGTTCTTGGCGGGTGGAAGCTGGGACTCTCCTGGGTGATCTGGGGAGTATTTTTGCGGATAGCGGTTGGTTTTCACACCACCTGGCTGGTCAATTCGGCAACTCACCTGTGGGGCACGCGGCGCTTCAAGACTCGCGACGACTCAACGAATAACTGGTGGGTCGCGCTGTTGACCGGTGGCGAAGGCTGGCACAACAATCACCATGCGCACCCAGTCTCTGCCAGCCATGGCATGGCCTGGTGGGAGCTGGATTTCAATTACTGGGGAATCCAATTGCTGGCCCTGTTGGGATTGGCGAGAAACGTTCGAGTGATGCGTCCCCACGGGACATCGGGGGATCGGACAAACCCACTCTGATCTTTCGCATAATGGCCCTGAGTATCGGCATATCATGGATGCCAGATGAGCATCCGCAAAATCATCCACGTGGACATGGACGCGTTCTATGCCTCCGTCGAACAGCGGGACGATCCGCAACTGCGCGGCAAACCCGTCGTCGTGGCGTGG
>Ga0210406_10003125_pt1 | contig 18365 bp, 18 predicted proteins | sample IncBWC30MmetaG_FD_155454 | JGI IMG/M metagenome (GOLD analysis project Ga0210406, IMG submission 155454) | Forest soil microbial communities from Barre Woods Harvard Forest LTER site, Petersham, Massachusetts, United States - Inc-BW-C-30-M | ecosystem: Environmental > Terrestrial > Soil >... | reverse complement strand
TTGCTGTGGCCACGCTGCATGAGCACGATGGCAAGATTGAATTCGAAGCGGTGGATCTGAACCGGTAATTCCCAGGAGAAAACGCATGGCAGGCACAAAAAAGACAAAGGGGAAATCTGCGCGGACAAAAGAACCGTTGGCGGAAATCGGCGTAATCGGCGGCAGCGGGCTCTACGAGATGAGCGGCCTGAGCAACACGCGTGAACTCCGCGTGAAAACGCCCTTCGGCGACCCCTCCGACAAGATCGTCCTCGGCAACTTCGAAGGCAAGCGCGTCGCGTTTCTAGCCCGCCACGGCCGGGGGCATCGCATTCTTCCGGGCGAGCTAAACTTCCGCGCCAACATTTACGCCATGAAACTCCTCGGCGTGCAACGTATTATCTCGGTCAGCGCCGTCGGTTCGCTGCAGGAAAATCTACGACCAGGCGAATTCCTCGTCCCCGACCAATTTTTCGACAGTACCAAGGGCCGCATCTCTACTTTCTTTGGAAACGGCCTGGTCGCCCACGTGGCCTTCGACAAGCCCACCTGTGGCCAGCTTTCGACTGTACTGGCCGATGCCTGCGTCTCCGTCGCCGTGCCGGTGCACCGCAAAGGCACCTACATCAACATGGAAGGCCCCCAATTTTCGACGCTCGCCGAAGCGCATTTTCACCGCGCACAGAAGTTCGACGTGATCGGCATGACCAATGTCACCGAGGCGAAGCTCGCGCGCGAGGCCGAGATCTGCTACGCCACAGTTGCCATGATCACCGATTACGATTGCTGGCATCCGGAGCACGAGTCCGTCACTGCGTCGCAAATCATCGCCACGCTCGGCCAGAACGCGGCCAATGCGCAGAACGTTGTCCGCGAAGCCGTGAAAACCATGCCCTCCGAGCGGAAATGCAAGTGCGGGTCCGCGCTGGCACATTCGCTGGTCACCGATTTCAAGCTGGTCCCCGAAAAAACGAAGAAAAATCTTGCCGCCATCATCGGCAAGTATCTTTCCTAGGAGAAACCTGTGTCCCTGCTCGTCGTCGGCTCCGTCGCATACGATGCACTGGAAAGTCCGTACGGAAAAGTGGAACGCACGCTAGGCGGCGCGGCCACGTATTTCTCCGTATCGGCAAGTTTTTTTACGCACGTCAATCTTGTGGCCATTGTCGGCGACGACTTCGACCCGAAAGACGAAGCCATCCTGAAGAAGCGCTCGATCGACATCGAAGGCTTGGAGCGCAAGGAAGGGAAGTGCTTCTTCTGGGCCGGGCGCTATTCGGAGAATCTCAACGAGCGAGTCACCCTGGTCACCGACCTGAACGTATTCGCCGAGTTCAAGCCGCGGCTCCCCGAAAAATATCGCAATTCGAAGTTTGTGTTCCTGGCCAACATCGCGCCGGATCTGCAGGGCGATGTGCTGCACCAGGTCAAGGGCACGCCAAAGCTCGTCGCCATGGACACCATGAATTACTGGATCGAGCGTACCAACGCCGAACTGCGCGAGACGCTGAAACACGTCGACATCCTGATGATCAACGATTCCGAAACGCGCCAGCTTTCGAGCGAACATAATCTGCTGCGCGCGGCCAAGCACATTTTCAAGATGGGGCCCTCGACGCTGGTAGTGAAGCGCGGGGAATACGGCGCGATGCTCGTCGACAAAAATGGAGTGTTTTGCGTTCCGGCGTTTCCGCTCGAAGAGCCACACGATCCAACGGGCGCGGGCGACAGTTTTGCCGGCGGCTTCATGGGTTATCTTGCCGGCGCCGGCAGCACGAACGACGCCGCTCTGCGCCGCGCGATGGTTTACGGCTCCGTCCTCGGCAGCTTTACTGTCGAGCGTTTCGGCCTGGAACGCCTGCTGAAGCTTAAAAAGTCCGAGATACACGCCAGGGCACGCCACTTCTTGAAATTGACCCAATTTAAACTCTAGGCGGTAGAATTTCCTTGAATCAGGGGTCCTCCATACAGCGATGCTTACGTTTCAACAAATCTTGCTGAGGTTGCTGTGCGCTTCCGCGCTAGGCGCCGCAATCGGCGTCGAACGCGAAATGCACCGCCGCCCCGCGGGCGTTCGCACCAGCATGTTCGTCTGCATGGCCACGGCGCTTTTCACCATTCTCTCGGTCCAGATCAGCCACATTTACGGTGACTCCAGCTCGACGCGCATTGCTTCCAACATAGTTCAGGGCATCGGCTTCCTCGGCGCCGGCGCAATCCTGAAAGACAGCGCGGGCCTCGTCGGCATGACCACCGCAGCCACTATCTTTGCAGAAGCGGCCATCGGCATGGCGGCGGGAGCGGGTCTCTATGCCGTGGCCAGTTCCGCCACGGCAATCGTGCTGTTTGGTCTGTTCGTCATCGCCTGGTGCGCCGACCGCTTTAGTCTGAGATCGCGGGTAATGGTGTTCCGCTTCACCACAAGTCACGCGGAAAGTGTGGCCGGCGAAATTCAGCGCCTGCTCGCCAGCCTGAAAATTGCCGCCCAGCACTTCCGCGTTTCCATGACCGGCACCAGTTCGATTGTGGAGTTCGAGGCAGATGTGAGCCACAAGCAGCAGGAGCAGATCGTCGAGCAGCTTAGCCGCCAGGGCGTCGTCACCGAAGTTATACCCTTGCAAGGCCACCACGAATGAAACGACATATTCTCAAACTGCAAAAGCCCCCGGCGCTTCGCAAGGGTTCGCGGATTGGTGTCGTTTCCCCTTCTTCCCCAGGCGATGCCGCCGCGATATCCGCGGGAGTTGCGGAACTCAGGGGGTTGGGTTTTCAGGTCGAAGAGCCGGCACAGATGGAAGCCTATGGCTACTTTGCCGCAAGTCACACCGAACGCCTGGAGCAATTCTGCAGGACCGTTCACGACAAGCGCATTGACGGCGTGATTGCCGCGCGGGGCGGTTATGGAGCTAACTACCTGATTGATGCGCGGCTTTCCACGCGCCTGCAGGGGCCAAAGTGCATGGTCGGATTCAGCGATTTCAATATTATTCAACTGCTTATGCTGGAAGTTCGCGGCTGGGCCGGCTTCTACGGGCCAATGGTCGCCACCGGCTTCAATCACGGCGCGGATCGGCCGTCTGGCTACGACCTGGTTTCTTTTCTACAAGCAGTCAGCGAAACGAAATCCAAATGGAAGATCCCGCTTCGCGGCCAGGCACTGGCTTCGGGTGCGGCTTCGGGCAGGCTGGTCGGTGGCTGCTTGACCATGCTGCAGACCACCCTGGGTACCGGCTTCGAGCCAAATACCAGAGAGGCGATTCTCGTTCTTGAAGATCGCGGCATGAAGCCGTATCAGGTGGATCGTGCGCTGCGTCATTTGTATCAGGCGGGAATGTTTGAAAAGGTCGCGGGTGTGATCCTGGGGGATTTTCCGGACAGCGATCCGCCTTCCAGCGGCAGCCCGAGCGTTCCGGAAATCTGCGCGGAGATCCTGGGTCCGCTGAAGGTTCCCGTCGTTTACGGTGTGCCGATCGGGCACACGAAACGTCCCATGCTGACGATCCCGCTCGGCGTTCGCGCAAAATTGGTTGCCAAAGGCGAAGGCACGCTCGAAATTCTCGAACCAGCCGTTGTCGACCACCTGTAGCATAGGCTCTAGCCTGTGGTACTGACGTAAAATGAAAAGGGAATAGGAAATTGGCCAAGGCAAAACACATCCACATGATCGGCATCGGTGGCTCGGCAATGTCGCCCCTCGCGGGAATGCTGAAGGAGCGTGGCTACCGCGTCACCGGCTCAGACGCTGGTGTCTATCCGCCCGCTTCGACGTTTCTGGGATCTCTGGGCATCGAGTACGCCACTGCTTTCGATCCGAAACACCTCACCCCCGCGCCGGACCTCATCATTGTTGGTAACGCAATTTCCCGCGGCAACGTCGAGGTCGAGGAGATGCTTGACCGCAAGCTCCCATACCGTTCGCTGCCCGAAATCATCGAAGAAGAATTTCTTCCGGACAAGCACTCCATCGTCGTCAGCGGCACGCATGGAAAAACCACGACCACGGCCATGCTCGCGTGGCTTTTTCATGTAGCTAAAAAGCGGCCAAATTTTCTGGTTGGGGGTATCGCCGAAAATTTCGGCCAGGCGTACGGCCTCGGGGGCGGGGAAGAGTTCATCCTCGAAGGCGACGAGTACGATTCCGCCTATTGGGACAAGGCCGCGAAGTTTTTTCACTACCACCCCGACGACCTGATCATCACCTCGCTGGAATTCGATCACGCGGACATTTATGCCGATTTCGACGTCTACCAGCTTGCCTTCCGCCGCCTCGTGAATCTTGTCCCGCGCTGCGGCCGCGTCATCGTCTGGGGAGACTCCGAAGCCGGCGAGGCCCTGGGCAACGCCACGGCAAAAGCGTTTTGTCCGGTAATTCGGTACGGTTTTCAGCCAGGCAACGACTGGGTCGCCGCCAACGTCCAATCCGTTGGCGATGCCATGACCTTTCAAGTGACTTACAAAGGCGAGCCCTATGCCGACATCCGCCTTGCCGCGACGGGGCGTCACAACGTTCTCAACGCTCTTGCCGCGCTCATCGTGGCGCAGGGCCGGGGGATTCGCCGCGAATCCGTTCAGGCAGCCCTCTCCACATTCCGCAGCGTCAAGCGCCGCATGGACGTTAAGGGAGAAGTGGACGGGGTGCTGGTCGTCGACGATTTCGCGCATCACCCTACTGCGGTGAAGGCTACGATCGAAGCCGCGCGACTGCGCTGGCCGGACAAGCGCCTCTGGGCCGTGTTGGAGCCGCGCTCGAATTCCATGCGTCGCAAAGTTTTCCAGGATGCCTTGCCAGAGTCGCTCGCGCTCGGCGATAAAGTGCTGCTCGGCAGCGTCCACCGCGCCGGTCAACTTGCCGATGACCAGCGCCTCGACCCCGAGTCCGTCGCCGTCGCCGTGCGCAAACTTGGCAAAGACGCTCGCGTACTTCCCGGCGCCGACGCCATTGCCGATGTCCTGGTCACCGAAGCGAAGCCGGGCGACCTGCTGCTGATCATGTCCAACGGCAGCTTCGACGGCCTCTGCGAAAAGCTTCTCCAGAAACTGGCAGCGCGCCACTCCACCAGCGGAGCAAACGCGCGGTGATCAGAAAACTTTACGGCGTCGCACAGTTCATCGCCGCATTGGTCTTCGCGTGCACGCTCCTTCCGGCGCGGGCCAACGCCGAAATTCGCTACACCGTTTCTCTCGCGCATCCCGAACAGCATCTATTCCACGTCACCGTCGAAGTTCCCGACGTAAAAGATCACATCGATCTCCAAATGGCCGCCTGGGACGCTCTCTATGAGATTCGCGATTTCAGCAGCCACGTTCAGCGGGTAACGGCCGTTGCGAACGGCAAAGAAGTAGCCATTGAAAAGCTGGACAAGCTCACGTGGCGCGTCCGGGCTAGCGGCACCGTCAAGGTTTCCTACGACACTTTTTGGGACGACCCCGGCCCGTTCAGCTCGCAGCTCAACGCAGAACACGCCTTCATCAATCCCGCCATGATTCTCCTTTACGTGCCCGAGCGCCGTTCGGAGGATTGCGAGCTCACTTTCGGCAGTGTGCCCGCGGATTGGAAAATTGCCACGTCGCTGAAATCGGCCAGCGTGCAGGCTACGCAAATCGGCTCGATCAGTGTCACGCCTTTCGATTTTGCGACCCTTGCCGATTCCCCCATCGAACTTTCGCACTTCGAGGAATTCACGCTTCACGATCTGACTCCAGCAGTTCACGTCGCCATCCACGGCGATGATTACAAGCGGCACGACGTGGAATCCGCGCTGCGCAAAATCTGCGCCTACGAACTAAAACTCATGGACGGCGCGCCCTATTCCGAATACACGTTTATCTTCCACATCGGCAAAGCCTCTGGTGGAAGTGGCGGCGGCATGGAACACGCTAATTCCACGGCCATCAACGTGCCGAACGGCGCCTCGCTTCCCAACGTCTCCGCGCACGAATTTTTCCACCTCTGGAACGTCAAGCGCATCCGTCCCGCTTCGCTGGAACCGCTTGATCGTACACGGGAGATGTACACGCGCTCGCTATGGTTCGCGGAAGGCGTCACCAACACCTTCAGTTCTTACGCCCTCGTCCGTACCGGCATCTGGAGCAAGCAGGAATTCCTGCAGGACCTGAGCCAGCAGATCACGGAAATCGAATCCCGCCCCGCCGAACAGTGGCAAAGTGCCGAGCAATCCAGCCTGGACGCATGGCTGGAAAAATACGCGCTCTACAATCAGCCGCAGCGCAGCGTTTCGTATTACACGAAAGGCCAGGTCCTCGGTTTTCTCCTCGACATCGTTCTGCGCGATCGTACCGACAATCAACGTAGCCTCGATGATTTGCTGCGCGCGATGAATGTGGATTTTGCCCGGGAAGGGAAGTTCTATCGCGACTCCCTCGACATTCGCCTCGAATCCGAAAAACTTGCCGGTGCGTCCCTGGCGGATTTCTTTGACAACTACGTCGCCAGCGCGAATCCGCTGCCTTACGAAAAGTTATTCGCTCGCGCCGGCCTTGAACTCCGCACCCACGAATCGGTCCGCGCCACGCTCGGGTTCCTGCCCCAGCGCGAACCCGGGGAGCCGTGGACTGTCGCCGCCGTTGACGCTGGCGGCCCCGCGGCAAAAAGCGGGCTGCAGGTCGGTGATGAGATTCTTCGCTGGAACAACGGGGAAGTTCCACGCCGTGCTGAACGGTGGGCGGCCCAGCAGAAACCAGGCGACGTCCTGCGCCTCCGCATCCGCCGCGCCGAAAAAGAAGAGACCATCGAAGTTCACCTCGGCGAACTGCATCAGAAATTCTTCCAGGTTGCGGAAATGGCTGGCGCCGACGATCGCGCTCGCCACCTTCGCGACGGCCTCCTCCGCGGCACCACCGATCCCATCACCGCCCGTTCCCATTGATGCTTCTGCAAGGGCCACCGTCTTCGGCGGGCCGTTCGTATTTTGAAGTGCGGTTGCTCGGCCACCGCATTTCCAACAGAAGGGCACCACTCAACATTCCCTTGACCCACCGCCGCTGATTCGAGAGAGTTTCCTTAGCCCATGCTTCGTGCCGCCTTCATGTGCCTGTTCCTCTCGCTCTATATCCTCATGCTCGGGCCGCCGCTGCTTATCTACACGGTGCTTACAAAAAATCCTGACCCGCTCTACTGGGCTGCCATCAAGGGGATCATGTTTTTTGTAAGCGCTGTTGGCGTCCGCGTAAAGGTGAAGGGCATCGAGCGCATCCCCAGAGGCACGGTCATCTTCGCCGCCAATCACACCAGCGCCGCCGACGCACCCGCGGTTGTGGACGCCATTCCTCGACGCATCGCTATCCTCTTGAAACGCTCGTTATTCAAATTCCCGATTGTCGGGCAAGCGTTTCATCTCGCGCAGTTCATTCCCGTCGACAGGTTCGACCGGGATTCCGCCATCACGAGCCTGGAAAAAGCGACTGAGGCAATCAAGCGCGGCCAAAGTTTTCTGATTTATCCGGAGGGAACGCGCAGCCCTGACGGCCGCCTGCAGGACTTCAAGAAGGGAACCGCGGTGATGGCCATCAAAGCAGGGGTACCGCTGGTGCCGATCGCCTGCTCAAACGCCCACCGCATCATGAAAAAACGCGAGCTGAAGATTTACCCCGGCGAAATCCTCGTCGAATTTCTTCCGCCCATCGATTCAACTCAGTACTCGCTGGACCAGCGCGAAGACCTCAACCAGCGCCTCCACGACGAACTCGCCGCCGGCCTCCCGCCCGACCAGCGCCCCCTCGGCTTCCCTGGCGCAATCTGATTTGTGGCACAGCCATTCCTGGCTGTGCTCTTGGGTTGCCCTCTTCCTTCTTTGCGAACTCTACTCTCTTTCTCTGCGCCCTCTGTCTATAAGCCGCTCGTTCTATTTTTGGGAGATCACTTCGAAAGTTTTCCCTCCAGCTCCACTACTCTCTTCTGCAGCTCCGGCAATCGCCGCAGTGCCGCCATCATTCGCAGCCATTCCCGGTTTTCCACCGCCGGATACCCTGAATAAAGCGCCCGCTCCGGCACATCGTTCGGAACGCCGCTCTGCGCCGTGATCACCGCGCCATCGCCCACCGTCAAATGTCCCGCAGTCCCAACTTGCCCCGCCAGAATGCAGTTCTCGCCAATCCGCGTCGAGCCAGCAAGGCCCACCTGCCCGCACAGCATCGAATTCCCACCAACTTTGGACGCGTGGCCCACCAGCACCAGGTCGTCAATCTTCGTGCCGCGCCCGATGCGGGTCTCGCCCACGGTCGCGCGGTCCACGCATGCGTTGGCCTGCACTTCCACGTCATCCTCCAGCACCGCCGGGCCGGACTGCGTCATCTTGTACCAGGTGCCATCGGGATTTTTTGCATATCCCAATCCGTCTCCACCGATGATCACGCCATTCTGCAAGATCACGCGGTCGCCAATCCGGCAAAACTCCCGCACCACGGCGTGAGCATGCGCAAAAAAGCGTGAGCCAATCCGCGCGCCGCGATAAATCGTCACAAAGCTGTGCAGCACCGCGTTCTCTCCGATTACCGCATCTTCATCCACAAAGCAGTACGGCCCAATGTGCGCTCCTGCTCCAATTTTCGCGCTCTTCGCAATCACCGCTGTCGGATGAATTCCCGGCGCATACTTCGGCGCTTCGTAAAACAGCTCAATCGCTTTCGCAAAACTCAAATACGGATTGCTGGTTCGCAGTTTCGCCAGTGCCGGTCCGCCCGGCTCGCGTTCCACCTCCACGCCGTCCTCAATAAACACGGCGGAAGCCCGCGTCGTCTTCAGGTTCGGCGCATACCGCCGGTTGGCCAGAAATGTCACCTCGCCGGCCTCCGCCTGTTCGATTCCAGCCACGCCATGAATCACCGCTTGTGGATCGCCTTCCAGCCGGCATTCTAACCGCTCCGCCAATTCCTTCAGCTTCATACGCGCTCCTTCACCAATACCCAAACAATCTGTGAGTCTCGCACAGCGACAACAGGGAAGTACAGGCAGTCTCTTTCACGGAATGGATTTCCCCCCGCGTGCGGGGCGCTGGTCCAGCGGTAGAAATCAGCTTGACAACCCGGCCTGCTCACAGCATCCTCGTCGGCAACTTGTACTTGCCCCGTACGGGTCAAGACATCCCCCCGGTCGGCCCAACTTTAAATATCCAACGGAGGGGCCCTCATGGAAATCTCCGCGATTGAGAAACTCAGAACGAATATGCGTGGCGCCGTACTTTGCCCCGGCCAGGACGGCTACGACGCAGCCCGCACCATTCCAAACGCCATGATCGACAGGCGCCCCGCGGCTATCGCCCGCTGCACCGGCGCCGCCGACGTAATGGCTTGCGTGCGTTTTGCCCGCGAGCACGATCTTCTCGTGTCCGTGCGCGGCGGGGGCCACAGCATCGCCGGAAAGGCGGTGTGTGACGGCGGACTGATGATCGATCTGTCCCTGATGAAAGGTATACGAGTTGAGTTTGCGAAACGCACCGCTCGTGCGGAGCCGGGGCTCATCCTGGGCGAATTCGACCGCGAGACGCAGGCGTTTGGGTTGGCTACCACTCTCGGAACCGTACCAAAGACTGGCATCTCGGGTTTGACACTCGGAGGCGGCTGGGGCCAGCTGCACGGCAAGTATGGACTGGCTATCGACAACGTCATCGGCGCGGACGTGGTGACCGCCGACGGACGTCTGCTGACGGCCAACGATTCCGAGAATCAAGATTTGTTCTGGGGCATACGGGGCGGCAGCGGCAATTTTGGAGTTGTAACCTCGCTCGAATTCCGGCTCCATGAGGTCGGCCCGGTTTTTGGCGGCGCCGTCTTCTACCCTGCGGCAAAAGCGAAGGAAGTGCTGCATTTTTGGCGAGGATTCGCCGAGGCGAGCCCCGATGAACTGGTCACGCAGGGAGGATCATTGACTCTGGCGGACGGTCAGCAGGTGTTTGGTGTAGCGGCGTGTTACTGCGGGCCCATTGGCGAGGGCGAAAAATTATTGAAGCCCTTGCGAGCGCTGGCTACTCCCGTAGCCGACATGCTTGGTGCCATGAGCTACATACAAATACAAAGCATGTTCGAGCCGTTCTTCCCGCCGGGTCGCCAGGTTTACACCAAATCGAACTTCATCCCCAGCCTAAGCGACGAAGCCGTGGATGCTGTCCTGCACTATGTGGCTAAGAGCCCATCTCCGTATACTTTTGCGCCCTTTCTCGAGCATTGGCACGGAGCGGCTACCCGGGTCCCGGCTACCGAAACCGCGTTTCCCCATCGGCAATATTCATGGAACGCGCTGGTTTGGTCGATGTGGGAAAATCCGTCCGACACGGAAAAGAATATGCGCTGGACTCGCGAGTGTTATGGTGCGCTTCGCCCGTTTTTCGCCGCCGCCGCGTATGGAAATTACGTCGCCGACGAAGGTGAAGCCGTCGCCCGCGAAGCCTACGGTCCCAATTACGATCGTCTGGTCGGCTTGAAAAATAAATATGACCCGACAAACTTTTTCCGCATGAACCATAACATCAAGCCAGCGGCGGCCAGATCCGCGTGAAACTCCAAGAAGGCGACTGGGGCTACTTTTGGCGCTCTGCCGCACAGGCTGCTTTGCCTCTTCTCAAGCGCATTACTTTGCAATAGGATTTCGAACTCGGAGGTGCTCCATGCCTTGGAACATGATGACCCTGTCAAGAATGGACATGCCGGTAAGTCTCGCCGAAGGGCTGAAAATTCTGGAACGCGATCAATTCTGTTGCAAGTACTGCGGACTGGATGGCAGAAGCAGCTTTGACAACGCGCTGGTGATGTCCGTTGATTTCATCGTACCGCGCGCCCGCAGCGGCAAAAAGGATCCTGCCAACCTGGTAGCCTGCTGCCGTCCCTGCAACATGATCAAGGGCACGAGAGTTTACAAAAATTTCGATGATGCCAAGAAATATGTGCTGGCGCGACGCGATGAGATGCGCCAGGCGTGGGAATCCAAGCGCTCGCGTCCGGCAGCAAGAGCGGCTTCCGACTGATTCGTCTCGAACTAACACTGACGTAGAGTGAAATGCACGCTCACGGAATACCCGTGCCGTGCGGTGCAATCATGCGGCCAAATTCGGCCGCGCGGGGCGAATGGCCCAACAGCTCCTGGGCGGCGTTCTTGCAGCTACGCTCCTTCATCAATTCCCAAACAATCTGTGAGTCTTGCACAGCATCAAGAGAGAAGTACAGCTAACCACCCTCGGAGGGCGCTGAGGAAGAAACGACGCGGAGATGTACGGCAAAATTACGGCCGGCAGCGTAGTCGCAAATGGACCTCTCGCCCCGATGGTTTGGATCCCACCGCATGGCCAGCCGGTGTTACGTTCGATTTAGCTGAAGTTTAAGGGTGTCCGACTACCATTGGACTCCGGGATACAGGCTCGGCATACGAAAGCCCCGATACGCATTCGCATTCGACGTCTGCAGATGCCAGACCGTCTGCGGAGAGCTGCCGGGAATCACTTCAAAAATATCCGTGAAGATCTCACCCGCACCGGCATTAAAGTCGCCTTCCATATTCCCGTTGCCCAGTTGTTGCGCACCGCCTCCCCAAAACGAATATTCGCCGGGCTTGTAGTCGGAGATAATCGTCGCTGTCTTGGCGGTTTCGTCAATCTCCATGAGAGGCGCCCTACTGTAATTACACGGCGGCTGACCGGTGGTTCCGCAGGTCACACCAGCTGGAAAAACGCGTAGATTGCCGTTGTCCATGATGGCCATCTGGAATTTCCCCGAACTGTTGGTGGTGGCAAATGCCGGACTGTGTTGCGCATAAAACCAGTCCGCAGGATTCGTGTCGCCCACAAGCGTGAAATCTCCCTGGTAGCCAAGACGCCAAACGATCGCCCCATCGCCAGTGCCGTCCGCATAATTAATCTTAATGATCCAGCTTTGGTGGCGTATCGAGAGGAGAAGGTTGTGATCATCCGTGTACAAAATTGCATTCGAATGGGTCCAGTCCGGGTAGCTCATCAAGGCACGGGTAATATCCAGGTGGTCAAAGCTGTTCCACACCCATCCCAGCTGGAAAGTTCCGTCGCTCTGCGGAATCAGCTCCACCAAAGCGTCGCCGAGGATGGTGGTGGTGGCCGGCGCAGGGCAATTGGGAATGGCCGAACATAGTTCGCCCAATTGAACCAGGGCAATCCAACGTCCGTTGGGAAGTTGAATCACGTCGTGATGGAAGTTTCGCACGGCCATCGTGATTCCCGCCTTTGTTAGCGACGCGATCAGTTGCGTGGTTGATTCCTGTCGAATGATATTTCCAGCTAGGTCAATTTCCTCAACGACGTCTGGGAATCCGCCGATAATGAAATGACCGTTGGGGAGGAGGTGAACGCCCTCCAGGCTTCTCCCGGTCCCCAACCCGGAGTAAGTCCAGATTACGTTGCCGGAGAGATCGACTGCCGCCAGTCGAGCGACCCCTGCCACTCCAGTGATCAAGTCCAGCATTTCAATTCCGGGCTGCGGCGACATGCCTGGGCTCGTTGTGACGGTCATCGCGGGGCCGTTGGCGGTCAGGGCCGCAGTAGTGAACAAATGGTCCAAATCATTGGCGGTCGAACCGTCGGCCGCCTGTACGACTGCCCGCATGTGGTAATCCGTGGATGCCAGCATCCCCGCAACGAAGAAGCTCAGCGAACCGGTTGCCGGCCCAGGTTGCGTCCAGGTTTTCAATTTATAAGAAGTGTCCGTCCCGAATTGTATAAACACGTTCAGGCCTGACGGCGGAGTCAGCGTGTACATGGCCACCTGCGGGTTTGTGGTGGCAGTGACCTGGCCCGAAGCGAGCACGGTGATGGCCGTGGAACTTGTTTTCGTCGGATCCTTCAGGCTGCTCGCGGTCACCGTGATACTGGTGTTCTGGGTTACCGCGGGCGCGGTGAAATTTCCCGTCGAATCAACGGTTGCGCCAGAACCCGCGGGCACCGACCAAGAGACGTCAGTCGGGCCAACGGAATCGGCAGCCGTCAGCTGGATCGATTGCGTCGAGAAAACAAGCGCGCTCGTGGGAGTTACAGCCAGTGTGACCGGGACCGGAGGGCTCGAAGTCGAGTTGCAACCTGCAAAAAAAATTACGACGGTCGCAAACACAAAAATACCGAGAGGAATTCGATTCATCATTCATCCCAAGTGGGAAGTGGAGGCTGGCGCCGCATCCCTATGAAGTTTGTAATCGGCCAGAGGGTAGCACATGACACTTGCGCAGCCAACTGGAAACTCTGAACTTTGCCGGTGTACGGTAGGTGTCACATGGCTCGGCAATTCTATTGAACGTGAATATTGTTGCGTGCAATTCCTGAATCGCCAATGAAAATTGTCCTCGGGCCGGTATAGCAAGAGGCCCAGCTGGCGCCTCCTCCAGCGGGCTCGAGTTTGTTAGACCGAGAGAAGTCGGCCAAAGAACGACCTGTAGCGGCGAAGCGCGAGACGCAGATCCTCGGTCGATACATTATCGCCGCGGTCCCACTGGTCTTCGAGCCTGGCTCTTTCGGCCGCGAACATTTCCGCCAAGCGCTTCATTGTCACCGCGACGTGATTGTCCGCCTGCTTGACCACACCGCGAGGGTCGTCCACGAAGCTAGCCTGGATGGTGTCCCACCGGGCCTGAAATTCCTTCGTTTCTTCAGGCGAAAACAGCGGCGCCGCGGATTCTTCAAGTGCCGGAGCAGCCGCGGTTCCCGCGGATGAACCACCAAGCGGAGTAAAGCCGGACGCAGCGGCAATTCGCGGATTGGGCCGGGCGGTAGCGCCGGCCAAACTCGCGGTCGTAAGAACCTCGTCCGTCACTTCTTCTTTTGTCTTATTTTCTTCGATCACTGGAGTGTCTCCTCTTCTTGTCAAGCACTTTCGTTTGGCCTGCCGGAGTTCGATTCGCTCAGTCGGGCATTTTGACGGTGAATATGCATAAGCTCCCCGGCTCACCAACTCGCTGGGGAATTGTGCTGGCAGCGGTTTGAACCGTGGTTCTCCCTGCCGCTGCGGCTAGAGCATGGTGACGGTCATAACGTGGATCTGGCTCTTGTCCGTATAGACGTCAGCGCTGAGTTGGACGTGATGTCTAACATGATCTTTCAACGCGTCCGGATTAACGACATCCCAGGTCTTTCCGCCTTCGTCAGCGATAAACGTGATTTTGCCATCCGTCGATTTCACGGAGCCCTTGATGTCCCTCAATTCGGGCTTCTGTTCGTCATGGGCCACTGCTTGCATTTTTCCGTGCGAGAGGACCGGAACACCGAGTGTTACGACTGACATTGCCAGCATGACTACGGATAATTGTTCATCTTGCGGCTCCGTATTTTTCGAGAGGGGTGAATTAAACTCCGGGTTGATCCCATCGTGGAGGAAGAAGCAGTAGAAGGGTGCCCTACTTCTGATTCCGGCAGGACCCAAGCCTGACGTGGAGCCTAGCATCGGTGGAAGCTGGAAACTGTCCCGGAGGGGACACTCTGTGAAAATCCAGGGTTGGCGCTACGGGCGCGGCGCGCTCCCGGCTGTCTGTCGCTCAACATCCCTGTCGTTTCTAACTTTGAGACTGTGCAAAGTTGGACAGACTCGGCAATATGAATCGCATTAGGTTGATTCGGGCATCAAGTTCTCACGGAGTAGGTGCCCGCAAGGGACGGATAATACGAATTATTCGAAGGATCAGCGCCGCAACCCTGCCGCAACGAAATACGGGCCGGCCTTTCTATACAGAGGAGAATTAAGATGAACTGGGATTTGATCGAGGGCAAGTGGAAACAATCGATGGGCAAGGTGAAAGTAAAGTGGGGAAAACTGACTGACGACGACGTAACCGCAGTGAACGGCAAGCGAGACCAGCTGGTGGGCAAGATTCAGGAACGCTATGGGCTTGCGAGAGACGCAGCGGAAAAGCAAGTCGATGAGTTTATCCAGTCGTATAGCGCGGACGACTCCGCAAAAGCGGCCAAGGCCTCCTGAACCAGCCTTCTCGCTAGCTCGATGGATGTGACCGGCCCCCGAGGCTAACGTTGCAGATGAGCCAGGGTTACTCCCTGTGGGCTAGAAAAGGTCAAGATTGCCCAGTAGGAAATTGTTCGCTCAAAAAGTGCTGCTACTTTTTTGAGAGTTCGCCGTTGAAATGGCGTTCGACATCTTCGCGGCTTAGAGGGTTTCCTGCTGCGGCCAGGACAACCGAATAGACAACTTCATTCCGCTCAATCTGGGCAGTGAGGAAAGCGCCATCTTTAGGCAGCTCCTGATAAATGAATTTCACCTTCCTGCCGTCCGCGAGAGCCTTGATCCACTCTTTATTTTGCATTTGCATATCTCCCGCGCATAGCCTTGACGAAAGTCTTGCGCAGTGTCGCGGGGCGTGTTCCTTACTTGCGGGGACTCGCCGCTCTGGAAGCAACGGCAATCTCAACTCTGGCGCGCTTTTTCAGGTTCACGTCACTTCCGTGTTCGTCTACTAACTCATTGTCAATCAGGAGATCCCGATGCTTTTCGGGGACGTCGATCGCAATCTGTGCCTTTTGGGGCTGACTCTTGCGCGGAGAGGGAATGATCTTTTCGGCTTTTCCGGGTATGCGGGCGTTTGCAGGCTCCGGAATTCCCGTGGACCTCAGATTCATTTCCGCGATTCTCGCGGACAGGGCCATCCTCGGCTGCGCCATTTCCTTTTTGGTTTCTGCGCGGGTCGCTATTTCCAGTTTGGTTTGTTTTTTTCTGCTCAAGGTTGTTCCAGTATGGCTTCGCGAGAAACGCATTTCAGTCCCGTTTTGCACAGTCGCGGCATTTTTTGTACCGCTGCGTTGACTACTGATTGTTCCCTGATGCGTCCAGCGGGAAGTTTCGATTATTCGTTGAACAACCGGGGCTGGGCCTCCGGCGCTGCGGGAGCGGGCTTGCGGCGGGCAATGCCCACCACGCCGAGCACGGTCAATTCGGCAATGGCGGGGCGGGGAACATAGATGCGATCCGTGTTGGAATTGAAATCTGGCGGAGAGAGATGCAGTCCGTTGTCCAAAAACGTCAACAGGTCGTTGGGGATGACGCCTTCCAACGTTGCATCGTCGCGAAATCGCACCTTTACCCACAAGCCGTCCAGCTTCGGGCGATTCAGAAACGCCTTGCGCTCAGGCGTGAACTCTTCCTGCAAGTCCCGCACAAAATAAACCGCTCTTACCTTGGAAACCGGCACTTCTTCGTGCTCACCCTCTGGCGTCAGCAGATCGAGCGTGTCCGCTCCAGCCAAACGGGCCGGGTTCAGGAACCCGCGCAGGGCGCGCTTGTCATCCAGTTCAATCACAACTTTCTTGTGCGTCGAGGCTGGGGCCCGCGTTTTCAAGCGAATTCACCCTTCAGTGGGCAGGAAACCGTTGCAGAAGCTTACAGTTTCATGTTATGTTAATCGCTGTTTTCCTGTCAACTCATTGTTTTTATTGGAGTTAGGCCCCCGAGGGTCGGTCTTTGTCTGAAAAGAAGCAGATCCTAAAATCCGCCTCGATTATTTCGCTGGTCACTTTCGCTAGCCGCATCTTGGGCTACGTTCGCGATCAACGCATTACCCTTCTCCTCGGAACCACTCTCAGCGCCGACTCTTTCGTCCTGGCCTATCGTATCCCCAATCTTTTCAGACGATTAGTGGGGGACGGCACCTTTTCCGCCACCTTTGTCCCAGTCGTCACCACTTACATGCGAGAACGATCCGCGGACGAGCTTTGGCAGTTCGTTAACCGGCTGTTCTGGACGGTCGCGCTGGTTCTGGCCGTGGTAGTCATTTTTGGGGTTATTTTCTCTCCCCACGTCATCCACACCTTCACATCTCCGCAGGATAAAGTCGCGGGCTGGGACGAGGCGATCGAGCTTAACCGCATCATTTTCCCGTATCTCTTCTTCCTGGGCCTTGCGTCGATCGGCATCGGCATTCTCAACTCGTTTCACTATTTCGCCGTTCCTGCCGCCACCACGGTGCTGCTGAACGTGGTCATCATCGTCTTCTCCACGGCCGCGGTCTGGCACTATTTTCGGAGTCCCGCGACGTCTCTTGCGGTGGGTGTGCTGGTCGGCGGAGCATTGCAGTTCCTTATGCTGGTGCCGCAACTGGTGCGGCGTGGCATGCGATTTGATTTTAGCCTTTCGTTTACGCATCCGGCGATCCGGGATGTTGCCCGGGTGCTCTTTCCACGCTTCTTTGGGCTCGGCATATCGCAAATTAATTTTTTTGTGGACACTTACTTTGCAAACTCGGCTCGCATGCCCCGCGGTTCGCTGACCGCGCTTTACGTCGCGGACCGCGTCATGGAGTTGATGCTCGGCGGCTACGCCATCGCGGTTGCCACCGCGATTCTCCCCATCATGTCGCACCAGGCTGCGGCGAACAACTATGAAGGGCTGAAGAAGACACTCACGTTTGCCGTGCGCATCGTGGCCTATATCACGGTCCCCGCTGCCATCGGCCTGATGACCCTGCGCGAGCCCATCATCCGCATGCTGTTCCAACATGGTCAGTTCGTCGCCGAATCCACGCGCCTCACCGCGCGACCCCTGCTCTATTACGCAATCGGCCTACCTGCGCTGGCTTGCGTGAAGCTGATCGTGCCGGCCTTCTATTCGGCGAAAGACACCAAGACACCGGTGATCGTCGCGCTGATCTCTTTCTTTTTGAATATTTTCCTGAATATTGTGTTCCTTCAGAACACGTATTTGTACCACCGGTTTCAAAATGGCGGCCCGGCGCTGGCAACGGCCATCGCAACACTCTTTGATTTCGTTATTCTCTTTGCCGTTTTCCGCTTGCGATACGGCCCGCTGGGCAGTTTCGCGATGCTTCGTTCCCTGGGAAAAATTTCTGTCTGCAGCCTGATCATGGGCGCGGGGTGCCTGGTTGCGAACTACTACGCCAGTTTCACCCTGAACTCTGCCTTTCTTATTCAACTCGTGATATTTATCGCCATGATCCTTGGTGCCACGTTGGTGTATATCGGCCTTACATGGCTCTTCAAATGCCCTGAAATTGAAGAAGTCTACGGCATCGCCATGCGGCGCCCCGGCGCTGCGGAAGGATTGGCAGGTTCCTGATGGAAATCTCCACAACCATCGCCTCGTTTCTCACCTACGTCCGTGTGGAAAAGGGATTGTCCACGAACACGGTGTCGGCGTACCGGCGCGATCTGGTGAAATTCGAGAGCTACGCCAAGAAGAAAAAACTTACGCTTGAAAGCGTTTGCCGCGACGACTTGGTGGATTTTCTCTCCAGCCTGTTCCGCCAGAAACTGGAAAGCCGCACGGTCGCGCGGCACCTGGTCACCCTGCGCAATTTCTTCCGCTTTGCGCAGACCCAGGACCTGATCAGCGTCGACCCGTCCTCCAATCTGGAATCGCCAAAGATTCGACGCTCCCTGCCGGGATATCTCCGCCTGGAGGATATC
>Ga0210406_10003124_pt1 | contig 18366 bp, 14 predicted proteins | sample IncBWC30MmetaG_FD_155454 | JGI IMG/M metagenome (GOLD analysis project Ga0210406, IMG submission 155454) | Forest soil microbial communities from Barre Woods Harvard Forest LTER site, Petersham, Massachusetts, United States - Inc-BW-C-30-M | ecosystem: Environmental > Terrestrial > Soil >... | reverse complement strand
GACGATTTCGTATGAAGTGCCGGCGCCACCCACCGCGATAAACCGGCAGTAGCCACGGGCGAAGTGCTCGCGCGCGATGCGGGTTGCATCGCCGGCGCGGGATGTTTCAACAATTTCGAGTTTCAGTCCACCAGAGCGCAGGCGTTCGAGCGCGGGGCCGACCAGTTTGCGGCAGCGTCCGCCTCCGGCCGCAGGATTTATTACCACCACATATGCGTCGCTCACAGGGACACGACCGCCGAACGCTCGGTGGATTTGGCGATCTCTTCCGCAAGAACGTTACGTTTGATTTTCAGGGAGGCGGTGCGCGGAAAATCCTTATCCCAGACCAGATAGCCGCCGATGCGCTTGAAATCGGGCAAGCCGCGGTTGCGTGCATTCAGATCGTCAAGTAAGGCGGTATCGATCTGCTGATTCTGCTCGAGTCGTACGACGAGAACCAGAGATTCCTTGCCCAGCTGCTTGGCGGGCCAAAGGTAGTTCGCCGCGAAGACACAATACTCTTTCACCGGCAGGCCTTCGAAGACATTCTCTATGTCTTCGGGATAAATGTTCTTGCCGCCCTCGGTGACGATCATGTTCTTCTTCCGGCCGAACAGTTGGAGGTGCCCGGTGAAATCGAAGCGACCCAGGTCGCCGGTGAGGAGCCACCCATCGACGATGGTCTCCGCCGTGAGCTCAGGATCATCCAGATAGTGAGACATGACAGTCTTGCTGTGCACGGCGACTTCTCCGATGCCCTCCGAATCCGGATTGAGCACGCGCAACTCGACGCCGGGTAATGGGCGGCCGACCGTGTCGGAGCGAAAAGGTTTGAAGTCATTCAGCGTAAGAACAGTTCCTGCCTCGGTGAGGCCATAGCCGTTAGAGACCGGTATGCCTAGGTCGTAGAAGAACTGGAGCGTCGAAGGCTCCATGAATGCTCCGCCGGTGAACAGGGCAAGCAGTTGGCTGCCGAACGCTTTGTGGACTTGTCCGAGGAGGCGGCGGCTGAGCTTCACGTTGGGCCGGCGACGGGTCAACAACCGGTTCAGCGCAATCATCCGGTCGAGCATGAAGCGCCTGCTGCGCGGGAGTTCGTCGAATTTGGCTTTGAGCCCACGTTCAAGATTCTTCAGGACCATCGGCACCAGGCTCATATAGCTGATGCGGTAGCGCACGAAAGCATCACGCACGTATTCGGGCCGAAGCGTCCGGAGGTGAACCACGCACGCCCCGCACACAAAAGGACCGATGAAGCCCACCATGAAGTCGATGGCGTGATTCGTGGGCAAGATGCTCAAATAGCGGACTCCGGGCCAGAAAGGATACCAGGCGGTCAGAGAAGTGCACTGCTCCAGGTAGTTCTCGTGCGTGAGCACGCAACCTTTCGGGCGTCCCGCGGTTCCTGACGAGTAGACGATGCAGGCAACATCCTCGCGCTGCCGCTCGATGAAAATCGGCTCGCCTTTGCGATGAAAATCTTCCCAACGATAGGCGCCGCCAAGGTCGGCGCGAAGCGGGGACTCGGTGACCAGCACAGTTTTCACCGAGTGCTTGTTGAAGTCCGGAGACTGCATGATGGCGCGCCACAGGTAGTATTCGACGACCAGGAACTTAGCCTTGGAGTGCGCGAGCAGTTGCAGATGTTCCGCAGGGGTTAATTTGAAATCGAGTGGAACCAGGACGCCGCCGCAAAAGAAGATCGCGTACGCTGAAACTAGCCATTTGGACTGGTTCGACATGATGATAGCGGCGCGGTCGCCCTCGCGGAAATCGGCGTCTTGAAGAGCGCGGGTCAGAGGCCGGGCGAGTTCCTTGAAGTCGGAGTACGTAAGACGGGTCTTTTCCTTGTCGCGGTCGGCCTCGATCAGACACGTGTCGTTGGGCCAGTGCTCGAGCGCATCGCGCAGCGCTGCACCCAACGACGGATATTGGCGCAAATCCAGCATGAAATGACTATTTCACCACGGAGACACACAGGCACCGAGAAGAGCTGTTAACCAAATCATTACCTGAAATGCAAGATTCTACAGGCGCGCGTGAATGCGCCCGGCCAACGTACGAAAGTCGGTGACGCCCTGCAGTTCGTAGTCGGGCAGTTCGACGTGGAAATGATTCTCGAGCCGCGTCAGCAAATCAAGGGCCTGCAGGCTGTCAATATCGAGCGTCTTGAAAAAATCTTCATCGGGCCTCAGCTTGTCGCGCGACACCTTAAAGTGCTTAGCGGCCAGATCCATAATTTCGTCCAGCGTTTTATTCTCTGTCGTCATAATTCATTTCTTTCGATGAAGCTTTCAGTAGGCCCGATTCAGGGCAGGTACGGCTGCAGATCAGTGCTCTCCACGAATTTGCGCAATCCCGCCTCGACCGCAGGCTCGGTGAACAACTGGCAGAAGAGATCAATCTCCTGCTTAAGCTCGTGATACGGGATCGGCTTGATGAACTTTTTGGCAGCGATTGCCGTGCGGCGGTCGAACTTTCCGAGTTGTGCGGCCGTGGCGCGGGCGGCACGCAGCGCTTCGCCTTCGGCAACCAACTGGCTGACGAGGCCAACGGCATGCGCGCGGGTTGCGTTCAGGCTGCGCCCCGTCAGAAGCAGGTCGCGAACCACGGCGTTGCCGAGGTCTCGTTTCAAGCGCGGGATTCCGCCAAAGCCGGGGATCAGGCCAAGCCGGAGTTCCGGGAAGGCGAACCGCGCCATCTTATCGGCGATGATGAGATCACAGACTAGCGCCAGCTCGAATCCTCCGCCGAAAGTCACGCCGTGAATGGCGGCAATCGTGGTCAGGGGCGCAGCGTCGATGGTGTTCAGCACGCTGTGGATGCGCTCGAGGAAGTCCCGCACTCCAGCGACGGCCTGCGCCTTCTGCATCTCCTGCGAGCGAAGATAGAGTTCGCGCAAGTCGGCTCCCGCGCAGAATCCGGCCGGCATCGCGCTGTGGATGATGAGAGCGTGGCATTGCCGGGAGAGATCGTCGAGAGCTTCCGTGAATTGCTCAAGCTCCTGGAGTGAAAGCGTTCCGATTTCGTTGCAAGGGCCGCGATGCAGCGTCAGCTCAATCACACCGCTTGAGAGCTCCCACGAGATAGCTTCGCCTTGAAATCGGTCAGTCATGATTGTTCAACTCTACGCATCAGACCGCAACTTTAACGAGGTACATCCCGTCAATCTGGGCGCGCATCTCGCGCGCGATGGCATCGCGCTTGAGCTTTCCGTTGGCCGTGAGCAGCCCGTTCTCGATAGTGAATGCTTCCGACCGAACATGGAAGGCCCGGACCTGCTTGTAATGCGGAAATTGGGAATTTACGGCATCGATTCCCGCTTGCGCCTGCTCAGCCGTCACCGCCCCGGTGATGATGGCTGAAAGATAACCCTTTCCATTGCCAACCAGCACAACCTGCGCAGTTCCAGGCAGGTGCTGCAAGAGTTTCTCTTCGATTGGTTCGGGTGCGATGTTGTGTCCGGAGCCAAGAACAATGAGGTTCTTGATGCGGCCGACGATGCGCCAGTTCCCTGCCGCATCCACTTCGCCCTGATCGCCGGTGTGAAACCAACCATCGCGCAAGGCCTTGGCGCTTTCTTCGGGTCGATTCCAATATCCAGGGAAAATATTTGGGCCTCGCACGACAATTTCTTCGTCCTCACCCAGCTTCATATCGATGCCAGGGATGGCGGGCCCTACGCGCCCCGCTTCGTAGTCTTGGGGATCGTCGAGGGTGCAAATCGCCGTTGTCTCAGTCAGGCCGTAGCTCTGCAACACCGGAATGCCGAGCATCATAAAGAAGAGTTGCGTCTCGGCGGCAAGGGGAGCGGAACCACAGATCAAGGCACGCAGGTTGCGTCCAATCATTTTCTTGCGGATGGTGGGAAAAATTGCCGAGTTCGCCAGCGAGAGCCAGAACCAGTCGAGCGAGTTTGGTTTGTTTTCGTGCTTGCGCATCCACGCGGCCTTGGCGCGGCCGTAGATCGCCTGCACGAAGCCGCCCGCCTGCCAAAGTTGTTCGTCGACGGCGCGGCGCATTCGCTCGAGCAGGGCGGGTACATTCAAAAAGTAATCGGGAGCGAGGGTGCGCATGTCTTGCGCGATCTTGCCGAGATCGGTGTTCATGGTAAGCACGCTGCCGCGCGATAACGAGGTGAGTAGTAGCATCCAGGAGCCGGCAAACACGAACGGCAGGTAGTGAAAGACGCGATCCTGATGCGCTGAGCTGCTCATCAGGCGATCAAGGCGCCCGTTGATACACTTCAACATGTGCACGATGTTACCGGCGTTCAGCATGACGCCCTTGGCCTCGCCCGAAGTGCCGGATGTGTAGATGATCGTGACCGGATCGCCGTCCTCCAGGTTCGTTTGGCGATTGGCCGTGGACGGAGCTGAAAAGATCTCGTCGAAGACATACTGCGGAGGAGCAGCGGGCCATTCGCGCACCAGGCCATCGCGCAAGGCTGCATCGCCACAGCATACGAGGGCGGGCGAGCAGTCCTTCATCATCGCCACCAGTTCGCCAGGTGCCTGCCGGGCGTAGAGCGGAACCACGATCAGCCCTTCGGCCATGATCGCGAGATCCATTGCAACCCATCGGATCCCGTTATTGGCGTAGAGTCCGCAACGATCGCCCTTCTTCAAGCCGCGGGTGGCGAGAAACGCCCTGGCTCGGGCAACCTCTTCGAGCAGTTCCCTTCCCGAGATCGGCGTAACGCGGCCGTCGCGGATTTCCTGCAGAACGGTGGCGTCCCCAGATTTCTGCAGGCTCGCGAAGATGTCGTTTAGAAAACTCATGGGTCAATCGTTGATTCCTGAAGCCAGGTGATGCTGTACTTCTTAGCTGGCGACTGCCGGCTTCTGACTTTCGGAGGCGGTATCAAACCGTTCCACTAATTCTTGCAAGCCGCGGTGCATTGGGGGTACATAGTCTTCCCAGCTCCACGCGCCGGTTCTCGTCGGGAAATCCGGATAGCGGCGCTGCACTTCTTCTTCAAAATGGACACCCATGCGCGCCATGACTTTCAAATTCTTGACGACGGTTTTGCCGATGCCAGCAGCCACCGATTCGCCATCAGCGTAAAGATGCTCGAGAGCCGCCAGCAAACGCGGCTCCAAGTCAGAGTCGTCGACGTTCATCAGCAGGTCCTGATGCCCGCGTTCACGCATGAGATTGCGGATGCGCTCGTCCATCGTGATACCGCATGAAGGCAGCAGCCCCGGCATGGAGGTCACGATGCCGTGATAGCGCGACGACGCCATCATGTGGCAGGCGCGCAGGATGCTGACGACCTGGTACATGTCGTAATCGTCAGAGCTCAGCACTGGGACGCCTCCCAGTTTCTCCGCGATTTTGCCTGCTGGACGCGCGTCGAGACGCTCGGTTGCCACCATCACGACGAACACATTGTGCTTCTGCCGAAAGGCTGCGACAGCGTTCGCAATCGCGGTGAGATAGCTCTCATACTTCGCTTCGGCTTCAGGTCCGGAATTGTGAAAGTAGACGGACCGGTAATGGCTATCCTTGTAAGCTCCAGCCAACTTGTTCGCCGCTAACTTGCCCACGGACGCCTTCACAGGCCACTCAAAAGGATTGATGGGGCAGACAACCAGCACGCGCGCGCTCCCATCCCAACCAGCGTCGCACAGCACACGCTCTCCGTACTCGGCAGGGAGCGGCTCAAAAGTCCACGCGGTATCTGTTCCGAGTTCGGTGGGCACCCCGAGATCACGCAGCAGGGTGCGCGATTCTTCGTTGCGCGTGATGATCAGCGAATCTTTGCAATAGCGCGCGCACATGCGAGCGACCAGGGGGTCCATATGGCCCGCTTCGGCTCCGTATCCGACAGAAAGCTTGTTCTGGACAGCCGCGATGCCGAGGGAACCGGTCATCATGGTGGTCAGCGCATTGGCGAATTTACTCTTGAACATCGACCCTTCGCAGGCAACCACCCCATGATGTTTCGGTACTTCGCTCGAGAGGAACGGTGGGAATATCTGTGGCAGCAACACCTGGTGCGTGTCTTTGAAGTAGCCTTCGGAGCGCGCGAAGGATTGCGTCATCACGCTGAAATCGACTTTTTCGGCCCCCAGTATGTGCCGCAACTGGCGCAACATTTCTTCGACGCGCACATCCGATCCCATATTCCGTGTGCCGTTATAGCCCGCGAACAGGACCTTCAGCTTCTCGCCGGGCCTCCAGGTCGTGCCCCCACCCATCATCCATGAGGCACGCTTCGCCTCGATGATCGCGCTGACCCACGCTTCCAGGACCACGTCCATCATGCGGCCGATCCTCCGGCGCTGGCAGCGGGCCAGGGCTTGTAGTTGTAGGTGAAATTCGAGTCGCGGCTGAAGTTCAGCAGTCCAGAGCTGTATTGAGAAAACGGTACCGGTTTGCGCCCGAGTTCCGCGGTGACTCGCGTGTTGTCGAAAACCGTGTTCCACACCAGATAAGGCATGAACACCTTCATCAACGCCGCGCCATGCGCAAGCGATCCGCTCCGGTTCGCCAGACTGTTCACAACGCTCGAGAAAGGTTTCTCGAAAACCGGCAAGAATACCGGGCCGCGCTTTTGCTGTGCGGCCGCCAGGGCGGTGGTGACTTCGCGGAAGGTCTGCGAATCGCGCCCGGAAGAAAGATGGTACGTGTCGTATTTCGGTTCCGCTTTCTGGTGCAGAGTTGCGATCGCATCGGCCACGAAATCGACATTCACAATGTCGATCTTGTCGTTCGGACGAAAGGGCAGAGCTTTAAGGCTGGCAAGGAAGACGAACGCCCGCACCATGTCGAACTGCGTCGTTTCCGGAAAACGGCTGTCGCCCAGCACGATGCTGGGACGGAAGATGGTGATGGGCACATCGGGAAGCAGTTCGCGCACCATGTGCTCGCAGAACTTTTTGGTGCGGGCATAGGGATCGTAGTCCGAGCGATTCCAGTCGATGGAGCGATCTTCGGTAACGACCTCGTTACTGCGCTTGCCGGCCACTGCCACCGTGCTCACGTTACTGAAACGTCGCAGCCCGTGATAGTAGTGCGATCGACGGGCGAGTTGCAAAACCTCGAGCGTTCCGCGCAGGTTTACATTGAGACAACTCTTCTCCGATTTCCGGTTGAGCGAAGCCGCGCAGTGAATCACCGAGTCGGTGGTGTGAATCAGGCGATCGTAGTCGTCGCGGTTCAGGCCGAATTGCGGTGAAGTGAGATCTCCCGGAAAAATCCGGATACGCGTCTGCAGATATTCGTAGAAGCGCGGGAAGTCCATGTGCAACTGGATTCCGTTCCAGAGTCGCAGCGCCGCTTCCTGGGTGTCCTTGCCGCGCACCAGCACATTCAAAGACGCGCCATGCGAGTCCAGAAGGCTGGCAGCGACATGCGCTCCGATGTAGCCCGTCGATCCGGTCAGGAATATCGCCACGTTGCCCCGTTCGTTCCAGTTTTCACAGTTTCACCCTGCACTGCTTCCTGGTCATTAATAGGAGTGAGAGGGCGCGGCGCACGCACGGCCAGCGGGCGGCCTTCGATGAGCGGATAGGTCCAGCGTCGCAATGCCGGGATATGAATGTCAATCCAGTACGTCCACCAATCTAGCGAGCGCGTGTCGTAACCGAATTCGGCGCGTTCGTCGGGCAGCAGAGCGAGAGAAAGCTTCTCGACGTTATCGGCGACAAAATCGTGCTCGTTGTGCAGGATGAACGGCTCGAACAACTGCACGAGTTTGCCGACTTTCTCGAGATTGCGTTCTGCGCGCGCCAGGGGTGTCTTTTTGAGCGGCAGTGGAGCCATGACGCGCTGAATCGATTTGACGATGGCCATCTGCGCGGGAGCAGACAGTCGATTGTAACGGGTCTTGGAGACCGGGATCGCATCCATGCGCAGCCGCAGCCATGATTCGAGACCCTCCTGTGCCCGGTAATGCTTGCGATGCGCTAATGAAGTCAATTCGATGGAACGTCCCATGTCGCAGGGATTGGTGACCGACGTTGCCAGTTGGTAGACCGCATCATGCCTGCGCTCGATGACAGCCGCGGCAATCAACGTCATGCCCTGGCAAACGGAATCGACCGGAATAATATCCAGACGCTTGTGCTCGTTCGAAGGCAGTTGGCGGAAGGTCGTCCCCAGCAGGTACGACAATGACGCCGACGTATTGATGCCTTCATTCCAGCCTGTGAACGGCTTGGCGACCGAGGTCTCAACGATTGCCGGTCGAATGATAGCGACCGGTAGGCCAACCGAGCGATTGCCGATTAACGACTCGGCAAGGCTTTTCGTTAACGTGTAAGTGTTAGGCCAGCCCAGTTCAGCCGCTCGCCTTGCCCCGGCTTCCGTCAGGTAGTTCCGCAGCCAGCGAATCCGTCCCTTGCGCACCTGATTTTCGAGCGCCGCACCCCGAAGATCTTTGGCAGCATGTTCCTTGCCCACGGCCTGCTCGGTCAGTTCGCGAGTGACTTCGTCGCCTTCGGCCTTCTCCGTAGCCTGATTTACCAACTCATGCAGGTTGCGCCATTCCTGTTCTGCATCGAAGCCAACGGCGCCGGCTGGCGTGTAGTTCGGCCGTAGTTTCTCGCTCACCCGACCGTCCCGCGCTCCGGCAACGTAACAGGTGGAAAGATGCACTAACCCGCAGTGATCCGACTTTCGCACGAAGTCCAGAACGTGCACGGCCGCGTCGACGTTCGTGGCCAGCGCGTCCCTCAAATCGGGATTGAAATCCGTCAGCCCTGAACTATTGATAATGAGGTCGAGGTTCGTCTGCAGCCGCCGCCCGATATCCGGGGCGATGCCGAGACCTTCCTGCGTCACGTCACCCTCAACCACCTCCACCTTATCTTGAAGGAAGGCCGACAATTCGAGGCCGTAACGATCGAAAAGTGGATCAAAGACTGGCGACTCTTCGACCACGCGTTCGAAACGCTTGGCGGCGGGATTCGACTTCTGGCGCCGGATGAGAAGGTAGATGTGGCCGATCTCAGGCAGGTCTAGCAGCGTGTTAACTAGCCAGACTTTGCCGATGAAACCCGTGAACCCGACCAGCATGATGTGTTTCCCGGCAAGGGCGCGTCTCACCGAGAGCGGCTCGCTGGTCCGATGATTATCGAAGTAGACGACCGGTCGCACAGCGCCGGAGAGAACGCGCTCCGCTGGCACGACCGCGCTGCGTAGTGCAACCGCATCCGCCAAGTTCAACTCGCGCACTAGGCGGTCGGGCGTACGCTCGCCGTCAGGACCCGCACCTGTGACCCGCGCAAACAATCCCCTGGGACGGATGACCGGTGCAAGAAGGCGTCCAGTGGCGACCCGGTCACGGAAGTCGAGCCGATTCACGAGCAGCCACTTCACTCCCAGAAAGTGCGCGAGGGGGCGCATTACGTGGTCCAGGCCCTGGCTCACCAGAACGATTTCGGCCCCCTGCGCTTGCAGAGTCTTCAGGCGAGCCACGCCGTCGGGCTTCAGGTGGGGCTTGAGTTTGTACTGGAAGTATTCGTCACCCAGAAGGTCGAGCCGATCGCGGCTAACTCCACGCAAAACAATGTGGACCACCCGCGTGGCAAAGACCCGGTGCACGGCGTACAGGAAAGGACGGAGCGCTGCCATTAGGAAGACCAGACCTCGGCGAGCCATACGCGCCGCGAAAGTCTGAGCGTTCCAGGTGAAGAAGGCTACCGGTTGCACCGTAGTGAGATCGAGAAGGCTGCCCTCGACTCTCCAGTAGACGGGGGAAGATGGACCGGTCTGCCCGGGATTTGGTTTCGACGATTCCAAAAGTTGCAGTAAGCCCTAAATTAAGAGTGCAGAGGCCCGGAAGCGGCCCCGGCGATTATGCCAAGTCTATTATTGTAAACAATCTCGCCTCAAGGGCGAAGAGTCTTGACGATGCCGGCTATCCTCTGCCGGGAGGCCGGTTGGGAATTCGAACCCTCTGGGGCGTGGATGGTTAGGATTTCCGTCAAAAACTGAAAAAAACCACCCGGACACCAGCGATCAAGTTTGAAGATGCTGGCGCCACATTCGGCATGACGCCGGGCGTGGTTCCAATCGCACAAGGATACAGCAGCAAACTGAACTGCAGAGAAAACCGCCGGTCCCCAAAGCCGCCTAACCGATGGTAGCCTCGCGAACCGACGGTTTTGATCCTGCAATCCAAAACTTGCGCCGCTAAGCGGCAGCTTTCTTCTGCTGTTTGTACTTAGCCCAACGAGCTCTCTGTGCCGCTGCGATTCTGCGACGCGCTGCAACGGACAGGACTCGCTTGGGACGTATTCCTGCGTTCCGGCCGCCCTGGTTCATGCCGCGCAGCGCTGCGATCGCGGCTTCTACCTGACTCAACTTACTTTGTAAGGACCGTTGCTCCGACATTAATGACTTCACCACTTTATCCAAGTTAGGCATGTATCCTCCTGGCGGACGATTCTAACAAAGAGATCGGTCTGTTGATGCGCGATATGACGTAAAATTTCTTGAGACCTCTGACCCCGGGGCATGAAGGCCCGAATCCGGAACGTATGCAAAGTCATGCCGTTCGGCGACAGCTGTAAGTTCGGGCGTTCTTTTTTCCCCCGCCATCCCCTCAGATTGGGGCTCGCCTTACTGAAAACCAGTAGAGTCGGAATTTCCCTCGATGCACAGTATTCCTGCTACTTTTGCTTAGGACGAAGTTAAATTTCTCCAGAAGCCGTCCGACTCGGCAAGATAAGGTCTCCTAAGTTTTTGCGGCAGTTTCGATCGGGAGCACCAATCGAGTTACTCTGTGAGTTATTTGCGACTCTTGTTCGGCGTTTTGCGGCGAACGCGTAATCCTAAGGATCCGCAGGCTATCTTTCACGGAGCAACCGCAGCCTTCCCTTTATTGCCACCACTTGTCAAAATGCCGCGGTGCACAGTGTTGTCCAGAATTTCAGGAATTCTCAACGCTCTCCCAACTACTTGGATCGTTGTCTGCTTACGCGGCGTGCCCGGGGGGACGGACTGGCGATTGGCTCTGATCAGGGTGGGCTAGTAGCTCCGGGGAACCCGGTGTGTGTCCGGGGCTCAAACTTGCTCTTCCCGGAGTAGCCGATTCTTGGTGGGCTTGGTGTTCGCCGGCGACCCCAGCGAAAACGTTCGGGGCGAGCCGCCCAAGCACCACAGAGAGCATCCTACATCGCACGGAAGGGCCATTCCGGCTTGACGCGGAAATTGAGTAGAAATAGAGTCCGAGCATCAGTCTTGGTGCAAAAGTTGCGCCCAATCCGGATAGGCGGGTGGTCCTCATGCTGCTGTTGAATCGTTTCCTTGGCTCTTTTGTGGTGGTAACCGTTGTCGCGCTCAGGTGCATGGCGCAAGGTCAGGACGCGGCCGAACCCCAGAATGTGCAACCCGCGCCTGACGCGCAGGCCGCCAGCGCGCAACCCGCGCAAGACGCCGATACGGCGAATGAGATCCAGCAGTTGAGGGCGGCCATTGACCAATTGCAGCAGCAGGTCTCGCGCCTCACGTCGGCGGTCGAGGAACTGCAGGCGGACCGGGTTGAGTCGGTAAAACCCGCCGCGTCATCCCGTGGGAAGGGGAAACCGATCATCCCGCCCAAAAAGGTGTCTTCGATCGCACCCACGGCGCCGGCTGCCGCGCCGGAGAACGATGCACCTATGACCGTGCTCGTTTTTCAGGATGGACATCGAACCGAAGCTCGCAATTACGCCATCGTGGGACAGACTCTGTGGATTTACACCGAGCAGGATTCGAAGAAGGTACCCCTGGCTGATCTCGACGTCAATGCGACGAAGAATGCGAATTCGGATCGGGGAATCACCTTCCAGGTACCGACGACAAAGTAGAACCGACCGGCTCTCCACTGAGATTTCCAACCGTGCTCAGGGTTTCACCTCGCGGATCGATTTTCGTACACGTTCGATCTGTTCAATGATGGTTTTGTCATCCAATCGAGCCGATGCCTTGGCAATGAGGTTGGCGGCGATCATCTGCGCCTCGGTCAGACTGAGGTTCTGCTTGCGCGCGCTGACCGCGGCGGATTCGTAGGTACGCACTGCTTCCACGAGCAGCCCTGCCGCGTAACTCACCGCTTCCGCGCTCACACCTTCTTGGATTTCCTCCAGGCTGCTCCCGTAAGGGATAGCAGCCAAATGCTCTGCCCGGTCGTGTCTCATGGCGTTCCTCACCAGGATCAATCCCTTCGCTGCCGGCTGGCCGCAATTACCCGGCCGTCCGACTTGCGGCACGGGGAGCCAAGGCTGGCCGGCCGGCCGCAACTTATTTTCGTGTCTGTGACCATGGTCACAGAAGCCGGAAGGTGTTCCCTACAAGATATGGTTGCTCGGCCACTTCTTGCGTAATGCGGTCTTCTTATACCGATTGCCCACCATCCGGAGGCCGAGCGTCTTGCTGACGAACCCACCGCGCAAGATCCGGGACTCGCTGGAATGATTGGAGTACAGGTATGGTGAGTGATCCTATCAAAATTCTTATTGTGGATGACGATGAACAAGTATTAATTGAGCTGGAGCGTCTGCTCGAGAGCGAAGGCTACCACACCACTACCGCGTGGGGTGGAGGGGAGGCACTGGCCTATGCAGACCAGATGCAATTCGACGTTTTGCTAGTCGATGAAGACCTGACCGATCCGGAATGCGATGGCCTCGCGGCGGAACTGAAGCGTCGACAGCCATGCGCTTGTTTCCTGGACATGCACACTCGCAAGAACCATAGAGGGGCGTCGGCGCACAGGATCCACAAATGGAAGCACGCTGAAGTAAAGGCGACTATCCGCAACTTCCTGGCTGCCTGAGAGGCGGTGCGCGGGTTTATTTGCCTTCGGTGCCCAGAAGAATCTTCATCAGGTCAGTCGCGAGAGCCGATGAGTCCACGCCGTCCAGGTTGACCAAGACAACTACACCCGTCTTTTGTTCGGGAGCGAGCATAATGAAAGTGCTGGTTCCTTGCTGTCCCCCACCATGGCCGACGTCGAGAACGCCCGAAAACTCTCCCGTTCCCCAGCCTAGAGCATAGCCGCGATGTTCTTCCTCGGTAGCCTCGGGCACCGTGCCGTGCTGGGGCGTCCACATGGCGTCGCGCGTGGAATGTTTCACAAGCTTATCCGCAAGAATCGCGATTTCGAAATTCGCCATGTCATCCGCTGAAGAAAGCCAGCCCCCGCCCGGAATCTTGTAGCTGGAGTCGAGAAACTCAGAGTTCTGGATTTCGCCTGACTTCGATTTGGAATAAAAGCGCGTGCGATGGGGAATGATAGCGAACCGATCATCCCAGCGTGTGTTTGCCATGCCCGCCGGCACGAAGATGGTGTCGTGGATGTAGTCCACGTATTTCCTGCCGGAAGCTCCTTCAATCGCGCATCCGACCAGCGTGAATCCCTGGGTGGAGTAGTGGAACTTGGTTCCGGGCTTGTCGACCAACGGGTCATTCTCGAAGAACTGGATGCCTCCGGTGATGGGATCGTCAAAATGCTTAGTGTTGTTGCCCTCCAGGTCTTCTTTCGCGTCGGGCTTGTAATGGCGGATGCCGCCCAGGTGCGCCATCAGCTGTCGAGTGTTGATGGGCGCCTCCTTTTGCGGAAACGCCGGACAATACTTCTGGATCGGAGCCTCGATGTCCAGCTTTGCTTGCTCCCAAAGATGCATCGCTGCCGTCGCCGTGATGGGCTTCGAAACTGAGGCCAGCCGGAACAACGTCTGCGGAGTGACGGGCACACTGTTCTCGAGATCGGCCATGCCGAAGCCTTCCGACCACACCTCCTCGCCATTTACAACCGCCGCGGCCGCAACTCCGGGAGCACCGTTCGCCGACATGAATTTAGAAATTACGTTTTCCATCGCCGCGCGCTTGACGGGCGGAAATTTGGCCTCCTGGGCGCACCCCAACGCGGAGCCCAGCGATACGGCAAGGACACGAACTAAGCTGTTGCGCATGGATCGACCGGTAATCACGCGAAGATTGTTCATGGTTTGAGCGATTCTCTCCTTGCCAAGCGAGGTCTGCGCGCCGGATGGGATAGTGGGTCCGCACCAACGGTTAGTTCTGGGCACGTGCGCCGGCTACCGGAGTAGCGTTGGTGCCCTGCGCTGTCACTGAGACTTTGTATGTATTGCTTCCCGTGATGACGACAGGCTCACCATGTTCGAGGTATGGTCGCAAAACGTCCAGATTCTGCCAATCCAGATTCCATCCATTTTCGATGGCCACCAGGGTATACCGGCCGGGAAGCACCTGGTACAGACTGAATGTTCCGTCGCTGTCGCTCTGATCGCGACGAAACAAATCGATGTTGCCCTGCAGAGATTGCGGCACGAGAAGAACCATGGTCTGGGAAATGCCCTTCCCCTCACGCATTACCATGCCATCGATGCGGCCGGCCCCCAGCGACAGCGTCACTGCCAAATCTACGGTTCCAGTGCGTGGGAAGGTTACAGTTCGACCCACAACTTCGGCTCCCTTGGCGTTGATCTTCTCCACCATCGCATGCCGTGGATGAATCACGGCCACCTCGTAGGGAATGGCTGAGGAAAAAATCTGGCTCACTTCGAATGTGCCCTTTTCGGAAACAGTCGCGCCAAATCCCTGATGCGAATCCCGATCGAAAAATCGAATGTAGGTGCCCGGGGGAAAAGGGCCTGGTTGGAGATTGCGTACAGTTCCGCGAATCAGGACCTCGCTGGCGAAATTCTCTGACGCGTCCATCTCCGTGCCTGTGGAAACATCCAACTCTCGCACGTAGTTTTTCCATTCCTTGCCGGAGTAAGTCCGAAGATTCACAACGATGTGTCCGGAAGGAATTCCCCCGACAGTGATCGTGCCTGACGCCCCCGGCTGAACGCGGCCGAGAACCGGGACCAGTTCGCGGCCGAATATTCTCTGCTGCACGCCCGCCGATGCAGGCTGGTTGGGATCAGTGCTGGCGTTCCGTATCGTCAAGCGCACCGCCGGTACCGCCCGCAGAGTGACGTCGGCGCCGATCCGTTCCCCAGCATGGAGTTGAATCGGGGTGGCGCTTTCCGCGTCCACGGCGTCAGCGTAAAACGTAGTCCGATAGGCAACATCGAGGGGCGCATCGGCACTCGGGGACGAAGAGACTTCAGAGTTCTGCTCCGCAGGAGTTTCGCCTTCCATTGAGAGTTTCGTGGAGTTCTCAGCACCCGGCGGGTCGGCAGCATACCAGGGCTGCGCCACCACGGCCACGTAGTATGTCCCGGGAGACAAGTGTCCGAAGTGATATCGCCCTTGGTCTCCGAGATTGACGCTTGTGCGCAGTTCCACTTTTCCAGTGGCGCCCTCGCGAGCAAAGAGCAGGACATCCCCGTTCCGCACCATCTCATTCTCTTCGTCCTGCACGGAACCGGAGATCGATCCATCTGGGACGAGCTGAAAAATCAGATTCTCGGATGGCAGCCCCGGCCCGACCGCAATCGCTGTGGAATAGGGCGCGTGTTGCTGGTAGGCCTGCTCCGAGAATCCGCTGCCTTGGGCAATGAGACTGAACTTTCCGCGGGCAACGTTCTCAAAGACGAAACGTCCATCGGGACCAGTCGTGGTTTCAGTTACGAGGTCGCGTTGCTCGGTGGGAGAAATGGAAACATCGATGCCGCCCAAAGGCTGACCAGTAAGGGCATGCACCACGGTACCGCTGATGCGGCCTGACGTCGGCGCGGGCCTCGCGCTCTGCGCATACGATGAAAGCGCCATTGCCAACAGTGCGATTGAGAGCGCGAATGAGCGACGCTTCACTTCTGAGTCTCCTGTCTTTCGATGTTGATCGTGGCTTCTGCTCCAGGATGCAGAGTGACGGCTGTAGCTTTCGACAGATACGGAGCAAGCACGTCGGGATTTCTGAACTCCAGCGCCGCAAACGTTTCGCGGTCAAAGGCCAGCACTTTGTATTCGCCGGGAGCAAGCCCTACGACTTCGAATCCAGCGCCGGGAGAGATCAGGGCGGTGCGGGCATTCGTCAGTACCTGCTGGTCGGCGCAGACGAGAACCCATCCGTCGGCCGCTTCCCCGCTGGCAAGTATGCTGCCCTTGAGGCGTGCGCCATCGTCGCGGAGAGTGATCTCCAGAGGCTCCGCCGCGCGGCCCGCGCCGATCACCAGTTCTTCTCGCAGCAGATCGACTGTTCCACTCGTTGCAGAACGAACATACCAAGGCGCCGTCGTAGTAACGTCCAAGGAATACCGGCCGGGAAGCAGGTTGTGGAACGTCATCGCGCCATCCTTGCCTTTCTCGGCCTGATATTCGACGTTGTCAATGCGAACGTCGGAAGAGATTAGTCGTACCGACGAGGCCACGAGTTCACGGGCAGGAAGATAATTCGCAAGCGCCAGTTGCTCAGGCGAGTTGGAACTCGGTCGGATCTCAACGTTGACGGGAAGGTTGATGGATGCGCTAAGTGGCAGCGCGATTCCCTCGAGATCGCCGGTCACGATCAGAGGCAGGTCGGATGCAAAAGGCCGGCCCGTCGAATCGGAGCCGCGCGCCTGCAGAATGTAGCTTCCGCCGAAAATTGCCCCGTGGAATTTCCCGGTTTGCATATCGGCCTCAATCGGCGACGGAATTACTTCTCCAGATTTGGACGCAAACTGAAGCCCGGCGCCCGACCCCGGGGAAAAACCCACCAGCGTGCCGGAAACCTGAAACACAGGCTCAAGCTTGAGCGCGAAGTCAGCCGCCACTTGCTGACCGCCCGCAAGGACGAAGGGCGTGGCGGTATCCATGTCGGGCACGCCCGGATAGAACATGGTTCCGAAGCCTTCCTTACGGACTCCGCGACTGCGTAGAGCACGAACGCTGGGGAGACTCGGGCCGGCAGCGAGCAAATAGCGACCCGGCCTCAAGTCGGCCATTCGGAAGTGACCATCTTCTTCCGTCGTGACCTGCGCTCCAGCTTCCCAGTGCCGGTACCCATTGGATATCACCTCGCGGAAGATGCGCACGGACGTGTCCTCGATAGGGTCGCCTTTCACCGTAGCCACGTGTCCGGCGACAATTGCTTCGGGCAGCAACATCAGTGTGAGCGATGCAGTGTCATCCACGAGATGCACGATCTCCGGTTGAAAATCGGAGGGATTTAAATCGGTGCCACTGAAGTATCCCGGTTTGTGAGCCAAAACCGTGATCTCCGACTCGGGCAACGCTGAGAACTGGAAGCGCCCTTCGGAATCGGTGAGCACAGATTGGACCTGCGTGCTGTTCGTGGGCGCCGCTTGCACCATGGCTCGTCGAATTGGCTCACCGGTCACCGAGTTCAACACCGTGCCGCCGAGCGAGTGAGTGCGCAGGGGCGAAGCCGGAGTGTCGGGCCCGGTCTGGCAGAGCAAGGCAGGCGTGACAGCGCACACAAAAGCCAGCAGAACGAGTGCGCTGAAACTGAACCTGGGTCTTTTGGAATTCAGACTATGCATCACGGGCCATCACTGGGCAACAAAGGGAGAGAGTGTTTCAGTGTTCTATTCGATATGCGGAAAGCGCCATCTCAAGTCTTTCCGCGTCCATAGCGCCAGGTTCTTGGATGCTCGTCGCCGATTCGGAGGTGCCTCTCAAAGAGGAATCGAAAATGCGGCCCTACGCCTAGCGGCCCCGAACGAAGAAATTCTCCTTGTCAACGCCAGCAGGTACAGCCACATCAAAGAACCCCACCATCATTTCGTTGTAGGTCTGATCACCCCACATCACCTGACTGTCAGGATCCGGATTGTGCGGATTGCCGGTCGAGTTGTCATACCAGGCGACGGCCTGGAGCGTGCTGCCGGCCTTGACCAGGCGAGGTTCCGACAAGCGATAACTCAACTGCCAGTAGAAATCGTAGTTCACCCGCAGCAATGTCTCTGATGTTTTGTCGGGGCGCAGAAGGTTGTACTCGAATCGTTTACCGCGAAGATGCATGTGCGGGAAAAAACTCAACAGCACGGCATCATTCGGCAACGTGCCGTGAACTTCCACACGATAGTTGTCGGTGTTGGGCGGGATCGGAACCGGATCATGATCGTTCGCGAGTTGCAGGGTTAGCACGCGCTGCGCGGGCCGGGTCTTCGCAAACACGAGTCCAACGCTGGTCTGGTCGCTGCCGGCCTGCCCGTGCGTTGTGTAGTGCATCTGAAAAACGAGATCCGAGTGGGCGGGAATGAATTTCGCCATGCCGTCGGGCCAACGGTCGGGAGAACTCCCCGGCGCGTACACCAGCAGCAGATCGCTGGTAGTTTCGTGGGCCTGATGTTTCAGAGCGGGATCGTCCAGGCTTGAGGCCGTGAAGGGCACATTCAGGGGCGCACCGCGCAGCCACTTTGAGTCCGGCGGCCGAATGTAGACCACGGCGTGATGAACATACTGCCGGCTCGACGGACGGATCTCCGACATCTGTACCCAACGGTCCTCCGTGAAGTTGGTCGGAACAATCTC
>Ga0210406_10003123_pt1 | contig 18367 bp, 13 predicted proteins | sample IncBWC30MmetaG_FD_155454 | JGI IMG/M metagenome (GOLD analysis project Ga0210406, IMG submission 155454) | Forest soil microbial communities from Barre Woods Harvard Forest LTER site, Petersham, Massachusetts, United States - Inc-BW-C-30-M | ecosystem: Environmental > Terrestrial > Soil >... | reverse complement strand
CCCGCAACGACAAATCCAAGCAGCAGGATTCCGGCGGCCCGCTCACGAAAGACCAGTACACCGTCGAATACTACGACGTAATTTTTAGCCTTGCGGAGTCTCCCAAGCAGGAAGGTGAACTGTGGGCCGGCACCGACGACGGCCTGGTCCAATTGACACGCGACGGCGGCAAAACCTGGGACAAAGTCACGCCCAAAGATGTGCCCGAATGGGCCATGATCAGCCTTATCGAGCCCTCGCCGTTCGACGCGGCCACAGCCTACATTGCTGTCGACGCCCACAAGCTAGACAATTTCAAGCCCTACATCTTCAAAACCGGCGATTTCGGCAAAACGTGGACAAAAATCATCACCGGTCTGCCGGACAATGTTTATGTTCATGCCGTTCGCGAGGACCCCAAGCGCAAAGGCCTGCTCTACGCCGGCACCGAAACCGGCATCTGGGTTTCGTTCAACGACGGCGCAAACTGGCAGCCTCTCCAGCTCAATCTCCCCGTTACGCCGATCCACGACATGGTCATTCACGATGACGCTCTTACGGTCGCCACGCACGGCCGCTCGTTCTGGGTCCTCGACGACCTCAGCCCCTTGCGCCAATCGAGCGCGACCGTAGCTGGCGAAGACGCGCATCTCTTCACGCCCAACACCGCCGTGCGTACGCGCGAGGGCCACGTAAATCCGCGCCGCTATCCCATCGGCGAGAATCCGCCATCCGGCGCAATCCTCTACTACTACCTGAAAGAAGCACCCAAAGAGACCGTCAAACTCGAACTGCTCGACGCCGATTCTAAAGTCATCCGTTCCTACACTAGCGAAGAAAAGAAAACCGACACCGCCCCCGACGAAGGCGAACGCGATCTGCCGGTCGAACACATCCCCGTCAAAGCTGGCCTAAATCTTTTCGTCTGGGATTTGCGCTACGAACTTCCCACCAAAGTTCCGGGATTGATTTATGACTCGGGGGAGCCGGCTGGTCCTCTGGCTCTTGCTGGCAAGTATCAAGCGCGGCTGACCGTCGCGGGAAAATCGCAAACCGCCCAATTCGAAGTGAAAATGGATCCCCGCGTGCAAACCTCGCCCGAGGATCTGCGCAAGCAATTTGACCTGATGCTCAAAATGAGCGAGCGGCAAGACCAAATGAACAAAACGGTCATCGCCCTCCGCGATCTGCGCGCCCAGCTGCAGGCGCTCGAAAAGCGCATCGGCTCTGGTGACGAAGCCAAGCCCGTCGTCTCCGCATCGACCGATCTGCGCAAGAAAATCAGCGCCATCGAGGAAGAACTAGTCCAGGTGAATTCCAAATCCAGCGAAGACCAAGCAAACTACCCGACCATGCTCAACAGCAAGTTGGGCCACTTGCAAGTCCTGATCGACAGCGCCGACACTGCCCCCACCGCAGCCGAACTCGCCGTCTTCGCCGACCTGGACCAACGCCTGGAAGCCCGGCTCATAAAATGGCGCGAAATCCTCTCCAAGGATCTCCTCGCCCTTAACGACTCCATGCGCCGGAACAACGTCCCGCTAGTAGCCCCAGCCGCCACCGCGGCCCACTAACGCAAAACCGTCGGCTTCAACTGCAGGGGCGGGCCCTGGCCCGCCCTTCGCTCAACATTTTTAGTTTCTACAAAACAAACCCACACAAATATGGGGACCAGTTGCAAGTTGGTCGGGAAGAATCCTAAGATCCCGCAATGCAGGAAGAGAACTCAAAAGCTGGTCTGAGGTTCAAATCCGAGCCTGTCCGAGAGGAGTTTCCCAATGAAAGGAATGCCGCTCAGTCGGTTTGAAATCGAGAGGCTAAAGCACGCGGGCGACGCTTTCGCGGGGGAGAAAGGGCAGGAGATGATTGCCCTTGCGGCGCTCGAGCATTTTGGGCTAAAGGAAATTACCGTGTTCGACGTGACTGGCACTCAGGAGTATTTTCGGTTGGGGGATCGAGGAAGACACGGGATTCAGGGTGTCCACGTGCACATGCCTTACGCTAAATGGGATGCTTCCAAAGGTTGGGCCGCCGGTCCGACCAAGGCAGCTCAGAACAACGTCGTAGGACTGGTCAGAGACGGCAGGCGTATCGGCACGGTGGACAAGTATGTCGGTGAACTATTGAAAGCCCTTGAGCAAGGACGTTACGAAGTCGGATTCGTCGACGGCTAAGCGGTCGAGCAGGTCGTTCACTTTCGAAATGCGCCGGACAGCGCCTTTCCCCAATGGGAAAGCTGCTTCAACGATTTCGTATCCGTAGGATCCAAATGCAAGGGCGTCACCGACACCGTCTCCGCAAAAATCGCCGCGTAATCCGTATCCGGCTCGACATCCCGATCAATCTTCTGCTCATACAACCAAAAATAAATCCGGCCCCGCGGGTCTCGTCCCTCGGTCAACTGATTCCGCGTAATCTTTTTCGACTGCCTCGTAAACTTCACGCCACCCTTCCACGGCTCCGGCACATTCACATTCAGCAAAACCTGGTCCGGCAATCCTTCCTTGAGAATTAATTCCGCCGCCGCCCGCGCCACCCGTGCCGCCGCCTCAAAGCTGACCTTCGCTCCCTTCGAACACAACGACATGGCCAACGCCGGCATATGATGCAACGCCGCCTCCCGCGCCGCTCCGACGGTCCCCGAGTAGTACGCGTTCTCCCCCAGATTCGCCCCGTGATTAATCCCCGAAATCACCAGATCCACCTTCTCCGTCAACAATTTATGCAAAGCCACAATCACGCAATCCGCGGGAGTCCCATCCACCGCCCATTCCCGTTCCGCCACCGGGTGGCAAATAATCGGCTGCCGCAGCGTGAGCGACTGCGCCGCCCCGCTCTGCTCCCGGCTAGGCGCCACGATGCTCACAGTGGCAAATCCCTCGAACGCCGCCGCCAGCACGCGCAACCCTTCCGCATGAATCCCATCATCATTGGTCAGCAATATGTGCTGCATAATTTCTAGAGGAGCTTCCAGCTCAATTCACAAGGCGCGGCGCCGACGAATCGGCGGTCAGGGATGAATCACAGCCAGACCTAAGATTTGTTCAAAAGCGTCGAAATCGCGGTTCCGATGCAAGAGAGCGTGACCATGGGCCACGCAAAATGTCGCGATCAAGCAATCTATCGTCTTCCGACCGGTGAGGCCTTCTTCGCGGATTCTCCGGAAGTTTCTCGCTGCCGCAATCGCCAATTCCTCTCCGCCAGTCCCAAACAGTTCAAATCTCTCTAACTTCGACCGTACCTGGCTAAACTCTTGCTCGCCCCGCACGCCCTCGAGGACCTCACATAAAATCAAATCGGTAAGTCCAAGACGTTTTCGGTCCGCCTTCTATCTCAAGCCATTCGCTTTCCGGATTCCGCTCGCCGCGTAGGTAATCCACCCAAACCGTTGTGTCAACGATAACCACGCTGGTGTCTACTCCGTGTTGCGCCCGAGCCGCGACTCACCCAGATGGCCTTCCCATCTTATTTTTCCTCTGAGACGCCGGGCCCCGGCCTGTCCTCGGACCTGTACAAGAAGCCGCAGTCCGGCTTCTACCGTGGCGCGCTTGGTTCTTGCGCCGCCGCTGCGCATGGCCTGGCGCATCAGTTGATCATCAATCTCTATGTTGGTGCGCATTTCTCTCTGATCGCTATGTGTAAATATCCCACATCTATGTGTACCAGTCCATTGCGAGTCAATCGCCCCCACGTTTCCTCGACCATGGCCCAGAATGCGAACCGAGGACAGCGACGACACTCAGTCTGATTCTGGGTGCAGCCGCTTTGTTGCTTTCGATGATGGCAGCGACAACGCCGACGAGAGCGAAGACGGAGACGACGATGACGAGATGTGAAGTTTTCTAACCGCGCGTCAGCAAGTCTAGTTGGCCGCACTGATTTGCAAGCACACGGACGTTTACCAAGTCGCAGCTCTATTTCTCTATTCTAGGAGGCGTTGACATTCCCTTGCTCTTGCGATGAGCTTTTCGGAAAGTCGATCAACAATGAGGTGGACGAGCCCGTCGTTCCTGACGGTTTTTTGGATCGTTGACACATGATCGGGCATGGCTTCGGCAGTCTCGCGGAGATTGGCTAAGACCTCCTCCTGGTTGTGATGTGCTTCAGCAGCAAGCCTGCGCCAGTGCCTCGCGCCGATGTTGCGTAAGCCATATTCTCCACCGATTTTCATCGCGAGGTTCAATCGGATGGGACGCATTCCGGGATACGGCAGAGCACTCGCGAGATCGTATAGAGGAGCGAGGCGGATTCGCGCCTCTGACCCTAGAAGCAGTGCGTAGTTTTTGGCGTGGCCGTCGGTGCCCGCGACAAGCCAATTGAAAGCCATCGCACCGATGAAGGTTTTTGTGTCTTCGACGGGCGCCGTAGAAAAAGTGGTCAGGAGCTGGGCGATTTCACGGACACCCGGGCCGCCATCGCTCTGATACTTTTGTGTGGGCGGAAGTCCCATTGCCTGACAAAGGTCTTCTTGATGAACCCTGCGAATCGTGTCACCGCTTCTAACACGGTCATAGCGTTCGATTACGATCGCGAATTGGTCTTCAAATCGCCGAATGTCCGAGTTGGCGACTGGTAGGTTGAAGGAACGCGCCAACTCCAAACAAAAGTGCTCGTTCTCAGCATGTCCGTCGAATTCGCCGGTTGGCGGCTTGAGAATGTGCGTGGTGGGCACGCGGCCGGAAGGAACCCCCCATCGGCCGTTCTGGTGGAGAAGTGCGGTTTTCGGCTGAGCGCCGGCAAGGCTGAACTGCCCCGTATCACCCGCGATCCGCCACGCCGATTGGTCCTGGCGCAGAGCGCGGAGCCGCTCGGCGACGCCAGCTCCGTCTAACCACAGGACTTCCGGCCCTGCTCCCGATCGAACGGCGTCGAGTCGTTCGGGCCGCACGAACTGAACCGCTCCCGCACAATCTTCGCCTACATTGGCAATGAGTCCGAAAACGCTTCTGGCTGAAACATGGAACTTACGGGCCCATTGGCTGAGCACAATTTCATTGTCAGGGAGTAGTCCCCAAAGGAACGGTTCGATTCTTCGCCGTCCTTGCCGTCCAGGTGTCAAGGGGATGGAGACGGACAGTGCATACGCACGAGTTGACGCAAGCCATTCGTCGGAATAGAGAAAGGTGAGGCGCCCGCCCTTGCCGTGGGTGAGTGTCCCCATAACCAAACCCTCTGCGAACGCAATAAGGTTTGTTGTCATTTGCGTGGACTACGCGCGCCTGCAACGATGCGGTCGATGTCCACTACGGGTGTGTCTGGGTTTTTCGGGAATTGAGTTTCCGGGGTTGTAGCATTCAGGGTTATGCGGAGGGCATCTAGGGTCCGTAGCACCAAACCGATTTCCGCACGAGGTTTTCCTTTTTCGATCTCGACTAGCCAAAGACGGCTGACTCCGATTTTTTGGGCGAGTGTGGATTGGTCGAGCCTAAGCTTTTTGCGGGTGTTGCGAATTAGGGCGCCAAGGTCGGCCGGAGTACGAATTCTCATGTACCTTCTCCTGTAAGCGAACGCTTACATCATGGCAGAGTAAGCGATCGCTTACAACGGTAGAGAGTCAACGAGCGCTTACAAGACTGCGGGAGTGCCAAGCGGCCACCTCTACGGAGCTGCGCGCCTACATCAAAGAGCATGCAGAATTCGCTGACATCGGCGATCGCATGATCCACCGCAGGGAATGTTCGCGTGTTTAGGGGTGAGCGACCCCGAGACAAACTGTAATGGTCGGGACGACTGGATTTGAACCAGCGACCTCACCCACCCCAAGGGTGCGCGATACCAGGCTTCGCTACGTCCCGACCGAAACTACTGCGAAGTGGGCTTCATCAGGCTATCACTTGCGTTCGAGAAGCGTCAAGAAAGCGCGCAGCGTATCTCGCAGGTCCAGCAACATCTTCCGGCTCAATAATTGAGCTGCTCCGTCAACCGCACTCCCGCTTGCCGCGCCCGTCGAGCCTTCACTCTCGCTCCCGCCATTCTGCTCGCGCAAATGCCGTCGCGCCCCCGCAATCGTATACCCCTCGTCGTACAGCAGCCGCTTAATGCGCAGCACCATCTCCACATCTTGCTGCCGATAAAGCCGGTGCCCGCTCGGACTCTTCACCGGCTCGAGCATCGGAAACTCCGTCTCCCAATACCGCAAAACAAACGGCTTCAGATGAGTCAGCCGGCTGACCTCGCCAATGCGATAAAAATCCTTCTCAATCGTGGGCTGCGCAGCGGTGGCGAAGCTAGGCATCTCGAATTCCTAACGGCACGGGACGCCGCTATCGTAGCAGTTTCCCTCATTTTCCTGTAGGGGCACAGCGCGCTGGGCGCGCTGGTCTCATTTCGGCAGACTTCCGAACGCCACGATACCCCGATTCATTCCTCGTCTTTGTTCTTGCGGGGTCGCGGCTCGCGCTTCCGCAATCGCTGCACAAACCTGACGGGCGCCCCAAGAAAGGCATACTTGGCTCGCAGCTGATTCTCCAAAAACCGCTCATAACTAAAATGCATCGGCTCTTTTTGGTTGCTGAAAAGCAAAAAGGTCGGCGGCGCCGTCTTCGCCTGCGTAATGTAGTAAATCCTCACCGGCCTCGCCTTAGGCGTAGTCCCGCGCTGCAAATCCACATCTTCCTTCAACCAGCGGTTCAACTCCGGAGTAGGAATGTGTCGCCGCCTTGCCTCCGCCACCTGATCGATCAACGGAAAAAGTTTCCCCGCCCGCTCCCCAGTCTTGGCGGAAAGAAACACGATGGGGGCATAACTCAAGAATTTCAATTTCCCGCGAATCATTTTTTCGTAATCGAATGCCAGCTTCCCCGAGTCAAAATCCTCCGGCCGGTGCCGCTCCCCGGCAGGCCGCCTGGACCTACCCTTCGCGCTTTCCGCATCGCGTGAAGCCGCATCCCGCGCCGCTACAACCGCCAAATCCCACTTGTTAATGACAATAATGACCGATCGCCCGGACTCCTCTGCGTAGCTAGCAATCTGCGCGTCGCCCTGGGTCACTCCCTGCTCTCCATCCACCACCAGCAACGCCACATCGCACCGCTCCAACCCGCGCCGGGCCATCACCACGCTCAATTTCTCCGCCACCAAAGTCGTTTTGGCCTTCCGACGGATCCCCGCCGTGTCCACAAACCGGTAGGTACGCCCCTCGCGCGTCACTTCCATGTCCACATTGTCCATGGTAGTTCCCGGAATCGGTGAAACGATAGAGCGCTCCTCCCCCGCCATGCGGTTCAAAAGTGTAGACTTCCCCACGTTCGGCCGCCCAATAATAGCCACTTCGACGGCGCCTTCTTTCTCTTGTTCCTCTTCTGATTCCACCGCTCCTACTTCTGCCAGAGCGGCGTCCAGCAAATCGTCGACACCGGTGCCATGTTCCGCGGCAATAGGAAACACCGGCACGCCGAGCGAATGAAATACGGCCGCATTCACTTCCTGCGAAACCGCATCCACCTTGTTGACCGCCACCACAAAAGGCTTCCCGGTCGTGCGCAGAAGCCGCGCCAGCTCCTGGTCCAAAGGCGTGACACCTGCCTGGCTGTCCACGACCAGCACGAGCAGCGCCGCCTTTTTAATAGCTACATGCGCCTGCCGTAAGATCTCCGTCGGGATCAACGCCTTGTCATCCGGAACAATCCCTCCCGTATCCACAATCTCCAGCGACTTCCCGCGCCACTCCGCCTTGCCGTAAATGCGATCGCGCGTGATCCCCGGCTCGTTGGTCACAATCGACCGCCGCGTGCCCGTCAACCGGTTAAAAAGCGTGGACTTGCCCACATTGGGCCGTCCCAAAATCACGAGCGATGGAAGTATTTGTGTCATGTTGTTAAAGCGGCGGGCGGACCATCGAGAACCGCAACAGCGCTCGAACCTCTCACTCTACAGCATCCCACGCGATTCCGCTCATCCCACCGCTCTGCCGGGTGTAACCAATCCTTCGGATCGAGTTCCGCCGGCGCGCCCACCTTCCCAAGCGAAAAAAAAGCGCCCCGGCAAACACGACCGGGGCGCTTCGGTTAATGGTTGAGGCAGCCGTCAGAAAATGATCTTGATCGCAAGCTGCATGTTAAACGCTTCTCCGGGACCGATGCCCGGAGCGCCGTTGAAGTCGCCAATGGTGTCCGTGACCTTCCCGAACCCGCCATAAAGCGCGCTGGTCGGTGCCGCGCACCGGCTGGTCGCCGGATCTTGTTTACATGTGGAGCCTGTGCCGATCGAGACCGAGCCGGGTCCGGAAGCCAGGTTAATCCGATTGAGAAGGTTAAAGATTTCCGCGCGCAGCTGGACTCTGACCCGCTCGGTGATTGGAATGTTTTTAATCACCGAGAGATCCACGTCCCCGAAGCCGGGTCCGAAGTATTTGTTGCGGGCAAGATTCCCGCCGGCTGTACCTGGGCAACTTGGCGCCCCGGCCGCAATCTTCGCTGAGGGGTCGCAGAAGGCCGCTGGGTTAATCCAGAGCGTACCGCCATTCGCCGCGGAGAACTGATGATTAAGCCCGGTGAATGGGTTGCCGACTAGATTCAAGCCCGTCCGTGTGATGTCAAAAGGCTGCCCGGAGTGGAAGTTCCACAAGCTGCTCACCTGCCAGTTGTTGACCAGCCGGCTGGCCCAGGCAGAAGAAGCCCAAGCCGCTTTGGGAACGTCGTAGGTGAAACTGGCGGTGAACAGATTTGGCGTGTCGTAGTCACCGTTGCCATAGTCAAACTTAGGGTTCAGGCTGTCGGCGATAACGGCACGGTATTCGCTGATCTCATCCAGAGAATGCGCCCAGGTGTAGCCGAATAGCGTCGTCAGGCCATGCCAGGAGCGGATTCGGAAAGTGGTCTGAAGTGAATTGTAGTTGGAAGTGCCTGAGCTGTTGAGCTGAATGATCGAGCCGACGTTCGGGTACTGTGCTTGAAGCGCTGGACTGGAGATATTGAACATGATGTTCTCCTTGCGCCCTTCGCTGCCGACATACCCGATCTGCCATACCGCAAAGTTGCCAAAGCTCTTCTCCACTTGCAGGTTGTAATTGTAGAAGTAGGGTGTGCGGAAATTCTGGCTCACGGAGTACACGTTGTAGGTGTTTGTGCCGCAGCTTGGCGTCGTCGCAACATTGAGCGTGGCACAGTTCGTCAGGCCCGGGAAAACCTGCACGTTCTTAGCCCAAGTGTAGCCTGCGGGCGTTCCGCCGGACCCCGCTGCGAACGAGCCCAAGCTGTAGTTGTCAACCGGAGATGGGCCGATCGGATTGTCTTGCAAACCACTCGCTGCTGCGATCGGCGGACGGAAGTCCAGGAAGGGATTCATATTGATCTGGTCGTAATACACCCCAATCCCGCCTCGCACCACCAGATCGCTCCTGGCCATCGGTTGATACGCGAAGCCAACGCGCGGAGCGACGTTGTTCTTGTCTGGCGGGAAAATGGACGAGATGCCGGCGCCTTGGATCTGTAATCCTTTGTTAGGAGTGAAAACCGCAAGGTCCTTGGCGTCGCTATGAAGCGGCCCGAAGTACTCGTAGCGCAGGCCCCAATTGACGTTCAGCTTGCGAGTGACTTGCCACGCATCCCCTGCAAATAGACTGAAAGCATTTACCTTCACTTTGCGTTCGGCATTGCCAACGCTGATCGAGGCGGACTGCAAATACCCGGCCAAAAAGTCGGCCAAGCCGGTAGTGTTAGCGTCGCAGCCTGCGGGAGGAGTAGCGCCGGTGCATACGGCGTGCCACGGACCTTGCGTTCCATCGAAAGTGAACTTTCCAGTGCCGCGGCGGAAATAAAATTCATCCACGCGGCCCTGCCGGACCTCGCCCCCGAAACGGAATTGATGTTTTCCCGTGGTGAAGGAAACGATGTCCGCTAGCATGCCGGTGATGTCATTGCGGCCCTCGGGAGGCGTGAGACCGATTTGCTCAAAGTTCCCGATGACGATGTTGGGAGCGCCGAGGATGGGTTTTCCTAGCTTCGTCGCATCGGGACTAAGGAACAGTCCCAAAGCTTTGGTATCGAAGCTATTGTTGAAGTCATGGAATATTTGGTTGAAATAGTTGACCCCAAACAGCACCTGGTTTGTGATGCGCGAAGAGAACGTGGAGTTTAAGACCGCCGAGTAGTTGTAAACGTGAATGGGAGCAACTTCGAAATAGTATTTTAGATTTGAACTTGCCGTTCCGAGTGCCGGGCTGCCGCCAAGCGGCGCAGTCTGGCTGCCTTGCCCACCGAACCAACGAACCGAAAGATGGTGTTTATCCGAGAAGTTGTGGTCCAGTTTGATGACCCCGTTGTAGCTGTATCCGGTGGACGCGATCGGGCTGAAGAAGTTATTGGTCGTTCCCGGAAGCGAAGTGATCAGCGAAGGCCACAGAACCGGGTTGCTGTTCGTGGCGGGATTGCCGATCAGCGTTTGGGACAGCGAACTCGGTGTAATCGGCGCGTAGGGCCCGTATTTGTGGCCGGTGTTCTGGAGCAGAGCCAGCGCCTGGTTTTGCCATGCAAAGCTAGGCTCGGTAGCCACACCCGACAAGCCGATGATGTAATCTTGCTTTTCGTAGCTTACGAACCAGAAGGTCTTGTTCTTAATGATCGGTCCTCCCACGCTTAGTCCATAGTTTTCGTTGCGCAGCGGAGGAGCCTTGGTAACTGTCGCGCTCGGCTGGAAGAAGGGCGAGTGGGCGCCATAGAATTCGTTGCGGTTGTAGTAGTAAACCGAGCCGTGGAGTGAGTTAGTTCCGGATTTAATGACCTGATTTACGGTGCCGCCGGCGTTGCGACCGGCTTCCGCTCCCGACTGGGTCTGCGCGGAAAATTCATCAATCGCATCGATGGGCATTACCACACCCGCAATTCCCGAGACACCGCCCTGATTGACTGCCGGAATGTTATGCCAGAAATCGTTGTTGTCCACGCCGTCGATCTGCCAGTTCATTTGGTTGGGGCGCGTACCGTTTAGCGAACCAAATCCTCCGACCGAATATCCGCCATAGCCCGGCGAGATGGCGATGAGCTGGGTGAGATCCCTTCCATTGAGCGGCATGTCCTGAACGACGTCCGAGGAAATCGTCATGTTCTGCGTTTGCGTCGTGGTGTCAAGAGTGAGGGCCGCAGCCGAGACTTCCACCGTGGTCGTTTGGTGCGCCATGGACAGCTTCACCGGTAACGTGTAGATCGATCCGGCCACGACTTCGATTTTATCAACAGTGTAGGGAGGGAACCCGCTGGCCGTGACGGTGACTTTGTAAAAGCCCAGCCCAATATCCTGAAAGGCAAAAACACCGTCGCCGGTGGTGACCGTGGCATGTTCGATTCCGGTGGCCGTCTCCGTGGCTCTCACTTGAGCGTTAGGGACCACGCTGCCGGAAGGGTCCGTAACGGTTCCGTTGATCGCGCCACGAAACGTCTGTGCATGGCCTGGCAACGCGATAAGAGCGAGCATGATGGCCGCCGCTCCCGCGCGCAAAAATGCAGATTTACATCCCCTGGATACCCATTGCTTCTCGGATTGCATAGAAACACCCCTCCTCGTTGTTGTCATGTCCCTCGGCACTCTTTAGTAGACCTCTGCCCCTTTTGGCCACTAACTAACACCTTTGCCCGACACTCTGTCAATCCAAAGTTTTCGATTTGTCTGGTCAAAAGAATGAATCGTGTGGATGGAAGGGGACCCATGCCGTGGTCGCCACCAGACGGACCACAGCCATCGAAGCGCGCCGGAGCCTCCTTCCCCTGCTGTCCCATCTCCATAAGGGTTTTCGCAGGCCAGGTCGGGGCGGAACCTCTCCAAGCTCGGGTTCGTGGCGCTTCGGGGTCTCGACCCGGCTCGGCACGTTTCCCGAGCCTCCCTGGTTCGATATTGCAACCCGGCCGTGGTCGGGAGCCGCATTTCTGGTAGAGTGCTGAGCAGAGAAGAGATAGCCCCCAACTGCAATATTGCTATTTGTTAAGATCGTGTAAGTTTTAGGGGCTTCCCTGCGTACTTGTCTATGGAACCGCTGAGACCAGGCTCCATGAGCGTGCCCGGAATGACGCAGACCACGGAGGCAGTTGCCCGGGCTCGTGCAGGGGATGCCGATGCTTGGGGGGAGCTTTACCGGGATTTCGCCCCAGCTATCTTTCGGTTTTGCAGGAGGGCTCTGCCGACCCGGGAAGACGCCGAAGATGCCACCATGGAGATATTCATGAAGCTGCGGGACAAGCTGAGCCAGTACGACGAGACGCGCTCCTTTTCCGCTTGGCTCTACAGGGTAGCCGCCAACCATTGCTGGGATATCCTGCGGCGCCGCAAAATCCGCCAGGACAAAGAGACCGATGATATCGAGACGGTCCCGCTGGAACATCCGGACCCCAACCAATTGGACAAGCTGATCGAGCAGAAAACGAACGAAGAAGTGCGGCAGGCCTTGCACAAGCTGGGGGCGCGCGCCCGGATGGCTCTGGTGCTGCGCTATTACTCGGACATGAGCTATGACGAAATTGCCGATGAGCTCGGCGTGCGGCGCGCCTTTGTGGGCGTCGTGCTGCTCCGCGCACGGCATGAACTTCGGCAGGCGCTCGAGGGAAAGAATGCGCTGGCTGCGGGAGGGACCTCTTGAACGAACCTGCTAATCCTGAGTCGCAAGAAGGGCCGGACGGGACCATGGACCATCTGGATGAAATGACGTGTCTGCTCTATGCCGAGCGCCAATTGGACCGCGCCCGCGCACAGGCTGTTTCCGCGCACGCGCAGGACTGCACTGCTTGCCGCACCTTGCTGCGGGCCCTCGACCGCGAATCCCGCTTGCTAACACGTGCCATGCTGGAAGAAGACGAACCGCTGCCATCGCGGCTGGCGGAGTTTCAGGAGCGCGCGCGGAAATCGTTTGGCTGGATTTGGGGCGTGGTTTTAGGCTTGTCCGCAACGGGCTTCTACGCTCTTTATACGTATGTCATCGAGCCCTGGCAGACACGTTTGGAGCAAGCCGGATTCGGCAGCACGAGCCTTCTGAGCCTGCTGGTTTTTCAAGGCGCCTTCTGGAAAGGATGGAAATCCGTGACACCACTTCTCGAGGTGCTGGCAATGCTAACCCTGGCGGGATTCGGCTTTGCACTCTTCCGGAAACGCCTGCGGCGGGGGTCGGCACTGGCGCTGGTGCTTGCGGGATTGTTTGCGGCGCTGGCTTTGCCATCTCCGGCGGGCGCCGTGGAGTTTCACAAGACCGAGGGCGCCTATGAACTCTCCAAAGAGGATACCGTCAAGAGCGATCTCTTTGTGACGTGTGGGCGAGGACGGATTGACGGCACGATCGAAGGAGACCTCTTTTTCTTTGGGCAAAGCCTTGAAATTAGCGGACATATCAAAGGAGATGCCATCATTTTCGCGGGTTCGACGCGCATCAACGGACAAATCGACGGGAACATCCGGTCATTTACTAACAATCTGACCATCACGGGGAGCGTGGGGAAGAACGTCCTCACCGTCAATGAAGTCGTGAATCTGGATTCCGCGGGAAAAGTTGGCGGCAGCATGACCGCGTTTGCGGAGAACGTGGGAGTGGATGGCCGCCTCGGAAGGGATCTTGTGGTCTTCGCTAACCAGACCATCATTTCAGGCGGCGTCGACGGACGGATCCAAGCAAAGGGGCGGACGATGTCGATTGGTTCCTCGGCGCAGGTCGCCGGGCCGGTTCAATTCGAGGGCGACAACCCGCCAACCGTTTCTTCCGGAGCGAAATTGGGCTCGGCCGTCCAATTTACGAAGGCGGAACACAAGTCGCGGTACACGGAAGGGCATTACTACCTGTGGCGGGTCATTTGGACAGCGGCTTTCGTGCTGTTCGGGCTTGTGCTGTTCTTGCTGCTTCCGAAATTCTCCGACGAGACGGTAAGGGCCGGTGAACGCTTCGGAGCCCCCGTTGGGTTGGGCGTTCTGGTGTTCTTCGCCGTGCCGATCGCGGCCATCATTGCCTGCATAACCGTCGTCGGCATACCCCTGGGTGTCCTCACCCTTGCGCTTTGGATTCTTGGTCTCTTTACCGCCGAGATTGTGGTCGGCGCGGTCGTCGGCAATTGGATTCTTGGCAGGGCCGCCGACACGTGGGGTTTGATTGGAAGAATGGCGATGGGCTTCGCTCTTGTGCGCATCGTCTACACCCCGCTGGAGCACCTTCATGTCGTAGGCCACCTGGTCGCTTTGGGAATCTGGATGTGGGGCATGGGAGCCATCTCGCTGGCGCTCTACAACCGGTTTTCGCCAAGGGTTTCCTCTGGCGCGACGGCTTCGGTACCGCCAGCTTCCTTGCCGCCGTACACCACGGTAGGCGGAATCCAGCCAGCCTAACTAACCTGCAGGGCAAGATCTTCGAAGGGATAACTCGAGGTCTCTCCGCCACCCCAGAACGTATCGAAGTGTCAGTGCCGGGAATCGGCAACCGTCCATTTTGTGGTCTGGAAACGGAAGGGCCGGAGCAACTAAAACGCTCCGGCCCTTGGTCTTTTGCGGAGGCGGGAAGGCCTTGAACGGTTAGTGTTGGCGAACCTTTGCGGCAAAGAAGGCCGGAGCGAGCGTGTTCGCGGGGTCTTCAATGAAAAGGGCACGAATGCCAATAGGGGGAGTAGGCGTGGGAGGGTTTCCATTTTGAATGCCGTCGAGATTGGTAACGTCCGTTCCTTGTCCTTGTATTCCTGAGAAGATTTGAACCTCAAAGGAACTGGTGGGACTGAGTAAGAAATACGCCGGAAGGGTGTTGATGTTGATGAGGGACGCCGTTAATGCTCCCGTGGGGGTAGCAGTAAAGCGGGACCAGCGCAGAGTAACGGTGTCTACGTTGTTGGCAATCGCCGCCGTAGTGCCGTTGGCGGCGGTGAAGGCCTTGACGTGAATTGCCACGGACTGGCCCAGGCGGAGGGCGGACGTATCTGCCCCGCTTGTAAAATTCACGGTGTTGCCACTCAGCGCAAGGCCCTTCGAGTCGACCCTGAACGTCGGACCCGTTGCCAAATTCACCGTCAGCGGAAAGCCGATGCCTAAGCTGGCGATCAAAGAGCCCGAAGCTGCGGGAATTATGTCTGTGACGATCATATTAAACTGCGTTGTATTGTTCGGTTTAATGGCGACAACCGTTCCCTCGACAGTGTCCACGACGGGGCTGGCTAGCAGCGGCTCAATTTCCTGGACCGTAAAGGTTCCATCGGAATGGAGAATGGCATCCATGCTTGCGGCTTCACCGGTGGTCGTAAAACAGGCTGAAAGCGAAGTCGCTCCGCTGCACAGGGAGCCGGTTGGATCGAGATCGAAAACAGTGGTTGAAGTGGTCGAGGCGGCGATGGGCGGGCGGTTCACAATCGGGGCCGCTGCGATGGTGACCGTTGTGCCGGAGATCGTGGCGATGCCGGTGAGATCTTCGATGAGATCTAGCTGGCCGGCAGCGAGATTGGAGCTGGCGCGGGGAAGAGCGAAAGCGCTGACGACACTGGTGGTGCCGGAATTGGTGAAGTTAATGGTCAGTGCGGCGCCAGTGACGGACACGGCTTTTGCGAGATTGACATCGATGCCCAGCCCCGCGTTGGCAGCAATGGCCTGGGAAGTCGTGATCGTGGACGTGAAGGGCCCAGGGAAGGTAACCGTACATACTGTACCCGCGAGGCACTGGGGGGTCAGATTGCTGATCGCACCGCCGGTGCCATTAAAAAATGCGAGCTCCGCACCAGAGAAAGTGACCGCGATTGTGGTATAGGTGCCGGTCGGAACGTTAGGCACCGTGGCCAGAAAGGCAGAGTCGGATTGCAGGCGAACCAGATCAAAGGAGTAGCCGTTCCCGCTATTGATGTTGAACGTTGTCGCAGTACCGGTCGCGGGAGTCAAGGTAATGGAAGTAGGAACAACCTTAAGACTTACAAGCCCAAGGTTCGCAGGAGGAGTGTCGGCGACCAGGACAAAACTCACATTGGCCGTGCCTCCCATATGGCCGTCGCCTTTGGTCAGGCTGTGGCAAGCGGTGAACAGCAGCGCTGTTGCTAAGGTTGTAAAAATAAAAGACTTAGTACGTTTCATCGAGTACCCCACAAGGATGAAGGTGCGAAGCCCAAGCCGCGCAAATGGCCGAACCCCAAGCTGGGATTTTACGCGGAACAAAGAATAACAGGATTCTGGAAAACAAAGGCGGTTGCTCAAGTACTAAATGAACCGTCGAGACCGAGGAAGCATATCTCGGGCGCATCAGCGGAGTGCTTGGAGATCAAATTTGGTTTCTCCGTGCTGGCCGTCCGAGGTGTCGATGAGGATGGTCAGGTCCGAGGACTCAATTTTGGCGGCCGTGAACTCCAGGACAATGTGCTCACCGTTGGGGGGAAGAGAACCGAATTCCGTGGATTCACTGTACGGGGAACTCTCGAACGAATTGGGAACTACTTCTTTCTTGTTCTGCATGATTTTGACGGTTACGGCGTTCGCCGGGGCGCGCAGTCTGTAGCAAACGTCCAAGTAGATGCGAAACGACAAGGGTTTGCCGGAGAAGTCCTTGACCGCGCCTTGAGCGCTGTAGTTAGGAGCTGTGCGGGAATACCCCGCCACCTCGAGAAATGGGGTCGCAAGCCTCGCCTGCGATGTACAGTTTCCCTGCTTGAGATCCGGAACCAATCGCGCGTACCTGGCGAGGAAATCGGGATTGAGTCCTCCCAGTCGAGTTCCGAGAAAATAGGCGTCGCGGATCGAATTTTCTGTAAGAGAGACATCGTAGGCGCAGACGGGAATCCCGAGGAAGAGAGCAAGAAGCACAGTGCTGAATGCGGGCCAAGCCTTGAACATGGTCTTGCTAGAATGAAAGACGTTCTTTGCCGCCGGCAAGTTACAGCAAAATCCAAGTCACCGCATGGCCAGCCGCCGCAACGGGTGGGATGACGAGGAGCGGGCAGGGACTATGCTATCGTTACGGTTTCTAGAGTTGAGTTTCGAGGGACTGGTGCGCTTGGCGAAGCGAGTTGCCAAAACGGGTTATGCACGCGAGAGCGGCACGGCCGAAGATGCCGTGGCGCTGCCGGAAAGGGACGGCGCGTCCTTTGAAGACGATCGCGCCCCGGAGTCCGCTGTTTTCGAAACCGGGGAGCCGACGGACGTGCCTGCCAAACCGTCCATGCGGGATGTGTTTGGGCCGAGGGGATTTCTCGAACGGTGCATGATTGGGGGCTACGAGCACCGGCGCGGCCAACTGGAAATGGCGGAGATGGTCGACGACGCGTTTCAAAAGCATCACCACGCGATTCTGGAGGCGGGCACGGGAACCGGGAAGACGCTGGCGTATCTGGTGCCGGCGATTTGCAGCGGGCGGCGCGTGGTGATTTCGACGGCGACGAAATCTTTGCAGGAGCAGCTTTTTCAAAAAGATATCCCTTTTTTGCAGAAGCACTTTGCGCCGAATTTGAAGGTGGCGGTGATGAAGGGGCGGTCGAATTTTTTGTGTATTGCCAAGATGAACCAGATGGCGGACCAGGCGCTCTTGAAGGGCATGGAGGAGCTGGATGCCTTTCAGCAGATCAAGCAGTGGGCGAAACTGACGGAGACGGGGGACCGCGCGGAACTGACTTTTTTGCCGGATGATTCGGATTTGTGGACGCAGCTGGATGCGCGGCGGGATACCTGTTTGGGGCAGAAGTGTCCTTCGTTCAATCCGTGTTTTGTGACCGGAATGCACCAGCGGGCGAAGGACGCCGACCTGATCATCGTGAATCACCACCTGTTTTTCGCAGACCTGGCGCTGAAGCAGGACGATTTTGGGAGCATTTTGCCGGAATACTCGGCGGTTGTTTTCGATGAAGCGCACGAGATGGAAGATGTTGCCAGCGACTATTTCGGGCGGCAGGTTTCGAACTTCCGGTTCGAGGAACTGGCGCGCGACGCGGACCAGACTTTGCGGTTGCTGCATTTGGGCACGCCTTCGCTTTTGCGGCGGACGCAGAGAATTCGCGAGAGAACCCGGGCGTTTTTTGAGAGGTTTCCGCCGCGCGACGGGCGGTATCCGTTTTCGAGGAATGAGCGGGAGGCATTTCTCGAGCAGAATCGCGAGGCTTACGATGATTTGGCGACGGCCCTGAAGAGATTTGAGACAGAATGCGCGGCTTTGACGCAGAAGCCGGAAGAACTTTTGCGGATCGCGCGGCGGAGCTTTGAGTTGCGGCAGGAGTTGTCGTTTCTGTTCGAATCGCACGAACGCAATTTGGTGTACTGGTATGAGCGGCGGAATAAGGGAATCTTTCTGGCGGCCACTCCTATTGACGTCAGTCAGATTCTGCGCGGGCGGCTTTTCGAGCAGTTCGATACCGTGGTTTTGACTTCGGCGACTTTGACGGTGGCGGGGCGGTTCGAATTCATTCGGCACCGCTTGGGTCTGGATAACGCCAAAGAACGCGGGTTGCCTCCGGAGTTTGATTACGAGCGACAGGCC
>Ga0210406_10003122_pt1 | contig 18368 bp, 26 predicted proteins | sample IncBWC30MmetaG_FD_155454 | JGI IMG/M metagenome (GOLD analysis project Ga0210406, IMG submission 155454) | Forest soil microbial communities from Barre Woods Harvard Forest LTER site, Petersham, Massachusetts, United States - Inc-BW-C-30-M | ecosystem: Environmental > Terrestrial > Soil >... | reverse complement strand
TCCTAAAGAGGGAAAATAACCACGTAGGACGCGTTGCTGCACAACGACAAATCAAACACGCCGTTCGGTGCGTTCGGTGAAACGCAACTTGGTGTCACGGTCGATTTGGCGTTGCGTCCGATCCCACCAAACCCCTGTATGCCACCGAAGATATTCTCGAATGCACCAATGCCATCGGAGCGCGCCGTTGTCGACACGGCAAGCAACGCCACAATCAAGAACACCCTATTGAGTGTCCACATAGAGGCTGTCCCCCGTCGACTGGCACGTGCCCAAAATCTGATCCGATGGAACGTAAGGGTAGTAGCGCGTATAAGGCAACGCGGGTGTCAACAGGATCGATGCCTGCTGCGCCGTCAACGTTTGCCCCGCAACCGTGCGACTACTCCCCGTCGTGTCACCTGGCTGCCACGGCCCCCCGATAAGCAACCAGCAATTGTCGGTCGAGGTCATGTTGTTCTGGATCGTGACCGACCCTCGCCCCTGATTGAGCGGCAATAGCTGCTGATACGTCAGCCCCGTAGTGATCAGCTTCGGACTAGGGTTGGTCAGCTTGGGCTGCGACTGCGCGTGCGCCAGCGACGTTGAAAGCAAGAGAACTGCTAAAACCTTCTTCATCTCCTACCTCCGTGGTGCGGCTGCGGGGTCCTGCAGTTGATCTGAGTGTATGGCGCCCGGCGGTTGCTGTCCACCGCGGGGCTGTGCCGGCACGGCACCTGGTCTTGGCGTACCCGCTGCGCCTGGACCTGCGCCGCCTGGACTACCAGGAGCGCCGCGCTGCATGGTCGCGATCGATGCCTGCTGCATCTGCATCTTCTTGTCCATCTGCATCCGGTGCCGCAACAGATGCTCGCGCACCGCGCCGGTCGGATCGCCGTTCTTCATCGCCTGGATATGAACCTGCATGTGCTCCTGGTCTTCGTCAAGTTCATGCACCGGCAGCGCTAGACCTTCCTCCAAGAACTGATTTTCCGTCTTCGGGTCAAGCGCCAACTTTGACTTGAGGTCCTTAAAAATCTCCGGTGTGACGCGCGAGCCGAACGCGTTCTCCAGCCACAACTGGATCACCGGCACCAGGTTGAGTTCATAGCCCATGTACATCTGCGGCGGAACGCCCTTCACCGTGTTGATGGCGGCGGTCTGCATCTGCATCTGCTGCGCGTTGCGCGCGCTCTCGACCCCAAACCAGCGGAACTCGAAGCGCCGCTCGTTCTGCAGCGGCGGCACCACCTGCATAGCGGCGCGCACGCCCATCTGGCCGTACTGCTTGACGGTGATTTCCTCGTCACGATATTGATAGTCGAGCTCCACGAACCAGCGGAGCAGCGGTGTCAAGATTTCATCTTCCAGATTGGTGCACACGTCGGCGGTCGACAGGATGTCAACCTGTTGCTCCATCGCAATCTCGGCCTGGTTGCGCCGCCCCTTGGTCCCTGTGGACTGCGGCATGATCGCGGGCGAGATGGAGAGGATTTGAAAAATCTCCTGCTTTAAACCCGCCACGATAGTCAATCCGTCTTTCCATAAAGCCGGGAACTGTGCGAATTTGGTGTCGTTAGGGTTGGTCTCCCAGATCGCCGCCAGGTTAAGGATCATGGACCCGACCCGCGGGTTCTTGCTGGGGTCCGTCATCACGATCGGCATCAATGCGTAAGCCGCACTGTCCATTGCCTCGTTGATGGTGTCGTTGGCGGCGTACTGCAAATCGGCCGCCGCCTTGACCTCGCTCTGCCCCTTGAACACGCCCGCTATCTTTTTGACCGGCGCCGACAGGACAGGACACTTGTCGTTCCAATAGGGACAGCGCTTGATCGACAGGATGCGATCGGTCTCGCCTCCGCCGCCATCGCTCGCCTTGGTCCCGGCATAATAACCGCGACACAGCCGGCGCTCATCGTCGATCTTCAACCGGGTCCAGGTCTCGTACAGCGTCACCTCTTTGCCGCCCGTCCCCATCGTGATGCCGGCGGCACTGACGTGCTTCCGGTTAGGTTCCGGCACCCCCGCATCGTCCTTGGTGGTGCCCATCTCTTCGAGCAGGATTTCGCCAAGCTCCGCGTCGATCTCTTCGTCGTCGATCGCCGTCTGTACCCGCGATTTTGACCATCGCCTTATGACAGTAACGGAACCCCCTTTTGCAAGAGCTTCGCCAACACTATTCGCGGTGTGTGGCAGAATGAGCACGTCGGCATCGGCCAGCACCTCGACCGTAGGCCGCATGTGCAGCGTCTCAATTTCCTCAACGTCTTCCTCTTCACCTTCCGGGTCTTCAATGCTCTCTCCCTCGATCTCGATCGTCGGCTTCTTGCGGATCACCACATGACGGGCCGAGTTCTCCCAACTAACATAGAGGTTGTACTGCCCCTCGACATCGCCGTTACGCACGATCGCCGGCACGATCTGGGTCCTAAGTTTAGTCTTGCGGATGTAATGCTCCAGCAGCGCCATGATGTCGTAGGGCTTCTCGTCCGACGAGATGCAGTCGACGTTGCGCCCGGAGCGGGGAAATATCTGGTTGGTGAAGCGCGTCACCCGCGCGTTGACCGCCATCTTGACGATCGGCAGGTAAATCTGCGAGTTGCCGGCGTAGGATTGCTTGCCGCCGATGATCTGATCGTAGATATCCCAATAGTCCAACTGATCGTCGCCACGCTCCCATTGTGCTTGAAAGCCCTTGGCTACGTCCTTCATCACATCGGAGAATTTCTCGGCAAGCTTGGTGCGATGCACAAGCTCTTCGGCGCGTTCCTCCGCGGCATCGCGGCGCTCTTCCTCCGCGTGACTGTCTTCCGGCTTGTTGGGCGCATCCTTCGGCAAACCACCATCGTCAGGGACCACCGATAGCCTGGGTTTGTCTGCCTTTGGTTTTTTAGCCACGGTGCTGCGCCCTCGCAGACAGATACTTTCTGCCCGAGGCGTCTATAGCATAGTTCGGCTTGTCCTCGCCATCCCTCTCCAAGGACCCCTTGGTCACGGCCACGAACGCCTCAAAACCCTCCATCAGGGTCTTGTAGGGTCCCTCGTCCGCCACGCCGACAAGGTCGTGCGCGCCGGGCTTGACCGTCCTGGCGTAGCCTCCCGCAAAGCCGTTGAGCGTCCAACTCGCCTTGTTCGACACCTGCAGCGCCGGCTGGCCGTGCGCGAGCGTGTCGATCTTGTCACGGAGGATGGTCCGCCCCAGCACGGCATCGCCGCCGGTCCTCAGAGTGACCTTGGCTCGCCGGCAAGCTGCCTGCAGACCGATGGTGTCATAAGCGATCCAGTGCTCCAAGCCGGCGTAGACGATCGGCTTGGTGTGGCCGATGACAAGATCAGCCTCCGCAAGGATGTCAGCGACAGTGGTGCCGGGATCGCCTTCCCTAACCCAGTCGGCCAGCACGCGACAAGAGGTGCCTGAAAGCTGACAGAGCACAGCGGTAGTGAATTGTCTTGTAGCGCCAAGTGCGAGATAGCAAGGAGGCTGGCGCAGCACAGCCAGGTTTTCCGACACGTTCTTGTACGAAAAGTTTTCATACAGCGGCAGCCCCGGTCTCATGCGCAGCGCGTAGGCGAGCGCGTTGGGAACGTCAATCCTCCCGGTCGGAAAAGACAACAGTTGTTGCTTCAAGACCGGCAAGTCCTTGGCAAACACAAGCTCCCCACTCTTGAAAAATGGCTGCAATGACCGGATGAAGGCAAGCTTCCCAACCGGCGCCTTCATCACCTTGACCGGCAATATCTCGTGCCGCCGCGTCTGTTCGGCGCGAAGAGGCTGCATGATAAACTCTTCGAGACCCTCCTTCTCGACGCCAATCTCGATAGGATTGTAGGTCGAGAACACGGCAAACATGTCGTTGATGATCTGGTCGGGCATCCATAACTGGCCATCCCCTTCCCACACGATCAGCTTGGTCCCCACCCACGAGAACACCACCTTGCCGGTGTGTGCGCTGGTTGCCTTGACGGTGCGCGCCGGGTCGTACATCGCATAGGTCGGTTCCCAGCGCCGCACCATCGGCTCGACCCGGATGATATCATTTGTGAACACCCGCGTCGACGGGTCCATTGCCTGCACCATGTACTCCTGCATGTACTCGTTCAACATCCCCGCGTGTTCATACTCGGACTTAACAGTATCGATGTGCTGTAGCGGGAAGCGAGCTTGCCACGTAGCTTGGCGGTCACCTTCTCCCGAAAGATACTCCCAAGGATATTCCCGCACTGTCCACACGCCAGTTTTCCGCAGACGCACAGCAAGACAGTCCGGGTCGAGCATGTTCGCAAGCATTCGGACTTTGGCTTTAGGGGCAAGCGCAGGAAGCAATGTGCGCATAAGCCAGCGCTGAGTTTTGTCGCGTCCATCTGGGCTGTTGACACTTTCCTCATCCTCGATGTCATCGATCAGGCAGCCGTCCGGCCGCACGTCATCGTGCTTTGTACCACGCAACGACATGCCGCGTCCAAACGCCTGGATCACCACGCCGTTGGACAGCACGATCTTGTCCTCGTTCCAGGTGACCCCGTGCAGGTCCCCGAACAGCGTGCGCAGGTTCTCGTTGAAGTCGAGCTCGTGCTTGATGGCGGCTAACCGCTCTGCCGCACGTGTAAAGCTATCACCGACAATAATAAAATTACGGAAGCGACGGTAGCAAGCGTCAATGCAAATGTACTCTTCCGCGATCGTTGATTTGCCCGCGCCCCGAAACGCCAACTCCAGGACACGCACGCGATCGCTATGAAGATCATCAATGATTTCAAAATGAAAAGCAGGTGTGGCATCGGGGTGCCTGTGCTGAAACAAAACCTGGTGCGCCAGACGATGGTCCTTCCCCAATCTGACGATCAGTTCCTCCTGCGGGGTTTCCGGTCTGGTCATCCCGCCGACACCGATCCCGCCGGGCACCAATGCCAGAAAAAATGTGTGGCCAGCATCCCGGCGAACATGCCCATGAACCAGATCGACAGCGGGAACTGCGATCCGATCTCATAGACAAAATGCGACAGCGTGTTCTGCCGGTCCGGGTGTGCGAACGCGTACCACTCAAAAAAGGCAAAGAAAATTATCGCCGCGAACAACCCGATGATCCACGGCAGGTTTTCGATCATCGCCCCCTCATGGAAGTCTTGCCGCGCCGTCCGGTCGAGCGCTTGCCAAACCCGCTCTCCGTCGCCTTTCCTGCACCTTGCGAAGGTGGGGTCTTACTGGGCGGCTGGTAGGACATCGTCCCGCGCATCGGCTTGCCAGCGGGTTTCTTTTTAGTGTTCTTTGCCATGTGTCTCTCCTGGGTTAGAACTGGTCCTTGATATTCTGGTGGTAGAACTTGCCCGGACTGTCCGCCTTGCGCAAGCCCTCGAAGACAGTTTGCGGCACCGCGTCGAAGCTGTAGGTCTTGCCCGACGTGAAGGTGATCTCCAGGGTGCCGAGTGCCGTGGCGGCAGCCTCGTCGTCATCGGGCGTGAAACGGGCCTGCACGATCGCACTGGAGTTGAGGGGAGCGACGATGGTGACGGGCATCTGTCAGCCCCAATGTCCGTTGGAGATGCGGTTGGCCATCATGTAGCCGGCGATGAAGGCGAGAGCGAAGGCGAGTATTTCCATCGGTGGTCCTGCACGTCTGTTGCTTTTCCTGCACGCTGGCATAGAGTGCCAAACCTGTCAACCTGTCAAGTGTAAGGAGGTGGAAATGTTTTCAGTCAAGCCTCAGACAGTCTACGTCCGCGGCGGGCTCAAGCTGGAGTTCAAGGCGCGCCGAGGCGGCACGGGCAACTACCGTCTTGGGGTGACGGACGCCACAGGTACTCGGTTAGAGGTGGTGTTTAACGGGGCTGGGGAGGTCCTCAGAGTGGATACCTTGACTTTTGAGGGTCCAGAGCCTACCTCGTAATTGAACGCACCGGCGACCGCCGCAGGGGCGTTCTAGTGTGTGTCCTCCCGACTTGGCCCGCTGGTTCCCCGCCGGCGGGTCTTTTTTGTTCTCGTTCAGTGAACGAGAATTCCGTGGCCGCCGATCGAAGTTCCGGGCTTTTGTGCGCTAGGTATTGTGATACAAGAAGTTTTGAGTTTTAAATTTTGCGCGCAATTTTATATACGTAATAAAAAAGCAATCGGGGGAGTTGGCCCTGGCCTGCTCCCGAGTTATATATTAGGACTATTTTTTTTATTATATACTAAGTTTAATTAGCCGAATGATATCAAAGACTTACGGGACCTGCTAAGCGTGACACGTTTCGGTGCAGCGAACGAAACGGAAAAGGGAGCGGTGGACGGCACCCCATTGAAAAGAAAAGGGAAATGCTACTTCTTACTATTACTATATATAAATACTTTTCTAAAATATATCCCTTATGGCATGTTACATGTACCATTTTTTGTACCATCTGGCCTCAATGGTACATGGTACATGGTACACTCTTAAAGGTACCCTATTTTCAAGACTTGCGCCGCTTAGCATCCTTAGCGCTGTTTCTTTTCCACAAGTGCCTTGACCCGCAAGCAAATCAATGGTACGCCATGTAACACGAAAATCAGGAAAGGTAGTATACTATGGAACCCTTGTCAATCGTAGCATGGCGCAAACGGCACGGAATTAACCAAAATCAGCTCGCAGATATGCTCAATGTCGCACGTCAAACGGTAATCAGGTGGGAGAGAGGACGCACAAATGTACCAGATGACCTAGAGCTCCAGCTCATGAAATTGGAAGGAAATGATGTTACATCCCACATTGAGCGTGTAACATCTCACATCACTCCAGCGGCCTTTCCCGCGGTCTTTACCTTCAATCGGCAAATCGGGCGCTTCATGCCGAACATCTATCACCCCAATTCTCTTGCCCGCGATGGCTTGTTTGGCTGGCTTGGCTGCACGTGGATCGACGCTAATTTTGCCCGCTGCAGCAAAGCACACCCTGACATGATGCAAATGCCACAGTATGAGGCCGCCTTAAAATCAAGGGTAGACGGCGTGCAGCATCCCGGCGTGCAAGCCGTGCGGCAATGGTTCAATACGGGAATTGCATCGGAAGGCGTTGAAATAATACAAGAAAAAACAGGGCCTTGGCCGTGGTTGACCCTGACACAGGCACTTGAGCCTTTAGCCGGTTTCAATGCCTTGCCAGACGCGTTCCCTTATCGGCTAGGTCTCAAGATTGAAGTCTCAAACCGCATCGTCAACGGCTATTATTATCACGAAAACAAATTGGTCATGCTAGAAGACCCGGAATAATTGCGAATTGTAACAAAACGTGATTAGCTATTTATATAAAAACCTGATCTACTCAAATCGGGCAATCAAGCCTCACACAAAAGGACACACACCATGCCAATGATGACCAACCACGAAATGGCAGACCTGGAGTCGCTAATCGACCGCTATGGGCTAAATGGCGTTGTGATGGCCCTTGCAGCTATCTGCAACGAAAAGGCCGAACACGTGCAATCCACTTGGCAAGACAAAGCGCTTGCCAAAGCTTGGGAAACCAACGCGAGCCGCTTAGACCGCGTTAAAATAGTCGAAACGCATTAGAGGCACACCATGAAAATCTGGCTGGATCAAACCATTCACACCACGGCAACCGAGCTCGTGTTCATCTGCCTTGGCCACGTCGCCCTTGGGCTGATCATAGGATTAGCTGTGTCATGACCTTCGCAAGCTACATCCGACAACAGCGGGTGAGGCTTGGCCTCACCCAAGCCCGCCTGGCGCTGCGCCTTGGCTGTTCCATTCAGGCCGTGTCCAATTGGGAATGCGGCCGGTCGGAGCCGTGGCCAGACGTTCAAAACAAGATCATTGCTTCGCTCGATGAGCGGAGCGTTTCGCAACCGGCGCCGCGGCGCTCCCTCATTGTGGATAGGATTTAAGGACATGCCAAAATACAGGCCGAAAGATCGCAGAAACCCACCATACCCTGACCTGGGTGAGAGTGTCGCAAAGTACCGCCGCAAGGCGAACGGGTCGATTTACAGCCTAAGCCGTGCCGAACGTGTGGCGTGGGCAGATGCGATCGAGCGGGCCATCCGCGCCAAGCAGCGTGCCGCCCTGCAACGGGAGGCGGCGCCCGCGCGCACGTTCTATCCCGTAGGCGAGGCATTGCGACGAGCTCACCGCGCTAGGCTCTTGGCGTGTCCCGCACAGATACGGCGCGAGCGACCGGCAGAAGAGTGGATAAAACTGTACAAGGAGGCAATGGGCTGGACGCGCGAGCAAGTGCACGAGGCGATCAAGCGACAACAAAAGGTATTAAAATACTGTTGACAAGCTCGACAAGTTATGGTAATATGGTGTTACGCTCAAAAGAGCGGGCTGTTTGAAACGGAGTGGACACTATGAAAGCGCTGCATAAGCGAGGCGACACTGTAAACGTGTTTCAGATGTCACTATCAAAGGGACTGATTTTCGAAGGCCGGGCAACCATCCTTAAAGCCTTAGACCCGGACGGGATGGATGAATACTATCACGTTCGCTTTCACGGGAAGGACGGCAAGCCACAATTGGGAGAGGAATACGATCGGTTCATTGACAGGCAAGGTCAAGGCGATCCTGACGCGTATGTTAAAGAGATCAACAAGAAACTAAACGTGCGTTGATTATTTCAACCCGCGCTCTTGACAGGGCGCGGGCTTTCTCTATCTTGACAACCCCGACAAGGTTGCTCCCGCATGAACGTCATTACCCTGGACTTTGAAACGTATTACGATCAGGACTTTACGTTGTCCAAGTTGACAACGGAGGAATATGTTCGCGACAAGCGTTTCGAAGTCCTGGGTGTGGCGATCCGCTGGGATGGCGGACGCACACAATGGTACGAGGCGACGGACGATTGGGCGGGTGAAGCCCTGCGAAGTATCGACTGGAGCAACACCGCGTGCCTGGCGCATCACGCGCAGTTCGACGGGCTGATCCTGAGCCACGTCTACGGCATCAAGCCAAAGTTCTGGCTGGATACCCTTTCAATGGGGCGTTTGATGCTGGGCACACATCTGAGCGTAAGCCTGGCCAGCCTGGCACAGCATTTCAACTTGGCGCCAAAGACCGTGCCTTACGACCTGTTCCGTGGTAGACACTGGCACGAGCTCTCGCCGAACGTGCAGCAGATGGTGGCCGACGGTGCCTGTCACGATGTCCAAATCACATGGGATTTATTTCAAAGACTATCACAAACGTTCCCCGTGGAAGAATACCGCCTTGTTGATGCAACGGTGCGCATGTTCACCAACCCTGTACTGGCGGGTGATACCGAATTGCTGGGTGAAATCTGGCAGGACGAGGAAACGCATAAGGCTGCACTGCTCGAAGAGTTGGGCGTTTCGGGTGCCGATCTACGCAAGCAGTGGCGTTTCGCGGAGTTATTGCGCGCCGAAGGCATAGAACCGGAGCAGAAGCTAGGCAAGCCCGACGCCAACGGGGAAGAGCGCTGGAACTACTCGTTCGCCAAAACCGACGACTTTATGCGCGAGCTCCTGGAGCACGAAGACGAGCGCGTGGCCATGCTGGCGCAAGCCAAGCTCGAGGCGCACAGCAACGGCGTGCAGACCCGCACCAACCGCCTGGGCTGGATGTCGACCCGCGGGCCACTCTGTGTCTATCTCAACTACTGCGGCGCGCACACCACCCGGTGGAGCGGCGGCGATAAGGTCAACTGGCAGAATTTTAAAAGAGGAGGACGCATTGGGAAGGCAATTAGAGCTCCGCAGGGACATCTGTGTGTGGTTAACGACGCATCGCAAATTGAGTGTCGACTACTTAATTATGTGGCCGGGCAGGAAGACGTTGTCGATCGTTTCCGGGCTCACGAAGACCCATATGTGGCGCTTGCTACCGCGTTCTATCGGGAGACTGTCTATAAGGCAAAGGCGGGCGATCCCCGGGCGGCAGAAATGGAGGCTAAACGCGGTACGGGTAAGCAGGGGGAGCTATCTTGCGGCTACGGTGCAGGCGGCCCGACTATTCAAGCCACAGCCAAAAAAGGCACTTACGGTCCGCCAGTTATACTCTCCGCTGAGGAAGCAATACGCCTCCGCGACACGTACCGGCAGACCCATCCGCACGTCGTGAGATTGTGGGACACGGCCGGCGACGTGCTGAAAAAGATGAATGCCGGCCTGGCCTTCGAATGGGAGATGCTGACAGTGCGCGACAAGCGCATCTACCTGCCCAACGGCTCGATGCTGCACTACGAGACCTTGGCCTGGCACGAGGACGAAGAGGACAAGGGACAGCGCGGCTGGCGCGTGCAGACCCGCCGGCATGGCTGGTCAAAGATGTACGGCGCCAAGCTGGTCGAGAACATCATTCAGGCACTGGCCCGGCTGCACGTCGCGCAGGCTTGGCTACGTTGTCAGGATGCCGGGCTTGACATGGTTAGCATGGAGCATGATAAGCTGATCGCCGTGGTTCGCACGGACGAGAGCGAAGCGGCTTATCAATTTATGAGACAGGAGATGTCGCGCCCGCCACCGTGGCTGCCGGGCGTGCCGCTGGACAGCGAGGGCTATATCAGCGAGACCTTCGCCAAACCGGAGAAGTAGAAATGAATGATGACGAGATTGAGGTGAACCTGCCGTTCGAACGCTTGCCGCAACACGCGGGCGATCCCGGTTTTGGTCCTGTGCCGAATGTCATTCCGATGCCGAGCAAAGACCCTAAACATCCTAGCAATACTCCGGCCGAACCATCAACTTTAAAAGGGAAGTAGCATGTCAGACGATGCTGTGTTCATCCCGCCCGTGGCCGCGATCCCGAGCCGTAAGACAAAAGACGACATGGACGTAAAGATGGTATTCAATCCGCTGGACCCGCAACACCCGACAGTAACGCCTAAACCGCAGCGCAAACAGCGCAAACAGCGCATTGCGGCTGTTGCGCCCGTTGCGGTGAAGCGCCGCAAGCGCGTGATTAAAAAGGCCACGTCCGAGCTAGAGTTGCCGGCGTTCAAGGTGCTGGTCAGCTTGATGAAGTTGAACCGCAAGACACGCGACATGGTCATTGAGCTCGCAAAGGCACTGCCGTGAAACTCCCTGTCGGCACCCATACGTTCTATAACAACTTCGAGAACTGCCCTCACAAGGCTTACCACATCTATATTGCGCGGACGATCCCGTTTGAGATGACGCCAGAAATGAAGTGGGGCAACGAGGTGCACAAGGCATTGGAGCAGCGGATCACGATGGGCACCGCGTTGCCCGACACCATGAAGGCTGCCGAGCCGATCGCAGGTACCTTTCATAGCTTTAGCAAGGTGATCCCGGTGATCTGCGAGTACCAGTTGGCGATGACGCAAGCCGGCGATCCCTGCGACTACGGCGACTACGACAAGTGCTTTTTCCGCGGCAAGCTCGACTGTGTCGTCATGAGCACCAACCGGACCGATGGCTGGCTGGTCGATTGGAAGACCGGCAACGTGCGCGAGGACCCGTTCGAGCTCGAATGTCAGGCGCTGTTGCTGAAGGTCAATCAGCCGACATTGACGTCGATCGCGGGCGAATACTTCTGGCTCAAGACCGGCACCAAGGGGCTGCGCTATGACCTGACAAGAACCAATCACGGCAACACCTACGCGCGCCTAGTCAAGCTGCGATCGGAAGCCGAGGGCTATCTGCAGGCCGGTGACTTCCCCAAGCGCAAAAACCCGCTCTGCGGCTGGTGTCCCGTCACCAGTTGCGAGCACAACACGAGCCACAAAAGGAAGTGACAATGCACACCAAAGATATTCTTGCTGCTGAATTAGCGAAAGCAGGGCTGCACAAGATGGCGATGGCCGCCGCGGCTGGTTACTACCACGATTTTCTTTCGCCGCTGGCAACACCGTGTCTGCAACTCGCAGCCGACCTGGCCGCGGTCGGCACCTTGCCCGCGCTTGAACTGCGTAAGCGCCATCTCAATGGCGAATTTGATGCTACCCCGGAAGAGAGCGACGCGTGGGCGGCGAGTGCAGAAGGACAAGAAGTTTTTAACCAACTAAAAAGGAAGTGACACATGCAGGTTGCACGTATCTTCGTCCGCCACAGCGACGTGGCGTTTGACATGGTGATCCCGGAAGGCGCGACCCTCGCCGGCATGATGCAGGCGATCCGCAACGACGGCTGGGTGCTGGGACAAGGCTTTTGGATACCCTTGAGGGAAATACATTTCATCGCGGAGTACACCGCGGAAGCCCTGCAGATGCCGGGTAAGGTGGTGCCGTTTGGCGTGGTGCAGCCGGACAAGCCGGCATGAAAACGCCCGAAGGAGTGCTCAAGGACAAGATCAAATCGTTCCTGACCAAGCAGGGCGCCTACTACTTCATGCCGGTGCAGACCGGCTATGGCCGGCGTGCGGTCGACTTCCTGGGTTGCTACCGCGGTGTGTTCTTTGGCATCGAGACCAAAGCGCCCGGCAAGCAACCGAGCTCGCTGCAGGAGCTCTGTATGCGCGAAATCCACCGGGCCGGCGGCGAAGCCATGTGGACGGACAGCTTCGAGCACTTCTATGCGTGGTGGGGAGCGCACTTCCCGTGACCTTCTGGCACGATCCAGCAAGCAACGTCATGGTGTGGGACACGGCGCGCGCCGATGAATTCGCGCCGTATTTTCACGGTGCCAAGCGGCTGCGCAACGGTTACCTGGCGGCACCGGCTGATCTTTATAATTGCCAAGTCGCGCAGCATCTTAAACTGCCGACAATCCCCTTCGTTGATCAGACCTACGACTGGCCAATCAAGCGCCCGTGGCGTCCGCGCGAGCACCAGAAGATTATGACCGAATTCATGGTGCAGAACCCGCGCTGTTTCAACCTGTCCGACATGGGGACGATGAAGACCCTGTCGACGCTATGGGCTGCGGACTATCTCATGCAGCGCCAGCCGGGCTTGAAGACGCTGATCGTGGCGCCGCTGTCGATCCTGCAGCGGGTATGGGGCGACGCCATCACCCAGCACTTCCTGGGCCGGCGCACCTACACCATCGTGCACGGGTCCGCCAAAAAGCGCCGCGAGCTCCTGCAGAAGAACACCGACTTTTACATCATCAACCACGACGGCGTCGGCATCGGCGCCAGCATTGCCAAGCACAAACTTAAACTGGACGGGCTTTCCCATGACATTGCCAACCGAGCAGACATCCAAATCGTGGCCATTGACGAAGCCAGCGCCTACCGTGATGGAACTACACGCCGCCATCGCATCGCTAGAGCGGTCCTTGCTCATAAGAGCTACTTCTGGCCTCTTACTGGAACGCCAACTCCGAATGGTCCTCTCGATGCACATGGGCTGGCTCGACTTGTTAACGGAGCATTTGGAGAAAGCTATAACGCCTACAAAAACCGAGTGATGTACCGCGTCTCGCAGTTTCAATGGGTGCCGCGGGTCGGCTCGCACGAGGAAGCCCACAAGCTGCTGCAGCCGTCGATCCGCTACGAGATGCGCGAGTGTACCGACGTGCCGCCCTGCACCGAACAGATGCGCGACGTGGAGTTGTCAGATGAACAGCGAAAATTCTTCAAGGACCTCAAACGTGATCTCACTCTCCAAATGGAGAGAGGCACAGTTACCGCCGTCAATGAAGCCGCTCTCAGGCTCAAGCTTATTCAAATTTCGTGTGGTGCTGTTTACGATATGGATCATCGTGCCACTCGTGTGGACTGCAGCCCTCGTCTATGCGAGCTTCGCGCTGTTATAGAGGAAGCCGCGCGCAAAGTTATTATTTTCACACCCTTGACAAGCGTCGTACACCTGCTATATGACGAGCTCAAAGAGTATTCAAGGGCGATGATCAATGGCGAAGTTCCGGTAAAGGCAAGAGATGAGATATTTCAGCAATTTCAATCAAGTGCTGACCCGCAGCTTCTCATTGCGGACCCGGCAACAATGTCCCACGGGCTCGACCTGTACGCTGCGAGCGTCGTGGTCTGGTATGGAGCTACAGATAGAACTGAATTGTACCTCCAGGCAAATCGAAGGATCGACCGACCTGGACAGGTTGTTCCTACAACAATTGTGCAGCTTGCTGCGTCCCCGGTAGAACGCGAGATTTTCCGCCGTGCCGCAACCAACACCTCTATGCAAGGCGCCATTCTGGACCTGGTGAGATCACAATGAGATTGGATTTAGTGAAAGAGCTCGTTGAGTATTGCGCCGAAGCAGGGTTGAAACTTAGCCCCTCGTCCTCTTCTGAAGATATCCTTCGCGGCCTTTACCGGCTTGATCAGGGTAACCCTAACGGGAGACATGCCAAGTGGATTAGAGCTTGGTTGCAAAAAGCATCGGAGGACAAATGAGTTACACGATCGCCGAGCTCGTGACCAAGCACAACGAGATCAAGGCTTTTATCGAAGCCGAGCAGGAAGCCTTTGACGCGCGGATCAAGCCGTACAAGCAAGGACTTGCTGCGATCCTGAATTCGTGCGGCGTGCTGTTGCAGGAACAAGGACAGCAGAACGCCAAGACCGAAGATGGAACCGCCTACTTGAACCACGGGCTGTCTGTCAAGGTTGACAACCGCGAAAAATTCCTTGAATTTGTCACAAATCAAAATTGGGACTTCCTTGATGCCGGCGTGCTGAAGGACCCTGTTCGCGCCTACCGCGAGCAGCACAACGCCGATCCCCCTGGCGTCAAGTGTGAAGAATTCGTCAAATGCCTGATCAGGAGAACATAATGCCCAACACCCAGCTCCCCGCTTCCCTCGCCAATTTCCGCCGGCCCCGCAGCATTATCGACGACACGATGGAAGGCATCGGCTCTTCCCGCGGCCCGCATATCTCGATCCGCGGCGGCCGGTTCCGCCTGGTCGACGCCACCGGCAACGAGACGCCCGTGGAAGAGCACCATATCGACCTGATCTTCATTGACGCCAATCAGCACCCGGCCCGCGTCTACTTTGAAGGCGAGTTTGTGCCTGGGTCCGACGATCCACCCGTGTGCTTTTCCGACAACGGGGTAGGTCCGTCCTCGCAGGCCATCAAGCCGCAAGCGCAGACCTGTGCAATGTGCCCGCGCAACGTCCGGGGGTCCGCTACCACCTTCTCGGGAAAATCAACCACGGCCTGCGACAACCGCAAGAAAATGGCAGTCATCGTGCCTGATGACCCGGCCGTCAACGTCTACGAGTTCCAAATACCGCCGGGCTCGCTGTCCAACCTGAAAGCCTACGGCGCCTGGATCAAGCAGCAGAGCTCTGGCGTGGCGGGTCGGGCGATGGACATTGCCGACTTCGTCACCCGTGTCGCCTTTGATCCCGACAAGCAGTTTGTCATGACCTTCATCCCAACCGCGTTTGCCGACGACGAGGTGACGCTGCAGAAGATGCAGTACATTTATGAAAACAAGCTGTCGGATCAGGCGGTGGGTCGCACTGACGTGCCGATCGGTGCTGAAGTGATTAACCGTCTTGCTGCGCCCCCTATCAAGCCCGCCGCAGTCGCACAGGCGACACCGCAGTTCCAACTCCCGCAGCGCGCGCCAGAAGCAAACCCGCTGGTCGAGCCCGCACCCAAGCGCACGCGCGGACCCAACAAGCCAAAACCAGTCGAGCAAGCAGCTTCGCCGGCTGCACCGTTCATGGCCAATGCCGCGGCGCATCCCCCTGCCCCCGCGGCGGCCCAACCGAACGGTGCAGCCGGTGGGGACAGCCCCGGAGAACCCGACACCAGCATTCCGTCCTTCCTTCGGCGGAGCGCGGACGCCCCGCCAGCACCAGGTCCCTCCCCTAGGTTTGGTGTTGGCGCGGCTCCGACGCCGCCGGCTGGCATCGCGGCGGACCTGAAGAACGTCATGGACCTTCCGACGAGGCGAGGATGAAAACCTTTTCCGAACGTCTCCAGCGCGCACAGGAGGCATCCGGCATGACCGGGTCCGATCTTGCGCGCTGGTTTGACCGGCCACGGGCGACCGTGTCCACCTGGCTGAATGGTCGCACCCCTTTCGGCCCCGCCGCTCCCATCGCCCTCAAGGGACTTGCCCTGCTAGAGGCAAGCCTGAAAACCCGCAGCGAGTATTACCCGTTGCCGGCACACATGAGTTGGGCGGAACGCCAAAAATACGTTCGGGGGATGCGCGATGACGCGGAACGACACCATCGAGTTTCTGAGGTGCGTGCTACCGGCTGAGGGCCTTTACTGTTCTGTTGTGTTTGCGACGGCGCACCCCAAACCGGGGATTGATCTGCCGCGCCATAAATTCTTTAGGACAATTGAGGATTTGAGCGATGCCCTATTGGAGGCGAACAAGATCGGCAAGACAGTTTTTCACGCGTGCGCCAGCTACGCCGCTGCAGGTAGGCGGAACAAAGCCAACGTTCGAGCAGTACGATCTTTTTGGCTCGATCTTGATGTGGGCGATCGAGGATACCCCGACCAGCAAGCCGCGGTCGAAAGTGTTTTCGCCTTTTGCGCTAAACTTGGCATTCCTCTTCCTTTGCTTGTGTCTAGTGGCCGCGGTGTGCATTGCTATTGGCCCCTGGACACCACCCTCGATCGAGCGACATGGGAGTTGTATGCGAACGGGCTCAAAGCCGCTTGCGTGCAGCACGGCCTCCACGCCGATCCTGCTCGCACTGCCGATGTAGCGTCGATCCTGCGCCCGCCGGGCACCCACAACCGCAAAGATGGAGAGCTCCTTGTCCAGTATGACCCCACAACAACGCGCCGGCATTCTCCACAGTCGTTTAGCGTTATCAGACACTCATTACAGCCCGGACCTGATCGACGAGATACAGCAATTCCTGCACGATCTGGCAGCGTTCTCGCCCGCATCGAAGCCCCCGGAGGTTTCCCTACTGTCTATGCTGACACCATTGCTGACGGATGTCTTCACATCGGCGCCTTTAGGACAAGCGGAAATCTACCTGAGCCAATTTGGCACGCATGTATCGGTGTCCTGGCGAAATGCGCAGACGGGGAAGTAAAAGCCCATGAGTGGTCAAAGCGCGACTATCCAAATTACACTCACCAAGAAACAGCTATCAAGCTTGCTCGCGCAAAGTCCCTTAGCGGAGCTACGACGTGCGGCCAATTTCACGCGCTTGATCCGGTCGCTTGCGAACGATGCCCACTGTACGGTCACATTAACAGTCCGATCGCGATATCTGTCCGACCCGCCGAACTGGCCAGACCCAATCCTGTAGCGCTGCCGACCCGTTACCAGGAGAGAAACCATAAACTTTACGCCATTACTGAAACACCCCAAGGTGGAGAAGACCCGCGCCTGATCTGCGACATGGTCAAGCTGAAATCAGTGCAGACCGGCGAGCTCGACACCACCTCGCACAGCTACCAGTTTGAACGGTGGGTGGCAAAGAAACAGATTTACAGCGATGTCGTCATTGACGCCAAGGCGATCTTCACCTCCAACGGCATCGCAGACCTGGCCGGCAAAGGTGTCGTGGTGCACGACAGCAAGGCTTTCCTCGATTATGTGAGGCATTCCGTGGACAACTTCAACGAAAAAGAGAACACCCAAGTGCGCTTCGATCAGTTTGGCTGGAAGAACGAAGACAGCGCGTTCCTGTTCGGCAAGATGCTCTACACCGCGGTCGGCCCGGTGGAGGCGATCGGCGCCAAGGAAGTGACGACGCGCAGCCAATGGCTGGGACCCACAGCAAAGGGCAGTCTCGAAGCCTGGACCGAAGCCGCGGACAGCCTGTTTGCCTCCAACATGGAAGCCATCTCCAGCGTGGTGCTGGCGAGCTTTGCCGCCCCGCTGATGCGCTTTCACTCCAGCGACGAAGGCGGCGCCATCATCCACCAATTCAGCCCCGGATCGGGCGAGGGCAAGACGACGGGCCTGATGGGCGCCTGGTCGGTGTGGGCGCAGCGCAAGGAAGCGCTGTCGCTGACCAACGAGGACACCAAGGTGGCGAAGCCGATCACGCTGGGCGTGCTGGGCAACCTGCCGGTGATCTATGACGAGCTTCGCGACAAGGACCCGGAAGTCATCAAGCGCATGGTGATCATGTTCACGGAAGGTCGCGACCGGATGCGCGGCATGGTTGATGGCACGATCCGGCACACCCAAGCCAATTGGCAGACCATTATGCTCTCGGGCGGCAATGAAAGCGTCGTCGACCAGTTGCAGTCTGACGGCACCGACGCGCCCGCGTTCCGGGTTTTGGAACTGTCAACCAAGCTCCCCAAGCATATCGACAAATCAAAAGGGGATCGGCTAAAAAAGATATTGCAGGACAACGCGGGGCACGCGGGGGATGCTTATTTACGCTACTTGCTACATCCTCCTGTCCTGGAGTTTGCTCGCCATTCTCTTGAGCAGTGGACACAAGAAATCTGGGATACAACGCGCCTTGATAGCGCTCATCGCTTCAGGATACGTGCTGTTGGTGCTATCGCTGTTGCTGCCGCACTCGTGAACAAACTAGGGTTGCTGCACTTCCAGACTGATCGCATCGTGAAATGGCTGATC
>Ga0210406_10003121_pt1 | contig 18368 bp, 16 predicted proteins | sample IncBWC30MmetaG_FD_155454 | JGI IMG/M metagenome (GOLD analysis project Ga0210406, IMG submission 155454) | Forest soil microbial communities from Barre Woods Harvard Forest LTER site, Petersham, Massachusetts, United States - Inc-BW-C-30-M | ecosystem: Environmental > Terrestrial > Soil >... | reverse complement strand
CTGGTTGAGCGAGGGTGAACACTACGGCACGCGCGCCAATGAGCCGCGCGGAACCTTCCGCCCGCGATGTCTTGTTCCACCGCGCCGTCATCCACCGCGCCGTCACCAGTGCGGACTGAGATTGCCCCCTCACCAAAGGACACCTCCTAAGCCGTAACGCGCAACGCCTCCCGCCATGGAAGGTTCCGGCTCAAGACCGCGTCGATCAAAAAATTTTTGCGTGGCGCTTTTTGGAGACAGTCAACTGGGCTGAAGATCGCCGACATGGGCTCGACCGGAACAGGGCGGCGCCGACTTGCTGCCAAAAAAGTTGCCTGAATGGGACCAGGTGCTGTCCTATAAATATATGGTGCTACAATAGAATTTGCCCTAGCGGCCAGCGGCTTTGCTTTTGCCGGCACCACTTCATCCGCTTCGGTCGTGGGTGTCGCTTCGGCGATATGGCCGTTGCGCTCAGCCGGGACGTGCTACCGCGCTGGCTGACGCTTCCCGCCGCGCTTACCCACCGAGCGAGGCTGTTGCCCCGGGGTAGCTCCACAAATCAGGTCGATGGCGGCCCCGCGGCGAGCACCTTGAGTTGGTGCCGCGCGCGATCTGGCAGTTGCGCCCAGCCGGGACGTGCTACCTCGCTGGCGGACCGTTCCCGCCGCGCTTGCCCGCCGGCCGGGGCCGTTGCCGGGGGGCAGTTCCACAAATCAGGTCGATGGCGGCCGCGGCGAGCGCCTTGAGTTGGTGCCGCGGAACCCCGACGCGCGAACGCACAGCCAGGGTATGCAGGGTCGCGGTCGCGACTTGCGCCAGCGCCGAAGGGTCACCGCTCGCCGCGATCTCCCCGCGGTCGCGCGCCTTGCCGATGACGTCGGCCAGAAATGCGTCGGTACCGCGGATGCTCTCGGAGAGGAACGCGTGCACCGCCGGGTCGCTGGTAGCCTGCGCCGGAGCGGTCGAAATGGAAAAGCACCCGCGCGCGTCGGCCTCTCCGGCCCGATAAAGTTCGAGCGCGCCGTCGTAGAAGCGGGTCAAAAACTCCCGCAACGTCGCGCTGTCGGCAAGGAGTTGGGCCGACAAGGCGCGGGATTGCTGCTGATATCGTTCGAGCGTCTTGAGATAGAGGTCGCGCTTGTCGCCGAAGGCGGCATAGAGACTCGGCCGGTTCATGCCGGTCGCGGCGGCCAGGTCGTCGAGCGAGGTCCCCGCATAGCCATTCTTCCAGAATGCCGCCGCGGCCCGGGCCAGCGCGCTGTCGGGATCGTATTGGCGCGGCCGACCGCGGCGGCCCTGCTGCGGGCTCGATTTTTTTTGTACCATTTCGCAAGTAATCCTTGACGCCCGCTAATTTATGCGAGACAGTACAAAAAAGCAAAGGAAGTGCTGCCATGGATGTCTATTTCTCGCCGCTGGCCTGTTCGCTGGCGAGCCGGATAGTGCTCTACGAGGCCGGCGCCGACGCCCGTTTCATCGAGGTCGACCCCAAGAGCAAGCGGACGCTCGACGGCGACGACTACCGCGAAATCTATCCGCTTGGGCTGGTCCCGCTGCTGCGCCTCGATGACGGCTCGCTGCTGAGGGAGAACGCTGCGATCCTGCAATACATCGCCGCCCGCTATCCGCACGCCGAGCTTGCGCCGGCCGATGCCGTCGAACGGGCGCGGCTGCAGCAATGGCTCTCCTTTATCGGCACCGAATTGCACAAGGGCCTGTTCATCCCGCTGTTCGATCAAAAGGCGCCGGAGGGCACCCATGCGCACACGCTGAAGAAGCAGGAGCCGCGGCTGAAGTATCTCAGCAGCCATCTCGCCGGTCGTGATTTTCTGCTTGACCGTTTCACGGTGGCGGACGCCTACCTCTACACCGTGCTCAACTGGACGGCGCCGACACGCGTCGATCTCGCGCCCTTCCCGGCGATCCAGCAATACCACCAGCGTCTGCAAAAACGTCCGAGCGTCGCCAAGGCCTTCCAGGAAGAGCTGGCGCTGTACAAGGCCGAGCTGGCGCGTCACCAGGCGGCGTGAGCCCGGCTTAGCCGCCCGGGGTGGGTGCGTTCCGCGCCCGCCCGCGACGGCATGCCGGCACAGTCATTCCGCCGACGCGTGCCCCGTTAGGTCTTCCTCTTGCCCAAAAGCTCCTAAACGGCCGTTCAGCCAGCGGCACTGCGAGCGGGTTAGACAGGCCAGCAATACCAGCGCGCGTGTCCAGATGAAAGCTTCTCCCGCCAGCCAATTGGTGCTAAACGACCGATTGGCGATCCGGCGTGGACATCGAGCCTGTGGCGACAACCAGCGCGAAGCGTCAACCCAATCGGTGGCCGGCCCTGCTCGACGCCGCCGCAGCCCAGTTCGCCGAGCGCGGCTATCACGCCACCAGCATGCGCGACCTCGCGGCGGCAACCGCCATGACGCCGGGCGCGATCTATTTTCACGTCGCCAGCAAGCGGGCGCTGCTGCTCGCCGTCTACGAAGAAGGCGTCCAGCGCATCCTCGATCGGGTCGAAGCAGCCGGGGCGGCAGAACGGGAGCCGTGGGCGCGGCTGGAGAAGGCCGTCGTCGCGCATCTAGAGTCCATCCTCGATGCCAGCGCCTACGCGCGCGTCGTCATCCGCATCCTGCCGGGCGACGCTCCGGAGATCGCCGCTGAGCTCAAGGAACTGCGCGACCGCTACGAGGCGCGGCTGAGCCGCTGTTTCTCGGCGATCCCCCTGCCGCGCGAGCGCGATGCCACCATTGCGCGCCTCGCTTTGCTCGGCGCCATGAATTGGACGCCGGTCTGGTACCATCAGGGCGGCAAATCGGTGCAAGCCGTGGCGCGGGAATTGCTCGCGCCGCTGCGAGCGCTTGCCGGCGTCAAGGCCTTGCGGGGCCGCAAATGACCGCCGCCGCCCTGTCGCCGCCCGCGCGCGTCCTGGTCACCAAGATCGGACTTGACGGGCACGACCGCGGCAGCCGGATCGTCGCGGCATTCCTGCGCGATGCCGGCGTGGAAGTCATCTATACGCCGCCGTGGCAGTCGATTGCCGCCGTGGTCAAGCTGGCGATGGAAGAGGATGTGGACGTCATCGGCATCAGCTCCTTGGCAACCGATCACCTCATCGTGCCGAGGCTGACGGAGGCGCTGCGCGCGGCCGGCCTCGGCTACGTTGGCGTGGTGGTCGGCGGCATCGTACCGGAAGACGAGCGCCCGGCGCTCATCGCCGCGGGAGTGAACGCGATTTTCGGACCGGGCAGCGCCCGCGATGAAATCATCGAGCATGTCGCCGCGCTCGCCGCCAGAGTGCGCGAAATGAAAGACGCGGAACTAGAGGAGATCGCCCCATGAGCAAGGAAGCCGTTCAACTCTCGCTTCCCGGGTTCGAGCAGGCGCACGGCCGCTGGCGCGCCGAGTATGGGCGGCAGATCGGCGCCGAGCGCGCGATCAGGAACCGCTCGCAGATCGAGATCAAGCCGCTGTACACGCCGCGCGACTGGAACGGCGAGAGCTTTCTCGAGACCCTCGGCTTTCCCGGCCAATACCCCTTCAGCCGCGGCATCTATCCGACCATGCACCGCGGCCGCACCTGGACGCAACGCCAGTTGATCGGCCTGGGCACGCCCGAAGACTACAACAAGCGCGTGCGCGTTATTCTCGACGCCGGCGCCACCGCGATCAGCCTCTTGCCGTGCAATTCCGGCTTTCGCGGCGTGGACTGCGACGAGGTCGATCCGGTTCTGCTCGGCACCTGCGGCACCGTGATCAACACCACCGATCACATGGACCGGGCGCTCGACGGCGTGCCGCTCGGCGACATCTCCGCCGCGATGAACGATCCGTCGCCGTTCACGTTGCTCGCCTTCACGCTCGCCGTCGCCAAGCGGCGCGGCATTCCGTGGACGTCGATCACCGGCACCTCGAACCAGAGCGACTACATCTCGCATTTCATCGCCAATCACATGTTCTACCGGCTGTCGCTGCCCGGCGCGCGGCGCGTCCTGCTCGACCATATCGAGTTCTGCCGCAGGCACGTGCCGGGCTGGAATCCGGTGTCGGTCGTCGGTCAGCACATGCAGCAGGCCGGGGCGACGCCGGTCGAGACCATGGCCTTCACCATCTCGACCGCGCTCCAATATGCGCAAGACTGCATCGATCGCGGCATGGACATCGACGTCGTGCTGCGGCGTTTCACTTTCTTCTTCGACATATCGATCAGCTTCTTCGAGGAGGTCGCCAAATTCCGCGCCGGCCGGCGCATCTGGGCGCGGCTGGCGCGCGAACGGCTCGGCGCCAAGGAGCCGGCCTCGTGCCGTTTCAAATTCCACGCCCAGACCTCCGGTGTCGATCTCACCGAGCAGCAGCCGCTCAACAATATCGCGCGCGTCGCGGTGCAGGCCATGGCTGGCATCATGAGCGGACTGCAATCCTTGCACACCGACGCCTACGACGAAGCGATCACCACGCCGACCGAGGAGACCGCGCGCATCGCGGTGGCCACGCAGAACATCCTGCGCGAGGAGGCGCACCTGTGCGACGTCATCGACCCGCTCGGCGGCTCCTACTACGTCGAGACGCTGACCGACCAGATGGAACGGGAGATCGGGGCGTTGATCGGCAAGATCGATGCGGCCGGCGGCATGTACAAGGCCGCCGAAGCCGGCCTCGTCCAATCCATGATCGGCACGTCGGCGCTCGCCTTCCAGCAACGGGTGGAAAGCGGCGAGGAGAAGGTAGTCGGGGTCAATTGCTATCAGAACGACAACGGACCGAGCTTGAGCCGCGCAACCGAGCGGCCCGACCTTGCTCGCATGGCGGAGCACGTGGCACGCTTCAAGGCCTACAAGGAGGAGCGAAGCCCAAGCGACGTGCGCCGCGCGCTCGACGCGCTCGCACGGGCCGCCAACAGCGAGCGCGAAAACGTGTTCGAGCGGATCGTCGAGGCCGCGGAAGCAGGCATCACCCACGGCGAGATCGTCGGCTGCTTGCGCAAAGAGCTCGGCTTTGGCCATCCCCTTGTCACCGTCTGAGCCAGCGCAGCGCGGCGAATCCCGCCCGACGCATGACGATTTCATCGACCGGCTCGCAGCGGGCGATCCGTCGAGGCTGGCACGCTGCATCACCCTGATGGAGCGCGGCGGCGCCGCCGCGGATCTATTTATCGGCGCATCTGTCCGCGCGTCGGCCGCGCGACGGTGATCGGCTTTACCGGTCCGCCCGGGGCCGGCAAATCGACATTGATCGACGCCTATATCGCCGCCTTGCGCACCCGCGGCCACAGCGTCGCCGTCGCCGCCGTCGATCCGTCAAGCCCGATCTCCGGCGGGGCCGTTCTCGGCGACCGCATGCGGATGCGGCGTCACGCCGAGGATCCCGGCGTGTTCATCCGCTCGGTGGCATCGCACGGCCATCTCGGCGGCCTGTCGGAAAGCATCCACTGCATCGTCGATGCCATGGATGCGGCCGGCCGCGATCTCATCATCATCGAGACCGTCGGCGCCGGCCAGTCGGAAATCGAGGTCGTCGAGATCGCCGATATATGCGTGGTGGTGAATGCGCCCAACATGGGCGATGAGGTGCAGGCGATGAAGGCCGGCATCCTCGAAATCGCCGATGTGCTGGAGGTCAACAAGGCCGACTTGCCGCTTGCGCAACGCACCACCAAGCAGCTCACCAACATGCTCGAGCTGCGCCGGCAGAATCGCGATGTCCCGGTTCTCGAGACTGTCGCGTTGACCGAGACCGGAATAGACGCGCTGCACGACGCGATCATGAGCCGCCTTGCCGCCAGCGCCGGCGACAAGCGCAGCAGGCGCGAGCGGCGCATGCGTCGGCTCATCGCCGACTGCGCCGGCCACATCGTCCGCGATCTCATTCGCGATGCGGGCGACGAGTTGGCCGACCTGGTTCAAGCCGCCGCGTCGAGGGAGATCGGCGTTGATGCGGCGGCCCGGCGCGCGCTGCGGACGGTTCGCTGAGCGCTGCCGAAATCGCCGAGGGGGGATGGCGAAGCTCAAGCCACGCTCCGCGCTGCCGCCCCCCCGCCGCCCGCCCCGAGAAAAATGCAGCCGCCGAGGAAGGTGCCCTCCAGTGCCGCGTAACCGTGCACGCCACCGCCGCCGAATCCCGCAACCTCTCCGGCGGCGTAAAGCCCCTGCACCGGTTGACCGTGGGAGCCCAGCACGCGGCTGTCGAGATCGGTCTGCAGGCCGCCCAGCGTCTTGCGGGTCAGGACCTGGAGGCGAACCGCAATCAGCGGACCCGCGTCGGGATCGAGCAGACGATGCGGCCGGGCGGTGCGGATGAGCCGGTCACCGAGATAGCGGCGCGCCGCGCGAATGGCCATGATCTGCATGTCCTTGCAGAACGGATTGTCGAGCTGACGATCGCGGGCGATGATCTCGCGCTGAATGGTCTCGACGCTCAGCAGGGGTTCGCCGCCGGCGAGTGCGTTCATGCGCTTCACCAGCGTCGTGAGCTCGCGTTCGACGATGAAATCTTCGCCCTTGTCCATGAAGGCCTTGACCGGGCCGGGAACGCCGCCGCGTGCCCGGCCCAGAACTTTCCGCCAGCTCTTGCCGGTGAAATCCGGATTCTGCTCCGAACCGGACAGCGCGAACTCCTTCTCGATGATCCGTTGAGTGAGCAAGAACCAGGAATAATCGTAGCCGGTCTCCATGATGTGCTTGAGGGTGCCGAGCGTGTCGAAGCCGGGGTAAAGGGGCGCCGGCAGCCGCCGGCCGCGCGCGTCAAGCCAGAGCGACGAGGGACCGGGCAGGATGCGGATGGCGTGCGCAGTCCAGATCGGATTCCAGTTTTTGATGCCCTCGACATAGTGCCACATGCGGTCTGGGTTGATGATCGTGCCGCCGGCGGCCGCGGTGATCGCCAGCATGCGGCCGTCGACGTGATCGGGGACGCCGGCGATCATCCGCTTGGGCGCCGGTCCGAGACGCTGCGGCCAGTTCCTGCGTATCAGCTCATGACTGGCGCCGATGCCGCCGGAGGCGACGATGACCGCCTGCGCCCTGAGCTCGAAGCCGCCGACCACCTGGCGCGAACTTTTCTGGCCGCGCCCGACGTTCGACGGTTCGAGGATGTCGCCGCGCACGCCGTCGACGACGGCGCCGGACTTTACCAGTTCGTTGACCCGATGACGGAACTTGAAGACGACGAGTCCCCGCTTTTCCCCCTCGCGCATGCGCTGAATGAAGGGCGCGACGACTCCCGGGCCGGTTCCCCAGGTGAGATGGAAGCGCGGCACCGAATTGCCGTGGCCGATGGCGTTGTGCCCGCCGCGCTCTGCCCAGCCGACGACTGGGAAGAAGCGGACGCCGCGCTCGTGCAGCCATGAGCGCTTCTCGCCGGCGGCGAAGGCCACGTAGGCCTCCGCCCATTGCCGCGGCCAGAAATCCTCGTCGCGGTCGAAGGCCGCCGTTCCCATCCAATCGTCGAGCGCGAGTGCGTGCGAATCGCGGATGCGCATGCGCCGCTGCTCGGGCGAGTCGACCAGAAAGATCCCGCCGAGCGACCAGAATGCCTGGCCGCCTAGCGACTGCTCGGGCTCCTGATCGAGAACGATGACCCGCTTTCCGGCTTCGACGAGTTCGGCAGCGGCAACCAGTCCGGCGAGCCCGGCTCCGACAATGATCGCATCGGCGTCATACGCCATGCCTTCCCCTCCCCGATCAGAAAATTTCGGCCGGAGCCGTCGCGCCGGGCTACTGCCAAACCTCGGCTCACGCCCGAATGCGCTGCTCTCAATTGTCGGGTGTCCGACCGGATGGAACAAGTGCCGCGTCCGCACCCAAATCACTCTCAGGCGGGACTGGCGCAGGTTCGCGGAGCGCGTCGTTCCGGCCGCGCCTATGCCGGGCGACAATCGGCGGCGGGTTCGACGGGAGGCTCCCAGCCGAAAACGCTGCGGCCGCCATACTGATGAGAGTGCGCGCGCTCCTCCGCAAGCAGGCCCTCGAACGTCGGGCCTTTCGCCGCCCGTTCCAGCTTGCGCGATTCCTCATCGAGCCTTTGCAGCGCCGCCAGTTGTTCGTCCTGGCCGAGCTTGGCGCGTTGCACGGCCGATTTAAGGACACGGATGGTTTCGTCGTACACTTTGAGAGGGACCGGGAACGGATGCCGGTCCTTGCCGCCGTGGGCGAGAGAGAAGCGTGCCGGATCGCTGAACCGGCACGGCGCGCCGTTGACGACCTCGGCGACTAGCGCCAGCGCGCGTACCGTTCGCGCCCCGACGCCGGGCGTGAGCAGGAGATCGGGAAAATCGGCGGCGCCGCGCTCGGCCGCCGCCGCAAGGTTGCCGTGGAGGCGCCGCAGATGAACGTCGCCCGTCCGCACATCGTGGTGCTCCGGCATCACGAGGAACGGCAACGTCCCTTGCACCTGAACTTTCACATCTTCGGCCCCGATTGCGGCGAGTTCGCGGGCGATGCCGTCGGGACCGAGCGCGGCAAGAAGCTCGAGCTGCCCGCGCCGCGAGGCTTCGGCCCGCCGGTCGGTGAGGTTGAAGATGTCGCCTTGCGCCCGGCCTTCGATCGCGGCATGCGGCGCCTCGACGAAGCTTTTCAGTCCTTCCGACAGCCAGTGATAGCGGCGAGCCTGGCGGCTCGCCCCGTTCATTCCTTGCTGCACCACGACCCAGCCGCCGTCTTCGGCGACCACGAATCCATGGAGGTAAAGATCGAACCCGTCCTGCACGGCAGCGCTGTCGACCTTCGCGACTAGCCGGCTGGCGGTGGCAAGGCTGTCGCCGTCAAAGCCGACGCGTTCGCCGATAGCCACCAGCTCGTCCGGCGTTCGCCGCGAATGCTTGCCGCGCCCGCCGCAGACGTAGAGGCCGAGCTCGCGATCAAGCGGAGCGAGCCCGCGCTTGAGGGCGCCGAGCACGCTCGTCGTAATGCCGGAGGAATGCCAGTCCATCCCCATCACCGCGCCGAAGGATTGAAACCAGAACGGATGCGCGAGCCGGCGCAGGAGCTCGTCCCGCCCGTAGTGGTGCACGATCGCCTGGCTGATCACCGCCCCGAGCCGCGTCATCCGGTCGGCGAGCCATTTCGGGACGTGCCCGTTGTGCAGCGGCAGGTCGGCGCTTCCTGATCTTCGCATCGCCTATGCGGTCTCGGATTTAGTGTGGTTTCGGATTGAGCCGTGAGTTCCCGCAACGGAACACAAGTCTGGTTCCCATTTCGTTCCGCCCTGGTCGCCTGTCAATCCCCTCACGGCCAAACATTCGCTCGACAATGGGTTCGTTCTGCCATCTCACTATTATAGATAGTTTTACAGAATATTACTATCTATAGGTGTGTCTCATGGCGCTCGCGAGTTAAAGGGCGCTTGGCGACCCCGGGCGCGTTGCGTCTTGGGTGCTAACTGCTTCGCCGTCTGGCGGCAGACCCTCGGGTCGGGATCGCAAGCGGTCAAAATGCGTCTTAACCCACAAATCGCGCGCGGCAATCATTGGGTCAATACCGGTATCGTTCCACCACTTCGCCTCATCTCCCGCCCGATGCAATGCCCGATGATGGCCGCGGCAAAGTGGCACCGTGAACTCGTCACTTACTCTGCGTCCCATGGCGCTGTGCTGTGCAAATCGGATGTGATGGGCGTCAGCAGGACGACGGCCGCAGAGCAAACACGACTGGGCCGCCACGTACTTGACGTGATCCCTATCCCGGACGCGACGTGGTTCCGGTATGGCGAGAAGACTCTTGTCGATGCGTGCGATTCGTTTCTTTCCGCGCGAGCGGCGAGAGCCTGCGGCATCGATCGCCTTTGATTGCGCCTTTGATAGGTACGTGTCGTCCGCCGTTTTCACTTCAGCGCACTCAAGGGCGCCCGACTTCGCTTGAAACGCTTTTTCTACATCGTGTGCATCTGACGCGGTTAGGCTGCTTTTCGCGCTTAGATTCTGGTGAGCCCACACCGTGATTGCTTCAACTGATCCAAGATCAGCCAACTCGCCGAGCAGGCGATCTCGCAGGGATCGCGATTGATCCGGACTAAGGACCGCATGCGAGACTCCCTTGCGCGTAGCGCCGCCGCCTCGATCCGGCGTCTTCGAATAATAACTTGGTCCGGCCCCTCTGGTGGTAGCGCCGCCGGAATTGTCCCGCCGTTCCGATCGTGGCGGATGTCTCGGAATATCGAGATCCGGCGCATCGATATCGTCCTCGCCGGCGATGCCGACGAGCGTGAAGAGAGCGTAGCGGCGCGCATAGGTGAGCGCCGCCCCCATCCGATGGGGTGTAGCCCGGTCAGCAACGCTGCAGACCGGCCAATCGGAGGCAATCCATTCGCCTGAAGAATGTGCTAAAAGGGTAGTCAAGTTTACCGTGTCGGTAGCGTTGTCGATCGCGGTGGTTTGGATGACAGCGATGGCGTGCTGCCCCAAAGTCTTGCGCACAATTTCCAGTCCGCTCGATAACGGCGCGTAACGAAAATATCGCCCTGAGCTTCGGCTTTCGTCGATCTCTGTGGTCGCGACTTGCGTCTTTTCCGGGTTGATGAGTTCGGCTTGAGCCTTGGCCAAGGCAGCAGCCAAAGCGGCAATCGACTCACTGGACCGGTGCATGGGTCGCCTCCACGTTAAGGAGGTCAAAACTCACCGCGCCCGATTTCGAGCGTCTGGCGCGGACCCCATGCCCGATCGCCTCCTTGGCATCTTCCGGCATCAGGCGCTTGAGTTCGGTTTTGGCCTCCTCGTGCTCAGTAAACGCGGCCCGGGTGCGTGCGAAGATGCCCGCGAATTCCGCCCATGCGTTTGAGGAACTCATGTTGACAATGCGTACTGCCTCAAGTCGCGGTTTTGGTGGCTCGACCCCGAACAAGGTCGGAGCCTCTCCGCTTTCAACACAACGCCAGAATTTGCGTTCAGCCGTGAGGATGAGATGCTGATAGAGCGGGTCGGCTTGGATTTTGATCTCGACCCACTTCCCGCCGCCGGTGATCACCGAGAGCACCGCGTTGCGCGTGGCGACGACCCACATATTGTGTTGCAGTTGGGGCATATACTTTTCAGCTGCCGCCTCTTCCGAGAACGACCAAGGCAGCATGAACTTGGCTTCGAACACGGCACCGCTCTCTCGAAGCCGGCCGTCGAGGGTCGCCGCCATCCACCGAATTGCCGGGTGGCGTATTCTTCTCTGGACGTCGGTAACGACTTGACCGGTGTTCGCCTCGTACCAGCGCCGATTGAGCTTCTCGGTCGCGATCCCGAGTTGCACGATGAGGTTGCCCGATAGATCCCGGGGTTCTGCTTCGCCGCGCTTTTCCTGCCACAGGCGAATGAGGGCGGCTTCGTCGCTACCCATGACGATGCGAGCATCGGAGCCGCCGATGAACGATCGGCGAAGGTTGCGGAATTCGGCTCTGGTTACTCCCGTCGCTTGATCAGTCATGACTCCAATTTCTCCAACTATCCGCCCACTCATCAATTGATAGTATCTTATATTACGAATATAATCAAATCAAAACAAGCCGGAGCCCACGACTGTGGCGATTTCGACGACCGCCTGGCGAGGGATCAGTTCCTGTCGCCTGGGATTTAGCGTTGAGACCCGGATACTTACGAGGTCCGATCCGAGAAATTGGCGGATATACCCGATTGCGGCAGGAAATCCCGACTCCTGGACCACAATGAAAACGAAGTCGCCCGGGTTGGGCGGGCGGGTGGGATGCAGATAGACGACCTCGCCCGCGTAGTATCGCGGTTCCATGGCGCGGCCGCGCACGTAGACGGCCTTTGCCCCTTTGATATCTTCAAGCTGCGGAGGCGCAAGTATTTCGCCGCGCGGGGTGTCATCGACGAGGATACGCTCCTCGTCGCCGGGTACTGGGGATCCGACGACGGGCAAACGCGGCCGTCGACCAAACGGTCTGCGGCTGAGCGTGCGCTTCTCGTCCTCGGGTGCTGAAGGGCTGATTCCGAGCAGTTTTTGGATCCGCAATGCCATTGCCCGTGACGGGGAACTTCGCCCGGACTCCCATTGGGCGACGGCGCTTTGGCTGACACCAAGGGTCTCGGCGAGCCCCACTTGCGTGAGATTCTTTTGCTCGCGCGCCTTGCGAAGGCGAATGCCAAAGGATTCGGTCACTGCGGGGCTCGAATCGTCGAGCTTCTTATATTACTTATCGATGGGCTGACCACTACTCCCTTTTCGCCACTACTGCCTTTTCACAGATCAACAGTCAGGGTTGACACACCGACGGGGGTCGCCAGAACCGACTTCTAAGCGATCGCCTAAAATGTTTGCCGACATTCGCGCGCTGGCGTTTTACGGCAAAACCATCCGTCGCGACGACCTGCAGCGGCCCGAGCGACCCGTTGCGCGGGATGTTCGGCATCTGTGTGGCGAAAAGATTCCATAGAGGCGACCATGGGAATTTGGCCGCGAGACAAGGCTTCCCGCGCCTCTTGTCTGGCCAGGCCTTGCGTGTAGCGGGGCTTACGACGCGCCGGCGTCGGACATGCACTTCTTGGTGAAGCTTGTCTCCGCGGCGCCGTGAATTTTTTGCGCAGCGGCCTGATCCTTGCAGCACTTCTTGGCGAAGCTGTTCAAGGCGGCGCCATGCAAGCTCTTGGCGGTCGCCTGAACCGCGCAGCTATCTTCAGCCATGGCCGCGCCGGCGACCCAAAATGTGGCAATAATTATTGCAATCGTCTTCATCTTCATTCTCCCTTTTGGCTTATGCGTGTGCGTCCTGTTAGGCTTTTCGACGACCCCCGGCACATGCCTTGCCAGCATATTCAGCGCTTGGTCCTCCCCGCCGCACCGCGTTGATCCTAACTAATCATTGACCGCGCCGGTTCCTTTGTTAATCTGACGCTGTGAAGCCAGCGATCGAACTGCGGTAACTTCCAATGGGTATTCTTCGACGAAAAACGAGGAGCCATCTCATTCCCATACATCCGCACAATGTCGGGAGCAAGGACTGGCTGATTTTGTTGGAGGCCGGCACAATCGTCGGGCCCTCCCCTGAAAGTCTGCGTGTTGCCCGGGCAACACAAGAGCGAAAAGTCGTGATGAAACGGCGGGGGCTGCTGAAGAGGACGCCATTTCTTGTCGTTGACGGATATGACCCGAGAATTCACGCCGTGTACTTTTGCCCACAACTCTATAAATACGAGTCTGACAAGCTTGTGCCCTTGCCAGGCGAAGAAATCGGCAAGTTGATTGCACAATCGATCGAGGGCGGAGTAGCAAAACGGCGAATTTGGTACCAACCATCGGAAGAATTGCCGGAGCAGCAGCCTATAGTCGGTGCTCCGCCTGTAACGGAATTTGATACAGTCGTTGTCGACATGGCGAGCGCGCGGAACTCTGCTGCAACCAGCTCCTAGCCTTCCGTGCAAGCCCTGCCGTGACACACTTGGCTAGTTCTTTCCTACCTGAGCAAGTCCCATGCGCTGTATAGCGTGCGGTGGGACGACGAGTTCATGCCGATCTCCGGTTTTCAGCGTCATGCCTTCATGTGGGCGTCCTGTCATGATACCGACCAACGCCTCATGTTTAGTAAAAACACGCCGGTGCCAGAAACGGAGACTGCTTTGGAGCCAGTGCGCTCGCCCACTTCAGTATTCCGGAATTTACGCGCGGTCGCCAAAGGCCTCCTGGGGCTGGCGTTTTGCAAAATGCCGCGCATCCGGAAGGGATAGCAATGCTCTCTCTGACGGTCCGCGTAGCCGCTTTGGCAGGCAACGACCGGGGGTGCAATCGCCGATGGAATTTGACACCGTCGTTGTCGATATGGCCAGCGCCCGGAACTCGGGCAGCTCTTAGCCTTCTATCAGCGTTACCACTGCCTTAATCTCTTACTGAGTAGCTCCGATGCGCTGTATGGCGTGTGGTACGGACATGATCCTAACAAACGTCGCAACAGACGACACAATGCCGGTGTTCGGTTTTCAGCGCCACAGCTACATGTGCCCGTCCTGTCATGACACTGAACAACGCCTCGCGTTCGACAAGCATTCTCAGGCGCTGGAAACTGAGACTGGTTTCGCCCCAGCCTCACTGTCAGCGTCAATGATCCGCAAGCTGTGCGCGATCGCCAACGACTTCCTGCGCCTGCTAGCCAGAATGCCGCGCGCCTGGAAGGGGTAACCGACTTCGCTCTCAAACTGCACGCGCAGCTGACCTCATCAGCGTTGCTCGCGTCCGCGGCCAGCCGACAGCCTATCCGTGTCGGAGGCGACTGATTTCCTATCGAGGTAATGACTCTGATCGAAGGTGCGAGTTGAAGGAATATTAGGAGCATCCGTGCGCTACAGCATTGGCCGTCGTGACGTCCCGCAACCATGGTCGGCGCCAATTTGGCCGTATTCTGGTCCGAAAGCACTCTGTGGCAGAAAAACACTAGGGCGCCGCTATGGCAGAACGTCGTCTGATCTTCAATGCGAAGGGCTTTCAGCTTGGCTACGTTGAAGGCGACGCAGCGTTCGACCAAAGCGGTAGACGGCGTTGCAGTTACACTGCAGCGACGGGCAATCTTGGCGATTTCGATAGTGGAAAAATTCTTGGCCATATATCATTGAATGGAACATTCGTTGGAGCCTCGTGGCTAGCGGACGACCTGTTTGGAAAACCTAGAGGGGAAGCTCACCCCGATCGCCTGGTCAAAGTGCAGGGAGCCCATAACCGTAAAGTGCGGGGAGCCCGTAGGCGTGTGGAGAGAGCACCCACACAGCGCCCCGAAGATCTGCCGACGAAGACGGCACCGCAGTTAGCGGACCCGTCCGGGCATGCGGAGACGCTTTCTAAATCTGGTGGCGACCCGGAGCCCGGTTTGAGTGCAGCCGATCAAGTTTCGGACCAACCGCAAGCGCTGCCTTCGGTCCCTGATGGGGAAGATACCCAGGGGACGCCTGGCTCGATGACACCTTCCCCGGCCGAAAGTGAGATGTTGAGCCGTGCGATTGGTATGATTCGAAGCGCATTGGTGAAGAAAGAATCGTAACCACTTGGCGCAAATGGCGCAAAGCGGTCGCGGGGTTCAGAGGCTTTGCTGCGGTGTCCTCAAATGGGCGGCGCCAGTGCTGAGTACCAGGGGCGGGGTCGACCGGAAGTAAGTCGAGCCCACGCCGGCGGCAACGGCCGCGTCCGTGAAAACCCCCAGGATCGCAGTTGCTGCGCAACGACGCATCGCCGCGCCCTTCCGACCCACTGAGTGAGTTTGCAAGGGTAACAATTGCCCAACTTGTTCACGTCAACGAACTCCGTTGCAATTCACGGAGTTGCCAAACCACGCGCAATTCGCCGTTGTCACGCGTTGCCGCCCTTGGCGCGGTTGAGACGCAGCCATCTGCGTATTGGTTCGGAGCATTGCCTCTGCCTCCCGCTGCTGCTGCACTTCTTGAGGACGGACAGCGTCGGCACGCTCTTTCAACACCTCTGCTTGAAATTTTCCTCTGCTTTCGATGGCCAGCTTGTTGGCCAGCCCAACGGGAATTTCACCGGTCGACAGCTTGTAGAAAATGGCGTCGCCCCTTTGAAAATATTCTTGCCAGGGCGGCGATTGCCAAGCGGCGTAGCGCTTGTCTTGAGAGACGATCTGCCTGCACTGCGCCGACCGTTCGTGCACCTGGGCCAGCGCCTCGCGCTCCGGCGGTGACAGTGGCTTGGCGTCGTTTAATTTGGTGACCCCATCGGTGCCGTCGCCTATCCAAAGACGCGCTGAAACGAGCTGGGATTCCGGTGTCGCGCGGACGTCAACTACGCACTTCGCGTATACCGCTGCCGCGTCGGTCGACGATATTTGATTTGTGACCTGTGCGCACCCCGTGAAGACAAGCGCGATGAGCACACCCGGCAAACTGATGTGAGCACGCATCAGATACACTCTCTGAAGAGATCATCGACCAAGCAGGGTTGGAAAGCAAGGGGATTTCCGGACTCATCTCAAAGTCATATTTTTAAGCGAAATCAATATGTTCTTATGCGCCGATATGCTGCGCCGGCCGATAGGCAAGAAGGAAACTTTTTCATTTTCTCAGCCGTCTGGCGGATAGCAGAACAGCGGTCGCCACCGGCCTGCGCTTGCGTGACAAGCGCGCCGCCATGACCGTCGGCGGCGATGACTAAGCTCCGGTAGTCACTGAGGAGCACCATCTTGCGGCATGGCGACCACAGCAGCATCTTGGACCCCGGCGCTGACTGGGGTTTTTTGGTTTCTCGCCGTGTGAAGCGAAGCCCTGGCGCGGCCTCAAGAAAATGCCGGATGGGCGGTGTCATTTGCTGATCAGGGAAGGTATAATTGATCCTAACATCCATTGTGGCATCGAAAATTTGCGCAAAGTTTTTGCCTAACATGCAGCTCGGGGATTGGAACCTATGTCGGACCGTCTGCCCAACGCCATAGATCGCCATATAGCTCGCGATTGCGTTCGCGGCGGCTAGAAGCTGGCATAACCCAGAAACAGCTCGCGCATGCCGTTGGAGTTACCTTTCAGCAATTCCAGAAATATGAAGGGGCGATCAATCGCATATCGGCGGGCGCCCTATATCAACTTGCGCTCGCCCTCCAAATCCCGGTGCAATACTTCTTCGAAGGGCTAACGGCGCGGCACGGAGCTCTTGCTCGAGGCGGAGGAAAACGCGGCAAATCCCCGAACTCGAGAGAAACACCAAATCCATCTCGGCGGGCGCTCGCGGAGACGAGGTCGCGGTCAGCGTGATGCTCACAGCATCACGCTCATAACCCAGCTTCATTGTGCCGTTCGTTGTAGGCTCGTCACCGCCACCCCCAGATAGAAGGGCCGCCCTTCACGTACTGAGAGCTGTTCCAATAGTCATACCCTTGGTAAGTGCGCGCGTCATACCCTTGGTAAGTCGAAGTGGGACTTGCAGTGCGCGTGCTCCCCAAGTGGTGGATCAACTTATTTTGGCTGAGTTCAACCTGGCCATCCTCACCGAGCCGGAAATGCTCGACGAAGCCGCCGCGCGTCACCCGCTGGCCCGACGCAAAGTCGATCGGCAGATCGATGAGATGAGCCTGCGCCTCCGGCGAGGGGCCGCTGAGCGGCGCCTTCGGCGCGATATTCTCCGACCAGACCGCATTGATGATCGGCTCAAAGATCGGAAGCGCCAGCCGCGCTCCGGTCTCGGTGGAGCCGAGCGAGCGGCGCTTGCCGTCGCCGTTGTCGTAGCCGACCCACACCGCGACGGTCACGTCATTGGTGAAGCCGATGAACCAGCCGTCGACCGAATCCTCGGTCGTGCCGGTCTTGCCGGCGACGTACGGCGAGAGCGCGCCGATCGCGCGCGCGGTGCCGCGGGCGACGACGCCCTGCAGCATGGTCTTGAGCTGATAGAAGGAGGTGTGATCGGCGGCGGCGCCGATCGTCGGCGGCGGCGTATTCAGGTACTGATAGATCGTGCGGCCGCCCACTTCGATCGAGTCGATGGCGTGCGGCTGCGGCCGCGCGCCTTCATTGGCGACGGCGGCGTAAAAAGCGGCTAGATCGATCATGCGCACCGGCTGCGCGCCGAGCACGAACGGATAGTAGCGGACGCAATCGGCGTAGATCTTCGCCGCCACCGCCGTCGCGCAGATGTCGTCGAGGCTCTTTTCCGGGTCGGTTTCGATGCCGCCGTCGAGCAGGCGCGCGGTGACGATGTTGATCGAATTCTCCAGCCCGCGCCGCAACGTGTAGAGGCCGCCCGCGGTGTAGCCGTAGTTGCGCGGCGTCCAATAGTCCTCTTCGCGCGCGTCGATAAGTTTGCGGCCAACAATGCCGGTGTCATAGGCTCCGATTCCCTGGCTGGCGATCGGCGGCAACGTGAAGGATTGGTCGGAGACGAGGGTGTTCGGCTGCAGGCCCTTCTGCAGCGCCGTGAGATAGGTCACCGGCTTGATCGCCGAGCCCGGCTGACGCCGGGTCTGCGACGTGCGATTGAGCTGACTGAGGCGATAAGAGAAGCTCCCTGCCATGGCGAGGATGCGGCCGGTCTTGTTCTCCAGCACTAGCGTCGCGCCCTGCACCGTCGGCCGCACGCGCAGTTGCGCCTGCGCGGCCGTGGCTCTGGTCCTGTCGTCGCTGCTCCCGGCCTCGTCGCCTTTGCCCTCGATCACCCGGACATAGACGACATCGTACGCATTGAGGCTTCTCCTCGTGACGAGGCCTCGCGTCGTCAGCGGTAGGATGCGGCCGTCGGTGAGACCAACGCGGAGCGCCTCGTCGCCGCGCTTGCCGCTCCTGAGAATGACCGCCGGCTTCCAATGGACGTCGTAGAGGGGAAGGTGAACGTTCGCCAGCGCCTGCTGCCAGGCCGGCGTTGTCCCCGGCGCGGCGTCGGCGGTGGCGCCCGGCGCGCCGCCGTGATTGCCGGCAGAGAGCTTCTGCACCGCGTCGGCAATGTTCGCTTCCGGACCATGGAACTGCACGCGCCCGTTCT